>ENA-ORCS01000977-ORCS01000977.1-marine-metagenome-genome-assembly--contig:-NODE-977-length-14407-cov-2.959595_pt1 | contig 14407 bp, 14 predicted proteins | sample MGYA00237781_ERZ508513 | MGnify/ENA primary metagenome ERZ508513 (study PRJEB26184, sample SAMN06268793) | marine metagenome | isolation source: Eden Landing Ponds, San Francisco, CA, USA | place...
GCGCGCTTGCAGTTCCTCGCGGTGTTCCTCGAGTTCCGACGAGCGCTCCCTGAGGCTCTCCTCGCGCTTGTCGAGTTCCCCAGCACGCTGCTCTAAGTCGTCCGCCCGCTTGTCCAGCCCGAGTTCGCGCTGATCGAGACGGTTCTCGCGTCGCTGTAACTCCGTGACGGGATCGGTCCCACCGTCGTCTCCTTCGTCGATCACGTTCTCGCCAGCCTCGCGTTCGGCTCGTTTGTCGCCGCCGTCCCCGTTTTCGATCCCGTTTGCCCCGCTCTCCCGGGCATCGTCGGAGTTCGTGTCATCTCTCATATTGCTTCAACTGTCACGTCGGATCGTTAAGAAACTTTCCAGAGGGTTCTCCGGGGTGGTAGTGTGGTTCGTCGGGTTGATCTCGCCTTCGATACGGCGGGCAACGGGAACGAACGCCCGAGCGGGACTGTCGAAACGCCTACCTACCGGCTGACCCTACCGGTGGGCATGACCGCCCAAGACGAGCAGGCCGCCGCGGGTACCCCGGAAGGCCAGGGACCTGTCGAAATCGACGAGGAACTGGCCCGTCACCTGGAAAACAAGCGCGAGGAACTCTTCGAGAAGTTCGAGATCCCCGACGGTTTCCCGCCGGAAGTCCTAGCAGAGGCCAAAGAGCGGACTGAGAACCTGGATGCCGAGATCGAGAGCGAGATCGACGAACGCCGCGATCTCCGGGATCTCACCACGTGGACGACCGACCCGATCGACGCTCAGGACTTCGACGACGCCATCTCGATCGAGCACCGCGAGGACGAAATCGTCCTGTGGGTCCACATCGCCGACGTGACCCATTACGTCACGCCCGACACTGCCATGTGGAGATCCGCCGTCGAGCGGGCGAACACCGTCTATCTGCCGGGGTACACCGTTCACATGTTGCCGCCGATCCTCGCCGAGACGGTCTGCTCGCTGGTCCCGAACGAAGACCGACTGGCCCACACCGTCGAGATGCACCTCGATCCCGAGAATCTGGGCTACGAGAACATCGAGATCTACAAGTCCGTCATCCGAAGCGACGCGCGGCTGACCTACACCGAGGCCGAACGGTTACTCGACGAACCCGAGACGGCCGAAGATGTCCTCGAAGATCAGTCGGTCGACCTCGCCGAGAAGACCCGGCAGGTGTGGGAGCTGGCCGATCAGATGCACGAGCAGCGCAAGGAGGACGGGAGTCTGGTTTTGAACCCGCGTCGGGATCGCGCTCATACCATCATCGAGGAGTGCATGCTCAAGGCCAACAAGGCCGTCACGCACGTCCTGATGTGGGATCGAGGCGTCGAGGCGATGTACCGCGTCCATCCTCAGCCAAGTCCCGACGAGTGGAGCGAGGCCCTTCAGGAAATTCAGGAGCTGGACGGCGTCTCGATCCCCGGCGAGGCCTGGGACGATCCACGCAAGGCCGTCAACGCCACGCTGGAAGAGGCTCCAAAGCGCCAGCTCGATAAGATCCAGTGGGCCGTGATGAAGGTGATGCCGCGAGCGAAATACATGAACGATCCCTTCGGCGGCCACCACGCATTGAACTTCGAGATCTACGGCCACTTCACGTCGCCCATCCGCCGTCTGAGCGATCTCATCAACCACTGGATCGTCCACACGAACGACGTGCCCGAAGACCTCGTCGCGCTGTGTGACCGTGCCAGCGACAAACAGCAGGACGCCGAGCAATGCGAGCGAGAATACAAGGGCTTTCTGGAAGAAGTGGGCCTCAACCCCGCGGCGGTCAACAACCGCGGGATCGATGTCGTCGACTGATACGGATTATTGTAGATTATTTCCGGATGACGCCGACCCGGGGGGTCGACGGATACCGGTAAATCACTACAATAATCCGTATGAGACGGTCGCGATCACAGCGGGAATTCTCTGCGGAGCAAGCGGTCACGGGGAGAACTGCGAATCCGGGCGTCGGGAGTCGACCACTCGGAAGCCCCCTGGTTTCCCAGGTGTCGCCGAGGGAAGTAACGCGAGCCCCGTCAGAAACGACGTGATGATGTCGACATGGCACCGTTCGCCGTCCGCTCCGCGAAACGTTCGATTGTGGCTGATCCTAACGGACGAAAGCCGGACCACAGTCGGAGTCAATACCATACGCATAGTATTTGAGTATATTTCTGTGGCATTGGCGTGACCCCTACGGAACGTGTGTGGGAGTTTCGAGTGTGTTTGTATAAAGTCTTACAGAATTTTTTAGTGGGTACAGCGAATAGATCTACACGAGGTGAGAACAGATGGCTGTGAGTGACCGCTCCCGGCGAGGGATCGCCAGTCGAACGCCGCGCGTTCGGCGCCCCTCCCGGTACGATTTATATCTCGTCGCCCTTCCCCTCGTGTTCCTCACGGCTATCTTGCTCGCGGTTGTCGCGCCAGTCTCCATTCAGGAGAGCGTCTTCGGCGCTTCGCTGATCGGCGCGACGATCCTCGTCGACGGCCTGTTCATCAATCCGCCGGACGTCGGCGAGTCGCAGTGACGGCCGGCCGCTGCAGGCGTGCGAGGGGACGGCGGTGTCCGAACGTTCGTCGATATTCTGCCGACGAGTGATCCGTCCGCTCGTCAGTCGTGTGACGACGGGTGGATCCGTCCACTCGAAGTACCCCACTGATGGGGTATCTCGCTTATGAGAATCGTTCCCCTAGCAGGACCGACAGCAAGACACGACGCACATTGTGACTGTCGGTACCCTTACAAACGACGGACGCTAATCTCATCACTGTCACGACCGATCTCGATGTCAGAAGAACCCATCACCACGAGTAAAGCGATCCACCGACGCGCAGGGACGACGTTCTACGTCGCGACACGGGTCCTCCCCGAGCGGGTACGGGAGGCGACGTACGTCCTCTATGCGTTCTTCCGGATCGCCGACGAGGTCGTCGACCAACCGGATCCGCCGTCGGCGGCGATCCAACGGGAAAAGCTTGAAACGATCCGGAGCGCCGCAAAAGGAAACGCATACGACGAGGCGGTACTATCAGCCGAGGATCGGGCAGTGCTGGACGGATTCCAGTCGTTGGCCGAGCGGGAGTCCTTCGACCCGGCCGAGATCGACGTCTTCGTCGACGCGATGGCACAGGACATCGAACAGACGCGCTACGAAACTCACGAGGAATTGTCCGCGTACATGCGGGGGTCGGCGGCCGCCGTCGGGAACATGATGTTGACCGTCATGGATCCCGCGGAACGGGAGGCGGCCGAACCGCACGCGCGGTCGCTGGCGGAAGCCTTCCAGCTCACCAACTTCATCCGGGACGTCAGAGAGGACATCTGTGACTACGATCGGGTCTACCTGCCCAAAGAGACCCTGGAACGGTTTGGCATCACCGAGCCCCAGCTTCGACGCGGCGAAATGACCGACGATCTCCGGGCAGCGATCCGGACGGAACTCCAGCGGACGGAGTCGCTTTACCGTCACGGCGTCACAGGCATCAGATATCTCCCTGCAGACTGTCAGTTCGCCGTGTTGCTGTCGGCCGTCCTCTATGCGGAACATCACCGCCGGATCAGGGACCTCGAGTACGATGTCCTCGGGGAGAACACCTCACTGTCGACGGCGCGTCGCCTCTGGTTGGTGCCAAAGACCTACTATCACTGGCGGCGCACGGGGGACCCGGAAACCGCCTTCTACGCCGCGAGTGCGATCTCCGAGGGCGACGGCGAAACGGACCGTCACGGGACCGTCGGCGCCACGCCGGAAGGCGTCGTCTGAAGCTGACGACCGAGACGGGTCCGGGCGGTCGCGTCTGACGTAAAACCTATACCCGTCCCGACCGCCCAAACGCGTATGGGATTGATGAGCAAGATTCTGGGCGGAACGGGGTCCTCCCGGCGGACGGAAGACTACGTCGAACTCGACGCTGACGACGTGAATCTGACCGCCGAGGGCGCCCAAACCCAGGTCCGGATCGCGAGGATCGGCGAGAAACAGGACGTCATCGAGATCAAGGACGCCGTCTATGACGGCGATATCGTCGTCGCCGACATCACTCGTCACACTACCAAAGACCGGGAGATGGAACACATCAGTGACGAACTCAAGCAGGTTGCCAACGAGGTCGGCGGGGACATCGTCCAGAAGGACGACGATCAGCTCATTATCACGCCCTCCGGCGTCGCGGTTAGCCGCGAGCGACTCGGACACTGAAGTCCTTCCACGACCGAGAGGTTTGCCATCCGTCAGAAACGATGGGATTGCAGGCCGTGCCAGCACGGCCCCCGACCGAGGCAGTGGCCGGTCTCTACCGCCACACCTTCACAAACAGCATACGGTCGAGGCGGAACACCCCACAGGGCCCGCATGAGACGACAGCCCACCGCACGACCTCGATCCTTTTGCCGTCGCCCGCCTACAGCACAGCGATGATCACGCTCAGTTCCGACTTCGGCTCGCCGTACCCGGCGGCGATGAAGGGCGTCCTCGCCAGCCGGACCGACGCACGACTGATCGACGTCTCCCACGAGTTCCCCCGCCAGGACGTCCGGGCGGCCGCCTTCTGGCTCCGGGAGGTCCTGCCGTACTTTCCGCCCGCCATCCATCTCGTCGTGGTCGATCCCGGCGTCGGAACCGACCGGGCAGCACTTGCGGTCCGTGCCGGCGGACACGTCCTCGTCGGCCCCGATAACGGTGTCCTGCTCCCGACCGCGCGCACACTTGCCGACGGCGCGGACGAACACAGTGGGATCGAGGTCTTCGAGTACGCCTACGACGACCCGGAGAGTGTCACCTTCCACGGCCGGGATGTCTTCGCCCCGGCCGCGGCGACCGTCCAGGAGACTGGAATCGGGCAGTTCGAGCGCCACGACCGGTTTTCCCCCGTTGCGGAATACGAGGAACTGGTGTTCCCTGATCCGACGATCCGCGAGGACGGCACCGACGGCGAGGTGCTGGTCGTCGACGACTTCGGCAACGCGATCACGAACGTCCCGAGCGAGGTGCTGGCCGATCGCTTCGGCGAAGCCGTGACAGTCAACGGCGTGTGGGCACCTGCCCGGCGAACCTACGCCGAGGTCGAGGCCGACAACCGGCTCGTCACGGTCGGCAGTCACGGCAACGTCGAACTCGCGGTCAATCAAGGCCGGGGCGACGAACGGTTCAGCGTCTCGACGGGGTCCCGGGTGCGGCTCCGCTGGACGTGATCACGGCCCTCGCCGGACGCCCGCTCACAGGAACGGCAGCGCCAGGGCTGCCGTGATCGAGCTGACGACGACCCAGCCGGCGTAATTCCACCACGGAACGCCGCGGAATCGCGGGCCCGGGAGGTCGTCCGTGTAGGTCCAGTGTCCCTCCGCGACCCCTCGGTGATCGACGAGGAGGTCGTAGGTGGTCGCGATTGTAGCGGCCACAGCGACAGCTGAGGGTCCGTCCGTCGCGAGGAAGGCCATCCGAAAGGCGACGTAGACCGCCCCGGTCCAGCCGAAGAGGACGTACAGCGGCACACCCAGCAGTTTCGGGCAGACGCGGTGTTCGAGGAAACCGAGGTTGATCACGACGGCTTCAGCGACGAACGCGATCGCCGCGCCACCGCCGAAGAGGGCGAGCGTGGCTTCGGGTGGCCAGGTGAGTGCGGCGTGGGCGAGTGCGACAAAGCCCACCGCGACCGTGACGAGGGCGAACGAACGACTGGATGGCACGGTGGTTCGTAGCGGGCCCGGACGTATCAGTCGATCGTCATGGACTTCCGGCGGAGCGTTGGGACGAACGTTCGAAAAAAAACCGAAATCCGATCGTCAGTTACAGCGAGCGGTTGCGTCGGCTTAGCTCGCGGCAATGACGTCGTCGATGCGGACGATCATCGTCGCGGCCTCGGTGGCGGACTCGACGGCCTCGTGCTTGACGGCGGCGGGGTCGATCACGCCGTACTCGAGCGGGTCGTCGACGACGCCGGTCTGGCCCTCGCTGATGACCCCCGAGAGGTCATCGTCCTCGTAGGCCGACCGGAGATCGACCAACGCGTCGATCGGATCCATGCCCGTGTTCGTCGCCAGCGTCCGTGGGATCACGTCGATCGCGTCCGCGAAGGCCTCGACGGCGAGCTGCTTGCGACCCTCGATAGTCGCAGCGTGCGAACGGACGTAGTCGGCGACGGCGATTTCGGTTGCGCCCGCACCGGGGACGACGCCGCCGCGTTCGAGGGCGGCGGTCACGACGTCGAGTGCGTCCATGATGGCGCGTTCGAGTTCGTCGACGACGTGTTCGGTCCCGCCGCGGGCGAAGACCGTCACGGCCTCGGCGGCCGCGCCGCCCTCGACGAAAGTGAGGTCCTCCTCGCCGTAGGCACGGACACTCACCGAGTCCGCCTCGCCGAGTTCGTCGGCTTCGAGGTCCTTGACGGAAGTGACCCGGCTCGCACCGGTCGCGCCGGCGATCGCTTCGAGGTCGTCGACGCCATCCAGAGCCAGCACTCCCTCCTTCGCGAGGTAGGCGGCGACGCGGTCCTCGACGTCACCGGAGACGAACACGACGTCGACGCTGAGATCGGCGAGCGCTTCGGCGTACCCGCGCAGTTCCTCTTCTTCGGCCTCGATAGCGGCGTTGAGTTGATCGACGTTGTTGACGTTGTACTCGGCGTCGATGTTGCTCTCCTTCAGGTCGACGTCGCCGTCGACGACGGCGATATCGGCGTCCTCGACCGTTCGGGGCATGTTGTCGTGGATGGGATTCTCGTCGACGATGACGCCCTCGACGAGTTCGGTCGCGCTCGAGGAGGAGCCGACCTGCGTGTGGATCGTGATGTTCTCGCGCTCGACGCGCCCGTCTCGCACGTGTCGGATCGCCTCGACGACCGTCTGCGCCAGCGACTCCGCGGCGACGTCGCCGGTCCCCTTGCCGGTCATGCTGGACTCGGCAACCTCGATCAGCGACTCGTCGTCCAGATCGCCGTCGACGACGAGATCGTCGATGGCCTCGCGGGCGAGGCGCGCCGCCTCGTGATACCCCTCGACGATCGTCGTCGCGTGGACATCGTCGTCCAGGAGGTCCTCGGCCTTCGCGAGCAGTTCGCCCGTGAGAATCGAGGCCGTCGTCGTCCCGTCGCCGACTTCTTCCTCTTGGGTCTCGGCGACCTCGACGATCATATTCGCCGCGGGGTGTTCGATGTCCATCTCGTCTAGAATAGTTGCGCCGTCGTTCGTGATAACGACATCGCCGTCGGAGACGAGCATCTTGTCCATCCCTCGGGGGCCAAGCGTCGTCCGTACTGCCTCGCTGACTGCCTTCCCCGCTGAGATGTTCGAACTCTGTGCGTCTTCTCCCTGTGTCCGCTGGGAATCTTCGCTGAGAATAAACATCGGCTGACCGCCCATGCGCTGCTGTCCAGACTGTGACATGATTGGATCCTCGTACGAATGGTCGATTGCGGTTCTATATAAAAATTTCTATCGCGTGGTGGCCGGGCACCATCGAGAAGGCCCGCCACGGATGCGAGTGTAACCCTTCCGTCGAGAAATAACATATTTTTCCGTTTACGATCGCTACTTACGGCGCGAGACTGGATGGTGTAACCGATGTCACACAATCAAGTCGTCTGGGGAGATACGCCGGGGATACGCGCCGCGTACGAGTGCCCGGATTGTGGTGCGATCGTCACGGCCGAGACACATCCGGGCGAGTGCGCGGTTTGTGGAAAGTCATTCCAGCACCGCCCGGATACTCTCGAATAACGCGCTTGCATGGACACTACACTCCACCCGGGACCACGACGGCCGAGTCGACATCACTCGTCGACGGGACACCCATGACCGATTCCGACCGGGAAGTTCCGGCGAACGAATTGCTCGACCCGGAGGATCGGACGCTCTCGGCACGCATCAGGCGTGCAGGAATAGCCGGGGCCGGCGGTGCCGGGTTCCCCGCCTATGCCAAATGGGAGCGGATCGACGTGATCAACGGGCTATTGCTCAATCACCAGGAGAGCGAACCGGACTTCGTCAAGGACCGCTGGATCGGACGGGAACACGCCGGGATGCTGGCCGCATGCTGTGACGGGTTGTTGGAGACGGCCCTGGATCGCGTCGTGATCGGGACCAAAGAGCACTACCGGGGCGTCTGGCTCGGCGCCTTGGAGGAAGCGACCGAGGCGACGGTCTACGAACCCGACGGGTTGCCGATCGACGATGGAGAAACAGGCATTATTGTCGCCTGTACCGGGGATCGCTACGAGTACGGGATGGAGAGCGTCCTGTTGCGGACGGTGGCGGACACCGTCATCGGCCGTGACCTGCCGATGGATCACGGCTGGATCGTCCAGAACACCGAGACGTTCTACAATATCGCACGGGCGCTGGGCGACGGAAAACCAGTGACACACAAGCTAATCCACGTCGACGGCGACACTCCCCGCCACCGGTTCCTCAGGGTACCGGTCGGCACACCGGCGACGGACCTCCTCGCGGCCGCGGGCCGACCCGGCGGACCCGGCTCTCACGAGATCCTCGCCGACGGCGGGCCGGGCTGGAGTTTCGAGATCGAGCGGGATCCCGACATGTTCGGCGTCACCAAGCGGACGAACTGTCTGCTGATCATCGACGAAACGCTGGCCGAGGACAACCGGATCGGCAACGGCCGCATCAACATTCTCGGCCCGCAGGCCTGGAAGGGACGGTCCCTCGAAGACGAACCGACCGACCTGGAACCGGATCGCGTTCGTATCCCGCTGTTGAGCAATCCCGACTACGAGGGCGTCGCCGACTACGCGGACCCGACGGTCTCCCCCGGCGACGACGTGACGGTCGGCGATCGGATCGCCCGACCTGCCGAGGACGCGATCAGCAACGCCCACCACGCCTCCATCGACGGGGAAGTCACGGCCGTCACGGAACAGCACGTAACCATCGAAGGTCAGTGAGCACTCGCACGTGTCACAATCGGGCCGTCACTCCCGTTCGAGCACGAGGACGTGCCGGTCCAGCGATCGATGGACGCGCCGTTCGAAGTGCGCGCCTACCGTCCAGCCGGCGTCGGTCGCCACGCTATCCCACGAGCGATCGCCGACGACGACCGCCCGAGGGGCGAGTCGCCAAGCCTCCCTGAGCGCGTCGCCGAGCAACGACGCGAGATCGTCGCCAGTGACCTTCGTCTGTCGACCATAGGGCGCGTCGAAGACGATTGCGTCAACGGCGTCGTCCCGGAACGGGAGTCGTCTCGCGTCCCCTCGGCAGACGTCGAACCCGTCTCCGACGAGCGCTGTCAAGTTCTCCCGAGTCCCGTGGACCATCTTCGGGAGGGCATCGGCGCCCAGGGCGTCGGCCCCGACCAATCCCGCCTCGATCAATAGTCCGCCCGTCCCACACATCGGATCGAGGATCGTCGCGCCGGGGCGGGCACCGGCGACGTTGACCAGCGCGCGTGCGAGCGTGGGATCCATGCTTCCGGGCTGGAAGAACGGACGATCGGTCGGCGCGCGCTCGGTGAACCGCCGGTCGGGCTCGTCGACGAGCCATCCCAGCGCACAGATGCTTTCCTCCGCGCGGGGCGTAACTCCGACCGCGTCCCCGACCGTGACCGACGGCGGTCCGGCGAAGACAGCCCGGAGTTCGTGATCCGGGTTCTCCAGGTCGACCGTGAAACCCCGATCGACGAGCAGCGAACCGAGTTCCCGTTCGACGGCCTGGGTGCTGATGCCCGTCGCACTGCGGACGTCCCGTGCCCGTACCGCGACTGACCCCGTACGATCGAACGATGTCTCCGCGAGGAACTCACCAGCACTGTCGATCGTTGGATCTGTCGTGCCCACGAGTTCGCTGACGCGATGGGTCAACGCGAGTTGAGAGACGCGGTCGGTGATCGCGCCGGCAGTCGCCAGGCCACCACCGACGATCGAGACGTCGCTGGCGGCGCTCCCCGCCTCGTAGGCGGCGAAGGCGTCGTCGGTGCCCGCCAGTTCCAGCAGGTACACGCCCGTAGCGAGTGTCCGTCGGTGCTTGTCTCTGGCGATTGCCCACCACCCAAGAAACGTATTGCCCCGAGAGGACTAGACGTATTGCTCCGAGGGGACATGGGAGTTCGACGGACGATTCGTGCCTGTACGACCCTGAAATGGCCCATACCCTGAATAACGGGGTGCTTATAAATCTTAAATACCAACCTTTATAAGACTTAAATACGATTTCCTATCCGAATCATGGCTGACCCCAAGGAAACGATCAACATCGAAAACGTGGTTGCTTCGACCGGGATCGGTCAGGAGCTCGATCTGCAGAGCGTCGCGATGGATCTGGAGGGGGCCGACTACGACCCCGAGCAGTTCCCCGGACTGGTCTATCGGACACAGGACCCCAAGTCGGCGGCGCTGATCTTCCGGTCGGGGAAGATCGTCTGCACCGGCGCAAAAAGCACCGACGATGTCCACCAGAGTCTGCGGATCGTCTTCGACAAGCTGCGGGACTTAGAGATCCAAGTCGACGAGGATCCCGAGATCGTCGTCCAGAACATCGTCACGTCGGCGGACCTGGGTCGCAACCTCAACCTCAACGCCATCGCGATCGGGCTCGGCCTGGAGAACATCGAGTACGAACCCGAACAGTTCCCCGGGCTGGTCTATCGACTTGAGGATCCGGACGTCGTCGCCCTGCTCTTTGGCTCGGGCAAGCTGGTCATCACTGGCGGCAAGGAACCCGACGACGCCCGTGAGGCTGTCGACAAGATCGTCTCCCGACTCGAGGAACTCGGACTGCTGGAATAACAACCGAGAAGCTTCTCCGAATAGAAGGGCGGATATGCTCTTACCTGACTCCTCTCGTCTCCTCTTGCGTCCGAGCACCCTATTCGAAGTAATAGCTTCGGTGAGAGGACCGACCGGAGGGGAGGCGATTCTGCAGACCGGGCCGATCGGCGGGGGACTCGCTGCCCTCGTCGGCGTGGTTCTGGCTGTCTCTCTGTTCTACGCCGTCACGCTGCACCTGGCGGCGACGTTCTTCCTCGGCGACGTTCCCAGCCAGCGGGCCGCCTACGTCGGTCCCGTCCCTGCGGCCGTCTCGATTCTCCTTGGCCGCTACGGCCTGGAAAGCGTGGGGATCCTCTCGCGGGAACTCGGTGTAGTGGTCGTCCTCGTGACGACGTTGTTTGCCGACGCGATAGCGATCGCGAAGGTGTATGGCATCTCCCGACGGGCGACGGCCGCGTTGACGCTGTTGCACTTCGCGTTCGCGACCGTGCTCGGAATCGCGCTGGCGAACCTGTTCGGGTTTATCTGAAGGCACGCGAAGACGCCCACGTTTCGGGAACAGCCGATCGCGCGCAGATCTGCCATCAGGGCAATTCCTCGCGGAGAACGTCGTAGGACTCCTTGAGTCGTTCTTCGTATTCCGGTTGCTCCCACGGATCCCACGAATAGTCGGCCGTCCGGAGGACGGTACCGTCCCGGCCGGGAACCGAAGCGACGACGTTCGTTGAACCGTCGGTGTCAGCGGCCATTCCATCAGATTCCGGGACGAACGTCACCGCACTGATGGTCACGCCGTCGAATCCGACTGTATCGAGTCCGTCCGCCCAGTCGGTTGCGATCCGCTGTTTGCTCGAGGGGTCGGCAACGTTCAGCAGGATCCAGGGCAGCCGTGCCTCGATGGCGTTGCCCGCGGGATCAACGTGGACGTCCGTCAGTGAATCGTAGGCTTCCGCGTCGGGATTTCCGTTGCCGTACCGTAACTGTCCCGTCTCGACGGCCTCAAAGGGGACTTCCTTCCCGTTCGCTGGAACAGTGTATCCCAGGTTGATAGGCTCCCGAACGGGGACGAACCCCGCCGATCCGTCGCGATAGGCCTCCAGCGGGAGGCCGGCCTCCTGTCCGAACTCCCGGGCGAAGACGTCGTATCGTGACTCGACGAGGAGTTGCTCGTCGTGGACAAGGACAACGGCGGCAAGAGCGATGCGCTCAACGCCGGCGTCTGGTTGACGGACATGCCGCTGTTCTGTGCCGTCGATTCGGACACCGTCATCGATCGGGACGCGCTGCTGGAACTCGTCGGTCCGTTCCTCGAACGACCCGAGACGGCCGTGGCCTCGGGCGGCGTCATCCGGGTCGCCAACGAATGTTCCATCGAGGACGGCATCGTCAAGTCCGTCACCCTGCCGAAAACCGGACTTCCCGGCCTACAGGTGATGGAATACCTCCGGGCGTTTTACTCCGGCCGTCTCGGCCTCAACCGGATCAAGGGGCTCATCCTCATCTCCGGCGCGTTCGGGCTGTTCCGGACCGACTTCGTCCGGGCGATCGGCGGCTACCGCCAGGATACGATCACGGAGGACTTCGACATCGTCGTCCGGTTGCATCGCTATCTGATGGACGAAGACCGGACGTACACCGTCGACTTCGTCCCCGAACCGGTCGCGTGGACGGAGGTTCCCTCGACCCGTCGAGTTCTGGGCCGGCAACGTCGGCGCTGGTACCGCGGCATGGTCGAGACCGTCGTCACTAACCGTCACATGTTGTTCAACCCGAAGTACGGTCGGGTCGGGACGGTCGTGATGCCCCTCTTCGTTGCCGCCGAGACGATCGGCCCGCTCGTCGAAGGAATAGGCTATCTCGTCCTGCCGCTGGCTTGGTACTTCGGATTTCTGGACGTGGAGTTTGTCCTCGTCTTCTTCCTGTTAACGACGGGGTTCGGAGTCTTTCTGTCGTGGTTCGGCGTCTTCAGCGAAGTCTGGAGCTTCAATCGTTACGACAGCCCCGGCCAGATCTTCCGGCTATTATGGTACGGTATCCTCGAAAACCTCGGTTATCGACAGTGGAAAACGCTCGTCGCCTGGCAGGGTCTGCTGGAATACCTGAAGGGGGTCGACACGTGGGGAGCTATGGAGCGAGCGGGATTCGGGACTGACGAGGAGTAAGCCTAAACGAGTTACGGGCCAAAGAGACACATGGCGGAATCCGAAGCGACGAACTACTTCCGAGATCTCTACGAACTCGGCGCCGAGCCGTCGCTGTCGCTGTCCGAGAAGATCGAACGTGCGATCAACCTCGGCCGTGACCGACTCGGCGTTCCCTACGGCGTGTTGTCCTACACGGGGAGTGGCGATTACGAGATCGTCGACTCGACGTTCTCAGAGGGAGACTACGTCGCCGGCTCGGTCCACGATATCGAGACGACCTGGTGTCGTCACGTCGTTGCGGACGGGGAGTTGCTGGCGATAGCCAACGCCCGAGAGTCAACCTACAGCGAGGATATCGCTCGCGAAGTGACGGGCCTCCAGTGTTACATCGGCGCACCGATTCTGGTCGACGGGGAAACATACGGCACGCTGTGTTATTCCGGCGAGAATCCGCGTGAAACCGATTTCACGGACGACGAGAAGCGGTTCGTCCGACTGCTCACCCGCTGGATCGGCTACGAACTGGAGCGGGAGAAACACTACCAGTCCCTGGACGCCCAGAACGAGCGCTTGAACGAGTTTGCGGGGGTACTCACCCACGACCTCCGGAACCCGCTGACTGCTGCCCGTGGATACACCGAACTGGCCGCTGAATCTGTCGACGAACCGGAGGCGAGTTACCTTCAGACGGCGCTCGACGCACTCGACCGCATGGAGACACTTATCGACAAAACGCTCGCTCTGGCCCGGAAAGGGGGCGACGTCGGGGAACGTGAGCCCGTCGACCTCGGCGGACTCGCCCGGACCGCCTGGCAGACCGTCGACCCGGCCGAGGCGACGCTCGTCGTCGAGACGGATCGGCTGGTCATGGCCGACAAGTCTAGGCTCTTGCAACTGTTCGAGAACCTCTTCCGGAACGTCGACGAACACTGCGGCGACGGGACGACGGTCTCCGTCCGGGGCACTGCGGAGGGGTTCGAAGTCGCCGACGACGGACCGGGACTGCCGAAAGACATCGCGGACGCACTCTTCGGCGGGGACTTCGAGTCGGCCCGCCCCGGACTCGGGCTGGTGATCGTCGAACGGGTCGTCTCCGGCCACGGCTGGGACGGACACGTCGAGGTGAGGGACGGAACGACGTTCGTGTTCTCCGGAGTCGGTGCAGTGACCGAAAAACCACCCGTTCAGTGACGAAACGTCGACGCTCGATCCGCGTTCGTGTCCGACGATCGAGGTCACCCCGAATCTGAGAGACGGAAACTACGTGAGGAACGTCACGAAAAGAACTTCGACCAGGATTTGAACAGCGCAAGACGGTCGCTCACTACGTTCGCGCTGCGACTTGCTGGCTCAAATCCCGGTGTCACGCTCACACGAACTGTGGGGACGCGGCGCGATGAAACGCGCCGCTCGCAGATAGTATTTCGAGAAGAGCCTCAGCCCGGATTTGAACAGCGCAAGACGGTCGCTCACTACGTTCGCGAAGACGTCGCAAAAAGCCTAGGCCGGGATTTGAACCCGGGCTCTCGTCCTTACCAAGGACGCGCTTTACCGCTAAGCTACCCAGGCGCGTA
>ENA-ORCS01000980-ORCS01000980.1-marine-metagenome-genome-assembly--contig:-NODE-980-length-14379-cov-4.122151_pt1 | contig 14379 bp, 14 predicted proteins | sample MGYA00237781_ERZ508513 | MGnify/ENA primary metagenome ERZ508513 (study PRJEB26184, sample SAMN06268793) | marine metagenome | isolation source: Eden Landing Ponds, San Francisco, CA, USA | place...
TCCACGTCGACGCCGGGACGACCGTCGTCTGGGAGTGGACCGGCCAGGGACAAGCCCACAACGTCGTCGCCGAGACCGACGATTATTCCTCCGGGCCGGCGGTCGCCGAAGCCGGGACCACCTTCGAACACACTTTCGAGGAAGCAGGCATCTCGAAGTACTACTGTGACCCGCATCTTTCGGTCGGCATGAAGGGTGCCGTCGTCGTCGGTGACGACTATCCCGAGATCGAAGTGAGTGCGTCGACGGGCCCGACCGTCCCGGAGAACGCGAAGCTGCTCGGCGTCGGCAGCGGCTTTCTCATGGTTGCGTCTCTCGGGTTCGCGTACTTCTTCATGAAGTACGGCGGAGACTACGGCGAGGAGTGACTGAAAGACAGGCGGACGCCGATCTCAGGCGTCGATCGTATTCTCGAGTGTGTCCGCCAGGTCAGCCCGAAGATCCCCGATGGATTCGAGGCCGACGCTGAGACGGACCAGGCCGTCGGTAATCCCCGTTTCGCGCCGTTCTTCGGCAGGCACGGCCCCGTGGGTCATCGTCGCCGGGTGTTCGATCAGACTCTCGACGCCACCGAGGCTCTCGGCCAGCGTGAACACCTCCGTCTCGGAGACGAAGCTTCGAACGGCTTCGAGAGGTGCGTCGAGTTCGACGCTGAGCATGCCCCCGAAGTCGTCCATCTGTGCCGTCGCGACGTCGTGGTCGGGATGGGTCCCCAGTCCCGGGTAGTGGACGGTTTCGATGGCGGGGTGATCGTCGAGCCACGTCGCGAGTGTCCGGGCGTTCTCGGAGTGTCGATCCATCCTGACGGGCAGGGTTTTCGTCCCCCGGAGGACGAGGAAACACGCGAACGGGTCGGGGGTCGCGCCGACGCTGTTCTGATAGAACCCGAGTCGTTCGTCGAGTTCGGCGTCGTCGGTGACGAGTGCGCCCCCGACGACGTCTGAGTGACCGCCGAGGTACTTCGTCAGCGAGTGGGCGACGACGTCCGCGCCGCTTTCGAGCGGCCGCTGGAGGTACGGTGTCACAAAGGTGTTGTCCACGGCCAGCAGCGCATCGCCATCGTGAGCCAGCCCAGCAACCCGCTCGATGTCCACGATCTGCAACAGAGGATTCGTCGGCGTCTCGATCCAGACCAGTTCGGTCTTCCGGGTGATCGCCTCAGCCACGGCTTCCGGATCGGTCGCATCCACGAAGGAAAATTCGAGGTCGTAGTCCTCGTAGACGTCCGTGAACAGGCGATGGGTGCCGCCGTAGACGTCCCGGCCGACGACGACGTGATCGCCTGATGAAAGCAGATTCAAGACCGTGTTGATCGCGGCCATCCCGCTGGCGAACGCCCGGCCGTGCGCGCCGCCTTCGAGGCTCGCCAGATTGTCCTCCAGGGCCGTTCGCGTGGGATTCCCCGTCCGGGAGTACTCATAGCCCCGGTCCTCGCCGGGGGCGTCCTGGGCGAACGTCGAGGAGGCGTATATCGGCGGCATGATCGCACCCGTCTCCGGGTCGGGGTCCCAGCCGGCGTGGATCGCTCGCGTCTCGAAGTCTGTCGGTTCCGTCTCGTTGGTCATGCCTTGCCCTCCCAGTCATCGAAGTGGCCGTATATGTTCTTCGAGAGGTACCGCTCGCCCCCGTCCGGGAACACAGTCACGACGGCATCGTACGGCGCGTTGCGTTCGCCGGCTGCGATCTCTTCGGCGACACGCCGTGCTGCTACGCTCGCCGCGCCCGAGCTGGAGCCGACGAGGTGGCCCTCCTCGGATGCAAGTCGCTGTACCTCGGCGTGGGCGTCCCGGTCGCTGATCGTCACGAGCTCGTCGATCTCGTCGGGTTCGAGCAGTTCAGTCACGGCAGGATCGTGCGTGCCGATCCCTTCGATCTTGTAGGGGCCTTCCTCGCGGTCGTGGCCGAGCAGGGTGCCGAATGTCGAGCCCTCGGGTTCGACGGCAACGACGTTGAGGTCCGGAACCTGCTCGCGGACGGCACGGGTGATTCCGGTCAGCGTCCCGCCCGATCCGACGCCGACGACAACCGCGCCCACCTCGCCGCCGAGTGCCTCGACGATCTCGGGACCGGTCGTCCGGTAGTGCGCTTCGACGTTCAGCGGCGTCGCGAACTGCTGGGGAACGACGGCGTTTTCGTACTCTTCGGCGATTTCGTGGGCTCTCCGGGCGGCTGCAGCCATTCCACCGTCCCCCGAGTAGTGGACGATTTCCCCGCCCAACGCTTCCATCAGGCGTTTCTTTTCGTCGCTGAATCCCTCGGGGACGACGAAGACCGCCTCAAGGTCCAGACGGGTCGCGGCGATCGCCATCCCGATCCCGGTGTTGCCGGCTGTCGGTTCGACGATGGTTCCGCCGGATTCGATCTCACCGCGTTCGAGCAGGCCTTCGAGAATGTGTTTTCCGATCCGGTCCTTGATGCTGCCGCCGGGATTGAACGTCTCCAACTTCGCGTATACCGGAACGGAATCGGGTGATGCTGCGAGCTCGACCAGCGGCGTTTCGCCGATGGTGTCCAGTACTGACGTCTTGGGTGTGTCGTGTGTAGTCATGTTTCGACATGTCGCTGTCCGTTCGTTTCCGTTCGATCCGGTTTGATTGCTGACGAACGCTCAACAGCGACACCAACAGGATGGCGAAACTGCGGAGGAAGAAACGATCTGCTCGAGAGCGGTTCGCGGACGTGTCGTCGATCGTACGAACGCCGGATCGGAAGCTCGGACCGACCGCGGGGTGTGGATCACGGCCCGGCTTGCTCTGGAGCGATCCATATCCCCAGTTACGAGGTGTCGTTTTATTTCACTTGTCTTCTCGCGTTCCTCGTCTCACCCGGATGGATCGCTCGACTTCGACAGATTGCGTCGCGTTGTCGAGCTGCCGTTTCGTTCGGAGGCCGTGCTCACCAATGAACGCTGAGTCGTCCGTCGCCGTGAGGATCAGGTGCGATCTCCTCGTCGATTCGGCGGTCGATTACCTGAAAGACAGGCGCAAAGCCCCGTCCTCAACGAGCGCAGGACTTCCGACGCTCTGTCGGAAGGGCAAGCGAGTAGGGCGGGGATACGCGCCGTACGCTTCGATAGATTTTTGTTGTCTGTGTCTGAACTCGAATCCGACCGACGCGGTCTGTCCGCGCCCATGTCGGGACAATCGGACAATATCGGCTGACCCATCGCACGACCGTGATGGTCACCCATCGCGGAGCGAACGATGGACGCGGAAACAAGGTACCTCCGAATCCGACCGCTTGCGGGCGGATAGGAGTAACGGTCGCTTGGCACGGCCAGCAGTCCACCACACCGACGTTGTGGGACTACCTGTGCCCGAAAGGTGTGGTAGTCCGATGGTTGGACCGCGAACCTTGCACTCCCAACGCGGGAATCCCCGTCCTCAATCGAGGCGCGAATGCGCCGAGATAGGGCGGGGAGGATGTCAAGGAGAGTCGAGGAGAAAGTCCCGTCGGTGACGGCGAGGATGAATCCGACAATCAACTCTATCTCAAATGCCGAATTGCGATCGCGACTCACACATTTATGCACAGCAAAATGCTCCGGCAGGGATTTGAACCCTGGTCCTTGCCGTGAGAGGGCACGCCTCGCTCACGAACGGAAGTCGCCAGCAAGCACGGCCAATCCCGGTTTTTCTCGTCTATATTGGCTTAGGCACCGTGGCTATTGGCTATATTTCGGGCCTTCCTGCATAAATCCCCGGAGCGATGCCCAACGGGCAAATTACATTCGATGTACGAATTTAGTATTTAAAGAGATCGCTCAAACTGCCTAAATATAAGATACCAACCACTTCTGATATGCCATTTTTAGATCTCTTATTCGGATTAAGAACCCCTTTGATATAATATATCAAAATAATACTATTCTTCCCACTGAGGTCGCGGAGAGCCTGGTAATTCGTCGGTTCGTTCCAACAGTTCATCTTCGGTCAGCCACGGATAACACCGGTCCTGTAACTCGAAGAGTCGGAAATCATTCAAATGGACCCAACTATAAGAGGGAACCTCTGGATCATGATCGGCAAGCCACTCCGTGAGTTCATCAACGGTAACATCGATTCCAGCGGCAGACGCCCGATCGACAAGCGCCGCTAACTCAGATTTTTTCGTCTCTTCGTCCGCTCCAGTGGCGGTCTCAATCTGGGCCGCCGCAACAAACACGTCTTCTTTTTCCTGCAGGTTGGACTCGGTCTTCCACTGGTAGCCTCGCGGGAGCACATACGCTTTCTCGAAGTACTCAGTCTCGGAGATCTTCCCGAGTTCGTTAATCTCACCACCGGCATCCTGTTCGATAACGCTCGCGATATAGTCAGCGAGCGCCGCTGTAAGGTGAAACTTCAGACGAAATTCGGGGAGTCGTGGAATCTCAATATCGTCCAAGTCACCGATCAAAAACGCATAGGTTCCATACCGTCGATTGAGCCGATCACTCACTGAGCGAACACGGCGGATATACGGTGATCGATAACTACCTAAGACGAGATACGCAGTCTGATCTCGTTCGTAGATAGCTGGAAGTTCCTCTTGCGCCCACGAGAGGATATCCATTGCCTCTGTCGGATTGATATCGACATCACGGAGTGCGCGACGGACAGCGTGCATAATTTGTCCAGCGTTTGGCGGCACAGACGGCGTCGGCATATAGCGTCCCACAATTGGCTCAGTAATACGTCTTCTGATTAACTTAGTTGTTCGAATATATTATTGACTCAGTTGTCCCGAACCGTTATATGCCGAGCCGTGCTATACTTCGGTATGAGCCACACGGCGGGCGACACCTTCGACGATCCATTCGCCGAACAGCGCGAAATGCGGGAGCTGCTCTCCCAGGAGACCCGTCATCTGATCGTTCAGTGTCTGCTGGGTCATCCCCACCACCTCGCGTCGCTGGCCGAACTCGCCTACATGATCCAGAAAAACGAAGGGGCGATCCTCGATCAGCTCAAGACACTCCAGGAAGCGGGTCTTATGGATGTCTACGTCCACGAGCCGAACAAGTCAACACGTGATCTGCCGTCGCGATTTTGGGGGCCGACTGAACGTGGCGTCGAAGTGCTGTACGAACACAACTTCCTTCGTGGTGTTCCGGTTGCCCGGGCAGTCTACGAGGAGACGAACAAATCAGAGAAAGTTCGCCGCCACGAAACTGCCCCGCGACCATCGCTTCCCGATGCCGTCCAAGAGGCGCTCCAATTCGAGGAACCGGTGCCCGAAGAGGGTGAGTAGGACCCAACTCCATCGTAGAGGTCATCTCGCCGCACCTACCTTACCAACCGATTCGAACGAAGGCGTTCTAGTTCCTTGGTAAGGTCGGGATTCGGTGAAGATGATGTCTTGGATACCTATTTTTCGTCAATTCGTCGCGCACGTCCTGCTGACCTGGTTGTTTTTTGACCTGCGTACGTAGCTCCAGCTAATGAGCGACTGTCGCTACTGCGAGCAAACCTTCGAGGAGGAGGCTGCGCTCCGAGAGCATCTCTATGGGGCCCACGAACGTGACGAACTGAGCCGAATCGACCGAAAGCGTGTCGAGCAATACGTCGACGAATACGGCGTAGATGAGAGCAGTAACGACGCAGACACGGACGCCAACCAATCCATCCAGCGTGAACAACGAACAGTCAATACATCAGACGGTTCCTATCCTGCCGATGCATGGGAACTCAGTGATGTCGAATCACTCTCGACGGACGAAATCGTTGAGAAACTCGCGGATCACGGCATCGAAACAAACGAAGCGGCGTTTCGGGACCGAGCAGAAGACCTCGATTCTGCGACGACACTCTCTGAGCAGTGGGAGACCGAATACGAGGTCGATGCCACGGGCTACGATCAGGATTTTATTTGGATGGCGGCACAGGAACTCTGGGAGCGCTGGACACCCGAGGTTCCGAATAAAGAACGGATCTACGATTTCGTGCAGGAGGGACGCGATCTTCGGGAGAAGGGGAATCGTGCTGGGACCTGCGATCAGTGGCTAACTGCCTGGGAATACATCCTCGCTGTTATACCCGACGACAGTACGACTATCGAAGAGGCAGACCGAACATTACCGACGTTTCTCTCGCTCGAGGCGTTCATTCGAACGCTCGATAGCGATCTTGCCACCGTCGCTGAGGACGATCCGGCGTATCACGAGCACCGACTCGAGTTCTGCCGGGAGGTCTGCGAGCAGTTTCCCGACGCAGACGACGAGTTCTTGCTCGACTTTCGCCACTTCGTCGCCGACTCGCTTGCGGAACTGGGTCGAACTACTGACAGCAGGGCCGAATTCGAGACGTTAATCGATGAGTATCCCGAGGACCCCTGGGCGTACAAGAAACTCGCGGATAGCTACTGGCTCGATGAGCCCGACGAGCTTTCGATCAAAGAGTTGGAGCGTACTGCGGAACTGTACCGAACGGCGTTGGAGGTCGACGGTCCTCTCGAAGAAGCGTCGATGGTAGCCGACCGTCTCGAAGAAGTCGAACGTCGACTAACTGACGCGAGGACGTCCGACGAACGGGGAGCTGAAAAGCCATGAAGCTTCGATACTATGCTGACGCACCAAACTACGATGATCACGAGCAGATCATCGACCTCCTGTACACGATTTCCGACAAGTACGGCATCACAGTCGAGATCGAGCGGGTGAACAATCGGTATGGATCGATCCAAGTATTTCCGGGGGATATACGCGAGAACTCGCCGGAAGACGTCTACGACCGGGATTTCCACTACAACCGGACGCTCGGCTCGAACATCGACGAATCGCCGTCACAGGCATTCAAAGCCAGTGGCCGACACGTGGACATCGATGGGTACGTTGGCATCATCGACGACGGTCTCGTCTGGGCGACGACTCATCGCGGTGATCCAATCGGCTATAGGCCAGACGTCGACGCTACGAATACCACACTCGGATTTCTCAATCAGGTTGCCAATCACGGGCTGGAAGCGATCGAGGAGAAGTACATGGATGAAGACGAACGTGAACAAACCGTCATCGAGCAGTTCCTTGCAGCAGATGTCGTTAACGGCACTGTCCATCGAGATGTTGTTGTCGGGACGTCACAACTTCCCGACTCGCCCGCGCATGGAGTGGACAGTTCAGTCGGCGAGATAGTTACCTGGACGGTCGATGCCATCATCGAGACAGACGAGAGTGACTGGATCGTTCAAACGGCGAAAACTTTCGAGGCATCGGCGTTCGACACCGCTCTCGGCCAAGTCCTCGTTCGCGATCGGCTCTACCGTCTCGATACAGGCACGAATACAGACACGACTCTCGCGATCGTATTCAATACGGTCCCCTGGGAACTGGATATCGACGCTGTTCCAGCGACTGTAGATCAGTTGACCACGATATCAGACGGACCAGACGTTCGAGTGTTTGCCGGTCGTGATGGGGAGTTCATCGAGGTTACGGAGTGGTACAAATAAACGGAGACTCTTATCTTTTCTACTGTACCGGTAAGGCGATATGAAAATATCGATTACAGAATATAGAGCAGTAGTAAACCACGACAATACCGCTTGTTTCACGGAAAAGTCAGTGAATAATCTACTCACTACACGTGCTTGTTGAACGGTCTGAAAAGGAAACATTCTGAGCCTGCATTTTATTATGTCGTTCGCTCAATTCCAAACATGATCGGTACAGGAACTCTCATTATCGCAGTTGCGTTCGTCATCGCAATGGCATTGGCTCTGGGTTTGCTGTTTCGGTTACTGAAAGAAGCTGATGGCCTCTGACCAGTACGCTATCTATTGGATATGATCACGACCGGACGAGAAGACCGTCGTTCGTGCGAATCTGGAAAGGAAACTACGTGTCCGCGCTTGTAGCTCATCAATTATTTTTTCGGTGGCTATCTTCGAGATCTGCAATGAGGTCTGCTGCTTGATCTTCTGCTGGTGTGGAGCCCCCTTTGCCGGTCGTATCTGCCTCCTCATCAGGATCGATGCTTACCATTTCGTCTTCCCACCCTTCCTCGGCATAGACGTCGTCGTTGGGTACGGACTCGAAGAGTTGGTTGGCTGAGTCGAGTGATTCGAGCCGTTGTTTGAGCGAATCCACACGATCTGGGTCGACGTAGTAGGCACCTTCTGCCCGTTCGACCAGCCCCTTCTCGAAGAGTCGCGTCATGGTCTTTGATGCGCTCGACGCGTTGATCTCGGTGTGTTCTGCGATTTCGCTTGGTGTGAAACCGTACTCACGGTGAGCGACAAGGAAGCTGAGCGCCTCATATTCGTTTGTCTCTGGCTTGACTGGAAACGGTTCGTCGTTCGTGAGGTCGTCGACGTGGATTGGCATTCTTGTCACTACTTGTCTCCGAGTGTCACTAAGTTTTCGCAGGGTGGTTCGAGTTGCGTTACTGATAGGACAGAATGGGTAATCACGAACCGGTGCGGTGTGCATATTTTTCACTGATTCAGTTTGAAAATGAGTCTGGCTTACTGCGAATTATCAACTCCTTTGAATCAAAACTCGGCCTTCTCAAGTTCGTCGAGGAATGCTGGCCGATTCGAGTGTTTCTCCTTCAGGAACTCGACAAACTCCTCGAACCGGGCATCAGAAACCAACCCCTGCATCGACTCCAGGTGATCCGCAATTTCTCGATAATGACGACGCCCCGTCTCACCGGCGGCAAACGGAATCAACTGTTCGCGGTACATCTCGAAATACTCGATCGGATCGACCGTTGCGACCGGGTCCTGATAGCGACGCATCCACGATAGATTCTCGGCTTCTTTCAGTTCGAAGAATGCCTTCTCGAGATCCATCTCGTGGACGCACATAGAGATCAACCGTTGTCGGTCACGCTGGTCGAGTTTACGCTCGAACTCTCCATATATCGACGCCCATTCGCGATCGGTACAGGCCTCCTTTAGCTCGTCGTAGGCGTCCCACTCGGAGTGATCGAGGAACAGTTGCTTCAACAGCGTCTTGTATTTATCTGCCTCCCGATCTCGGTAGAGATCGACGGCGAGCCAGCGAAGGTCAGTCGTCGAACGGAATGTGTCAATTCCGTGTTCGACAACCTCGAGTGCACGCTCTTCGTCGTCTTGTTCGATCAGCCGCTCGGCATATGCCTTACAGAACCGCTTGTCTTCGAGGTAGATCTCTTTGTACAGCATATCCAGAACATCTTCCTCGCCGAGTTCCTCCAGCACGTACACGTACGTCGAGAGGACACGTCGCTTCTGGAACTTCGAGGCAAGATCTGACTCGGAAGCGCTGGATTCGGGCGATTCGATCTCTGCAGTATGTCGTTCGACGGTTGTTGGAGCATCCACGCGAAGCTCGTCAAACGCATCGCCGACGAAGTACCCGATCTCTAGCGGCCCGACCGCTAAATGTTCGACATCAAGCGTTCCGCCAGTAAAGTCGTCCGTAGAGAGCGGTCCGGTCGCGAAATCCGAAGTATAGAGGACATCGTCGGTCCGCCCGTTTTCGCCAGTTGTGTCTGTTTCGTCTTCCGACTGCGCGTTCGAACCGGCTGTCGGTTCGCTTGATGAGATGTCTTCTTGAACGTCGTTCTGAGTCGTCTCCGTCGAAGAGCCGACCGATGCTTCGAGGGCCTCTGGCTCGAGACCGACACCCGAAACGTGTGCATCCAACAGCTCGAGCCAGTATTCGAGGTCCGCCCTCGTTGTGCAGATCGTCCGTAATGCCTCGTCGTAGTCCTCGCTGGCAAATCCGTAATCCGCATCGGTGAATGCCTCGAAGAGATATTCGATGTGCGGTCGCTTTTCTGCGTGTTCATACTCTTGTTCGGTGATCGTCTCAGCGTACTCCTCGATGGCACGGCTCAATTCGCGACCGTAGTGCCCGCTACTGTCGTCGATCCGGTTCATATTCTCGCGGATCGTCTCCGCCAGCGCCCGGTAGATATCGGTCGCTGTCCCAGTGTTCCCACGACCTCGGTGCATTTCCGCCAAGCCGTGATACTGGGAGACGCCGATACGAGTATCGTATTCGATCATGCCACCACGACCGGCTGCATCCTCGAACAGACGGTCGATTTCTTGTTTGTAATCGTAGACCGTCTTGCCTGGCTCTTCACCAGCAAATGCGACGAAGCGATCACGGATATCACGGTCGTCCGCGATGATGTCGAGGAGAAACGTCCGAAGCTCGTCTTCGGGCGTCTGATCGATCAGCGCTTCAACATCGACCGTCTCGGAGCTGTCTGATGAATCGGTTGTTTCGGACGTTGACTCGGATGAGCGATCTTCGACGGCCAAGAGTACAGCGACGATGTGCTTGCAATCTCCAGCATAGTCGTAAGGGCAACTACAGACGGTCCGAATCGTGTCGTCGATGTCGATTGAGATATCGTAATCGCGGGATCCACGAACGATTGCAGTAATGTCTCCGCCCTCGACCTCCAGTTTCTGAATCCTATCCTCCTCGTAGTACTTGACCCCCCGTTCGAAGGACTGTTCCGTACAGAGCGAACGAATTTCCGATCGAGTCGGGTACTCCATTCCTGGGCTATCTTTTCCTATGAAAGAGCGTAACATAGAAACCATTGTATGATCGGACCTCGCTGGCAGGACTGGAATCAGACGTTCGCACAGTTTCCCAGCGATGGTTCAGACACGACGCTCACGAATCAGTTGATGAGTTCATCTGCGTAGTTCCGTTGGCCTACTTCAGATTTGGAATGCACGACCACTACGCAGACTCGACAAGCTACGATATGCAGACGTTGTTTCGCGTTTTCCTCCTGAAGGAATGCCACGGCTGGGACTACGAGACCGCACTCGTCGAATACCTCAGCCAACATCCCAACCTCTGCGCTCGACTCGGTTTAGAGTCGGTGCCGAATCAGTCGACGCTGTGGCGCAGTTGGCACAAACGGTCCACTGCTGAACTCCGCAGTACAGCCGAGAAAGCTGCACGGACCATCCTCATCAAAGCCCAGAACGCGGGTGTTACTGTTCCGCGGAATCCAGAACGACACCTTTCATCTCACGGTGACCAGGAGAACGAACCAGATCCTGATTGTCAAGATGTTCTCGACGAAGCGACAACAATTACGGACCACGTCAGCCGTGTTGCCTTCCCGGCATTCTCGCTGGATCGAGGTGAGGGCTGTGAAATCCACGAGAACGCCTACTGGGGCTTGCAGACGTACTTGGGGCTCCGTGAGAATCTAGCCGCTAATGAGGGTGCTCGTAGCTTCACCTACGAATCGACTCGAAACCGGACGCCGTTAGGGCACGCTCATCGCGACCAGATTCGCGATCTCTCTATCAAGCAGATTCGCGAGATGTACCGACAGGCCGTCACCAGACTCTTGAGCGAAGTCGCGGAGACAGAGAAGTTCTTCCGAGCCGGAATTATCGCCATCGATATCACCGAAGCTGACCCCTTCACTGGTGATAGAACGGGCCACGAAGACGAAATCATCGGGACAAAAGAAAAGACCGACGAATACGCCTACCAGTGGGCGACGGTCCAGTTGGTCGGTAATGCCGTCCCAATCGTGCTGGACGCGCGGCCAGTTCGGAAGGGGGAGACACGACTGAACATCGTCGAAGACTTGCTCAACTCTGCCGAGGACCTCGTCCACGTCGATAACGTCCTGATGGATCGGGAGTTCGATAGCCAGCACATCCTGGAGATGATCAGCCAGCGTGGGCTGTCGTACGTAGTCCCAAAACGGATGCAGACTAGCGAGAAAGCCCAAGCGAAGCGGTTGCTCCAGCGTGATCAAGACCGGTACGAGACCGACCGTAAACTCCATCTCGGCAAGAACGAGTGGCACGAGACGACACTGATCTATCGGCAGAAAGAGGACTCAGAGCACGACGACCACCGGCAATACTCGGTGTTCATGACGAATAGCGGGAGTGGCTTCCTCACTGAGTACGGGTATCGCTGGGAGATCGAGAGTGGGTACAGGTCGATCAAACGGTTCATGGGCGCAACGACGTCGAAGGATTTCGGGCTGCGGTTCTTCTACTTCGCGTTTGCCTGTCTGCTGTACTCTATCTGGCGAGCGGTTGATTTGCTCGTACAGGTACAGTTGACCGGTGAGTACGAACGCTCGCCCATTGTGACAGCCGACAACACGCTGACGCTGGTGAAGAAGGAAACGGGAATTGGATAGCGAGGGTCTCTCTTCGTGAGAGCGCAGCGTCTGAGTGGCGACACTATCCAGAGTCTCGGAAATTCCCTGGATTAGTTGTCTTGAAAACAAGAACGGTCGTCAGAAAGCAATCTGACGCAGATTTCGCTCTCCGATTCGGTCGATACCACGCATTATAGACCCGCTATACCGGCTGTAGTCTCAACTTCCAGGACCGATATTTTGTATAGCGATATACGATATACAATTTCCTGTAGTGCCGAATTCCGGCGCTAAGAGACTCCAGATCCACGAATTCTCCCGTTGGACCGAATACAGCAAGTGGTCCTGATTATGCCAATAATCACGACCACTTTGAAGTGTCCTGCCGCTGTCGGTGAAGCACGAATGCTGCAATCGGCTCAGAAAGACGCTTCCCCAGGGTAGAGCCGCCAATAACGGGATTCGAGGTCTCTTTGGGTCGCCTCAGCCGTGTCCGTGTAGATGGTGAGGGATTCCTCGTGAGAGACCAGATGCCTGTGACCCATTCTCCGCACGTCCGTTGCTGCCAGGTGAATATTTAGGTTTAATTTCGATTCACGTATAAGGTTTTTATAGTAGTGGTCCGTGATACGGCATATGGACCACGAGACGGATAGTACGAATTCGTCTGGGGCAGCTATTTCTCTTTCAATACCACCTTCAGATCCGACTTTATTCAAACACAAGGCGACGAGTGACGTCCTTCTCTTTTTAACAAACCACCGATTCAGTGACTTCTCACTGCGAGAACTCGCGACACAGATCGGTCACTCACACCAGTCCGTCCGACGGGCAGTGAATGTTCTCAGCTCGAATAACCTGGTCACTGAATCACCCGAAAGCAACCAACGACTCGTTCAGATCAATAGACAGCGCCTGTCGATTCCAGACGATCCGATCCTCCAGATTCCCCAACCAGAGTACCACCAACCCATCAAAGCTGCAGTTACGGAGCTCCGTGAGAACATCGACAACGTCGTCGGCATCATCCTCTATGGGAGTGTGGCTCGGGGCGAGGCTGACCGACGGAGCGATATCGATCTCTGGGTGCTAACCCGGTCTGGGCGGGCCGAAAGCCAACGAGAAGCGAACGCCATTGCCCGTGACCTCGAAGATACGGAGTTCGATGGTGACCGATACGCCTACGATATCGATGTCGAGGCCGTCCAGGCGATCCCGGCGTACACCGAAGACATCCGAGAGATCGTCGTTTCAGGGATTCCGGTCTACAAGACGAGTGACTTCGAAACCGTCGAGAACCTCCTCTTGGAGGAAGGAGCCACTGATGAGTAACGGCTCGGACCCGACCGCTGTGCTCACAGCACTCGACCGCGCACAGGATGCCTTCGAGATGGTCGGACGCGGTCGAACAGCGTTCGAGGACGGGATTAGTGCCGACGAAGACTGGAAGACCCAACTGACGAAAGCGTGCCGCCTCCTCGAGGTCGTTGACACGCTCCAGTCACAGGATGGGTACTACACGGCCGTCATCGAGGTCTGTTTCGGTGCGATTGAACGGTCGATCGAGGCGTACGCGCTCGCGATGACGAACGATACGCTTCAGGACTTTCAGGACCACCAGTTCAGCTACGAACGTGCCCACCAGATAGGGTTGTTTGAGCGGGAGACTGCAGAGGCGATGAAGGACCTCTACAGCGAGAACCGGACAGAGAGCTATTACGGCGGCGGGCGTCCAACCCAAGAACAGGCGGAAGCAATGACTGACCTCGCCAGCGCTGTTCATCAGTTCGCAGTAAGCCAGATTCGGGAAGGCGGCGTCTGTCTGTGTGACTGATAACGTTTCAACATTTCAAGAGAGCATGGACCGAAATACACCGACGGAACGGGCCACGGGAACCTCACTTTCCGAGTCGTTCGAGCGCTACCTCCAGGACAAGGGGAAAGGCCGCGGTGGCGACGGCGGGAACTATCGACGAAACGCTGCACGCGAGCTCGAGCGGTTCGCCGAGTGGGCCGCCGGCGACCGCGGCGACGACGACGACTGGACCGGGATCGTCCCCGACGACGTTGATCGGGAACCGACCTTCGACGATCTCGATGAACGGGTCTTCCGGGAGTATGCTCGGCATCTCGGGGGAGATCGGGGACTCAAGCAGAACACTGTACAAACCTACTACCGCTATATCTCTGCGTGGTGCGGGTGGTGTGTCAACGAAGGATATCTCAAAGCACACTACGCGCAGCGGGCGAGTGCGATGGCGCCGCTACCGGAGGACGACGGCCGAAAGCCCGGTGACCAGCAGGCCTGGAC
>ENA-ORCS01000986-ORCS01000986.1-marine-metagenome-genome-assembly--contig:-NODE-986-length-14271-cov-3.636043_pt1 | contig 14271 bp, 14 predicted proteins | sample MGYA00237781_ERZ508513 | MGnify/ENA primary metagenome ERZ508513 (study PRJEB26184, sample SAMN06268793) | marine metagenome | isolation source: Eden Landing Ponds, San Francisco, CA, USA | place...
GCGACGCAAGCACCGCAGGCCGAAGGCCGAGAGCGCAGCGAGCCGCCCGAGTCGACCGAGCCGGGGCTTTCACGCTGGTCGCGGCGGTCTCACTCACGTCCTGCTCTGAACACTATCTGTCGACCGGCCCGTGTATTTATCACAGTGGCGATACTACGATCGGGTATCGACGGACATGAACTGTATCGTCGTCCTTCTGGACACGCTCAGACGTGACCATTGCGGCCCGTACCACAGGGGGCGACCATTATCGGAGGTCCAGAGTCAGGCCCAACCCGACTGGGTCGTCCCGACGCCGAACGTGGACCGACTGGCCGAGCGCGGGACGACTTTCGACAACGCGTACAACGGGTCGACACCGTGTATGCCGGCCAGACGCGACATCTACACGGGCCGTTACGACTTCCTCGAACGCGGCTGGGCACCCCTCGAACCCGACGACGACGACCTGCCCCGCCAGGTCTCTGGGCCACCGAACCGATCGATCCACGAGCTGACGAGCGAGGGGTATCGCGTCAGCGAACTGATCACGGACCACTACCACCTCTGGGAGCCCGGGTCGTCGAACTACCACCACGGGTACACGGGCCACGAGTTCATCCGCGGTCAGGAGAGCGACGCCTGGAAGACGGCGCCCGTCGAGTTCACGACGCCCGACGGGAAAGACAGCAAGTTCGAGCGCCACTTCAGGAACGTCGCGCTGACTCGCGACGCCGAGGCGGACCACTTCGCCGCTCGGGTGTTCCGCCGGGCAGCCGACTGGATCGACGCGAACGCCGAGCGCGAGGACTTCTACCTGCACGTCGACTGTTTCGACCCCCACGAACCCTGGGACCCGCCGGAAGCGCTCCTCCGGGAGTACGACGACCGCGGCTACGACGTCGAGGAGTGGGACTCGCTACCCGCCTACGACGAGTGGGAGAACCACTACGACGAGGGCGACCTCCGACACATTCAGGCCCGCTACGCCGCGATGGTCAGGCTGGTCGACCGGTGGTTCGGCCGACTCCTCGACGCGCTCGATCGCAACGACCTCTGGGAGGACACGATGGTCGTCCTGACCACCGACCACGGCACGTTCAACGGTGACCACGGTCGCACTGGCAAGTTCCACGCCGGGACGGCTACCCACAACCACGACGCCTGCGCGCACGTTCCCCTGATCGTGTCCCACCCGGAGTTCGGACACGGCGAGCGCCGCGACCAGCTCGTCCAGCTTGTCGACCTGTACCCGACCGTCCTCAACGCGGTCGACCGCCCGTGTCCGGACGGCATCCACGGCCACGACCTCGAACCGGTGTTGCGAGACCCCCGGACCCGCCTGCGAGACTACGCCGTCTCCGGAACCTGGGGAGCGAGCGTGAGCATCACGGACGGCGACTGGGTGCTCCACCAGGCGCCGACCGAAGGCAACCGCCCCCTGTACTGGTACGGTATCACGGGCGAGGGCCGACCGGAACTCGGCCCGTACGACGCCGAGACCGGTCGACGGACGGCTGACTACCATCCCGACCCCAACTCGGTCCCGACGTGGCTCGCCGACAAGCGGACGGACCCGAACGAGTCCGAGAACCTCGCCGACGCGCGCCCGGGGAAACTGGCCGAGATGCAAGAGGCGCTCGCGGTGACGCTGCGCGAGCTCGGTGCCCCCGAGGAACAGATCGACCGTCTCGGGATCCGCGACCGGTAGAACGTCGACAGGTCGGCCCGGTCGGTCGTGGTCAGTCCAGAGGTGTGCCGCTTCGTCGAATACCCAGACCGGTGTCGTTGCGACACCATCGCAGGGACGGGAACTCTCGTCCGGGGCGCTCACTGCGGAGAGTCCGAGTCGGGACGCGAGACGCGCCGACGGTACCGCTGGACGGCGACGTGGTCGTCTGACCGTTCCATCCAGTTGCCGAGCCTGTCGGCGAGTTCCCGACGGGCGTCCTCGTAGGCGGGGTTGTCGACCAGATTGTGCAGCTCGTGGGGGTCCGTCGCCAGGTCGTAGAGTTCGTTGACGTCCGGGCCGTTGAACACGAACTTGAACCGGTCGGTGCGGATCATACGCTGGGTGTACAGCGTCTCGGGTTCGCCGTGGTACTCGGCGAAGACGGCGTCTCGCCACTCGTCGGGTTCGCCCGCGAGAAGCGGGACGAGGTCACGGCCGTCGACGTCGGGGACGTCGGCCCCGGTGAGGCGACAGACAGTGGGCATGAGGTCCTGCAGGCAGACGAACCGGTCGGTCTCGCGGCCGGCGTCGACCACGTCGGGCCACCTGACCGCGAAGGGGACGCGGTAGACGTCCTCGTACATGAGCGGTCCCTTGTTTCCCTGGCGATGGTGGCCGACGAACTCGCCGTGGTCGGAGGTACGGACGACGACGGTGTCGTCGGCGAGGCCGAACTCGTCGAGCGCGTCGAGGACGCGCGCGAACTGCTCTTCGATCAGCGTTTCGAAGGCGAAATACCGGCTCGCGACCGTCGCCCACTCCGGCCAGGAGCGGTCGGCCACGTCGTAGTACCGGGGATGGAGCCGGTGGACAGCCGGTTTCCCGTCGAACGTCTCGCGAAACGATGGCCACTGGTCGATATCGCCGGGGTCGTAGCGGTCCGCGTACGCTCGCGGCACGACGTAGGGACCGTGCGGACCGGGGAAGTCGAGCCGGAGGACGAAGCGGTCGCCCCGCTCGGCGTGTACCGAGAGGCGGTCGATCGCCCGCTCGGCGAGATACGCAGTCTGGGTGGCCTCGGTCGGCAGATCGGCCACGCCCGCGTCGACCGACACCGCGTCCGGGTCGACGCCGCGCTCGCGAGCGAACTCGCGGTAGTCGGGCGTATCTAGCGTCTGATCGGTGCTGTGGTCCCAGCCGGAGACCGCCTCGAAGCCAGCGGCGGCCGGGTCGGTGCCCTCGACGTGCCATTTCCCGACGTACTCCGTCTCGTATCCCGCCGACCGCGCCCGCTCGCCCATTGTCGGGGCGTCCGGAGGAAGTCCCGTGTCGATGGCCGACCGCGTCGGATTCGACAGCACGCCGTGGTTGTGCGGGTAGAGCCCCGTCAGTATCGATGCCCGCGCCGGACTGCAGATCGCCGTGGGCGTGTAGCCGCGGTTACAGCGCAGTCCCTCGCGAGCGAGGCGGTCCGTCCCCGGCGTGTGGACCTCGGGGCCGCGGCCGTCCGTCAGGTCTGCGCGCTCCTGGTCAGTGACGACGAGCAACACGTTCGGTCCGTCGGCCGAGAGGCGTTCGCTGGGAGGCACGACCGCCTCTCCGACCGCGTCCCAGATAACTCCCCGGCCCGGATCCGGAACCACTCACAGTCGTGTTCAAAGAAGTCGGTTCCACGGAACGCGAGTGATTTGAGTCGGTCGTCTTCGGTCGCTGTATCGACGTGACCAATATATTTGAAAACAGAATATTCTTCTATTACACCCGATTAAATATATTTTCGACACTGTTTCGATCTTCGTGGCGTTCGTGTCTGAAATCGAGACCGTGTCGCTAGTATGCTTCCATCAGCGCGATCACGTCATCGACGAGAAACACGGGATCGTCGGTGTCATGTTTCCCGCGATATTCACCGAAACACGATTCGACAGAACAGTTGTTTCTCACCGTCTCAGACGCCATATCGAGCGCATATGCGAATCGGGACCGACGGCGGCGCACAGCCAGTATCGCTCGCCGTCGAACCAGATCGCGATCTCGTCAACTGCAGCCTGGTCCGGAGACCGTCCCGTTTCTGACTGTAGTTCGACCTCGCTAACCCGGTCCGGAACGACCGATCGAACGCAGCAAACAACAAAAACCCCAGAAAACAAAGTAGTATTCGAAAATGGTAATTATTCGAGATACAACTGAATGCCGAACTTCACCAACAACTGTGATATGAATTCGCTTTCAGCGGATTCTACGTTAATTTCGTCAAAACATCCAGAGACGCACACGTTTTCGGTCATGGATCATCGATAAATCCACCCATATCAGAACGTCCCAGCCAGAACTGTAGCAGTGGCTGTGCCGGGCGGCGAGAGAGCGCATGGAAGGTGTGGGGTCGAGACTTGAATCAGTCCACGCGCTCGAACCGGTGTACGACGATCTCGGAGTCGTCGTCCCACTCGAAGTTGTCGTGGGCGCGTTCGAGAATCTCCCTGTAGTGGTCGAGGTCGCGAGCGCCCTCCGCGCGGGCGTCTTCGTCGGTCATGTCGCCCAGCGTCCGGTCCTCGACGGCGACCACCTCGAAAGCCGTCCCGTCGATCTCGAACGTGTCACCCTCGTCGGCGTAGCCCTGGCCGCGGTGGATCTGGGTGACCTCGCCGTCGAGCGCCTGCTGGCGCATCCGTTCGCTCGGGAGCAGTGTTCCGGGTTCGATCCGAGCCATGTCGGGACCTTCGGCCACAGCGGCAAAACGGTTCTGTCGGCGCCCACCCGGTCGAGCGGGGCGGTGGCACACCGTGGACGGTCACTCCCCGCCGAGGTCGGCGAAGACGAACTCTGCGTCGCTCCCGAGCGGGTCCGAAACGGTGCGAGTCCGGACGTTCTCGAACCCCGCATCGCGGAGTTGCGAGAGGGTTGCCGCCCGACCGGGCGCCGAAAAGAGCATCCGCCCGCCCATCCAGCCCTCGCGGACCGTCTCGAAACTGCCGCCGGGAAGCGTCATCAGGAGCGTGCCACCCGGACGGAGCACGCGGGCGAGCTCCCGGTAGACGGCCGGGTGCTCCTCCCGGGAGACGTGGAAGACGGCGTGGTAAGCCGTCACGGCGTCGACGCTGTCCGCGGCGACCGGTAACTGCGTCATCTCGCCCTGGAGGAGTCGAGCACCGGGGACGGTCTCGCGGGCGAGTTCGAGACCCCGGCGCGAGACGTCGAGGCCGAGACTCGCCGGGGGCAGGTTCGCGAGCGTGCGGGCGCCGTCGCCACAGCCCACGTCGAGCACCGTGGCGTCGCTCCCCACGAGGTCGACCAGGTCGTCGAGCAGGTCGGCGTCGGAGCCGGTCGGGTCGCGCTGGCGGGCGTAGGTCTCGGACACCTCGTCCCAGGCCTGTCGGACCGCGTCTCTGTCCATGGTCATACCATTTCCAGGGGCGCGAGCGGCTTAGACCGCTCGGGGCACGACCGGGGGTCGCCGGGCGGACAGCTGGAGCCGACCGACCCGACCTACAGTTACCGGGTTACAGATGTGCCAACCGAGTCGGTGTTCGGCGCGCGGGTACTCCGGGGCTCGCACGGTCAACTTTACTTTCCCACCCCGTGTGCTCGTAGCTATGGCCGACCTGCAGACTCATCACACGGGACTGGTCGTGACCGACCTGGACGAAGCGCTCTCCTTCTATCGGGACACCCTCGGGTTCGACGTGATCGAGGAGTTCACGCTGTCGGGGGTGGGGATCGGAACCGCGATCGGCGTCGACGGCGTGACGGGTGAGTTCGCCCACCTCGACACGGGCGGGAGTCGACTCGAACTGATCGAGTACGAACCCGCCGGAGAGGACACGAACCCGGACGCGATCAACCAGATCGGCGCCACGCATCTGGGCTTCGAGGTCGAGGACGTCGACGCCTTTCACGCGGCACTCCCGGACGACGCCGAACCGCTCAGCGAGCCACAGGAGGTCGACATCGGCGTCGAGATCCTCTTTTTCCGCGATCCGGACGGGAACTTCGTCGAAGTGCTGGAGGGGTGAGAACGAGCGGCTCCCCGACACTGTGTGACCGAGTCAGGGGACGAGCAACACGGCGACGGCGGCGGCGATGAAGACGACCTTGAGCGCCGTGTTGACGAGGACCACCTTCGTCCCGAACTCGGGGCCCCAGACGCCGAACTGGAAAGGGATCGACCGCTTGAACGTCGAGACGGCGAAGGAGACGATGCCGCCGACGAGCATCGTCGCGACGGCCTCACGGGAGGTGAACGTCCCGTTCTCGACCAGGGGTGCGATGAACAGGGCGCCGTTGGTCGTGTCGATGGCGAAGACCGCGACCGTGGGGACCGCCGCGCCCGGGAGTCCCAGGAGACCCGCCAGCGGGTCGGCGACGCCCGTGACCGCCGTCACGTCGTAGCGGGCGACGACTACCGCGACGATCGTGTAGATGACGAGGAGGCGCGGGAGGATCTCCCGGAGTTTCGTCGCAGTCTCGCCTGCGGCCTCCCGGAGTTTGCCCCGGGTCGTCGTCGCACCGCCGTCGGCGACCTGCGTGGGGTCGTCCCGACCGTCGGCGTCGGTCGAGTCTCCCTCGATAGGAGCCACGTCGGCGTCGACTTCGAGGTTCTCCGCCGAGAGCAGGACGGCCCCGGCGAGGATCCCGACGAGGGTGATCCCCAGGGCGATGGCGGCGCGAGCGCCGACGTAGAGGAGGCCGACCTCGAGGCCGAGGATCGGGATCAGGACGGGCGCGTAGAACGTGAAGATGTGCTGTGCGAACCCGAAGAACGTGTTGATGGTGACGGCCACCAGCGTCGCGCGGTCGTCGACGACGCCGGACTCGCGGAACTCGGCGAGCATCCCGTAGCCGGCGGTGGGCGAGGCGGTCGTCGCGAGGATGGCGGTCCCAACCTCCGGCGGGAGGTTGGCCGGCCGGGTTAGCGGCCCGGCGAGCGCGTCGAGTCTGTCCAGCGCGCCGAAGGCGACGGCGACGTTCGCGAGGCCGACGCCGACGGTCAGGAAGACAGCGATCCAGCCGACCCGGACGAGGACGTCTCCCAGCACGCCGAGGAGTCCCGGAGCCATTCACCCGGAGGTACGGGCTTCGGAGACAAAGCCGCTGTCGTTCGGCGTCACGTCCCGGGAATCGCGCCGACGGCCTACGACACCGATTCGAACTCCGAGAGGACCGACTCGGGGACGGGGTTCTGGTATTCGAACGAATCGCTCACCCCGAATGCGTCGAGGTCACTGCCCTCCGAACGTCGCCTCGCCCGCGTCGCGAAACGCGTCACCGTACCACTCCTCGTGAGAACGGCCTGAGGAAAGCGTCTCCAGTTCAGTCGGTCGATGGACGAGCCGTATGTCTGTCCCTTCGCGGACGACGATGAACGTCGCCCCCGCATCGACCTCCAGATCGTCTCGGAGATCTTTCGGAATCGTCAGTCGGCCACGCTCGTCGACTGCAACTTCCCCGTACTCAGTATCGTTCCACGAGTCGGTCGGACACATAGAACATCACTATCCGTTCGAACAGTTGGGACGGGAATACCTCTTGTGGCGACCCGCCGAGACCGGGCACCCGTTTCGAGGCCAGACGACAGTTCGAACTCCCGGCAGTCGCGACGGGGAACAGAACGCCTTTGGCCGGGCCACGCGAGGTCGCGAGTATGCGAGAAGCACGATTCCGTGACCCGGCAGGCGCCGTCCGCACAGGTACGTTCGACGACGACACCGTCTCCTTCGGCGGCCAGACCTACGACGTCGACGAGGTCGAGATGCTCGCACCGGTCGAACCCTCGAAGATCGTCTGCGTGGGGCTGAACTACGCCGACCACGCCGCCGAATCGGACGCCGAGATCCCCGACCGGCCGCTGCTGTTCCTGAAGGCACCGAACGCCGTCTCGAACCACGGCGCGACGGTCGACCTGCCGGCGGGGAAAGACCGGATCGACTGGGAGGCCGAGTTCGGCGTCGTCATCGACGAACAGTGCAAGGACGTCGACGCCGAGGACGCCTGGAGCGTCGTTCGCGGGTTTACCTGCATGAACGACATCTCGAACCGCGACGACCAGAACGTCGAACAGAACTGGATCCGCGGGAAGGCATTCGACGGGTCCGCACCGCTCGGTCCCGCGGTCGCCTCGCCCGGCGAGGTGCCCCAGGACGCGAGCATCGAACTGCGCGTCAACGGCGAGACGAAACAGTCCTCGACCCGCGAGGAGTTCATCTTCTCCGTGCCCGAACTCGTCGAGGAGATCACGACCTACATGACCCTCGAGGAAGGGGACGTCATCTCGACCGGGACGCCCGCGGGCGTGGGCCCGCTCTCGGACGGCGACACCGTCGAAGTCGAGATCGAGGGCGTCGGCACGCTCGAACACGACGTGACGATCCCCGACGCGTAAACTACCCCACCCTACTCCCTCGGCACATACGCGCCTCGGTCCTTGAGGGTGGGATTTGATGTGGACTCCCGGCAATCAATCGCCAGCAATAGGCTGGTGACTCTTGCTGTTCAACGTCCCACCAGTTATACGCAGGTCTACTTCTGCGTCTCCGCTCCCCGACGTGGGCGAGGATCGGAGTCTGTGTGTCCGCTTTCGAGCGTACCGGAGCCCGATGTTCTTCGCGGCGTTGTAGTCCGCGTTCATCTCGTAGCCGCACTTCTGGCACTCGAAGTGTTCTCCGTGGCGGTTGTCGTCGTGCGTGAATCCACAGTCCGTCCGAGAACAGCGTTGGGACGTGTGGTTCGGCTCGACGTGCTCAATGGAGACGCCCCTCTCAGGGGCCTTGTAGGAGAGGTACTCGAACAGGCGTCGGAACGCCCACACGTGGTGCCACCTCGCGTGCGGGAGCCGCTCTCGAATGTCGGTCAGATCCTCGAACACAATAACGTCGCAGTCGTGTTCGACGGCTTCCGTGATGAGTTCGTTGGCGACCGTGTGGATATACTGTTTCCGCCATGCTTCTTCGCGCTTGCCGAGGCGGAGCAGGGCGTTGTGAGCGGCTTGCGTGCCACGCTGTTGCAACTCTCCACGTCGCTTCTCGAACTCCCGACACCAATGGTCGTACTCGTCTCCGTGCCAGAACGTGCCGGTCGAGGATCCACCTCGAAAATACTGAATCCGGAATCCGGGGACTGACTTTGTCAACTCGGATCCATTTCGTATCATTCGATAAACAAACGTGGGTGGGTAGTGACGGGTCGATACGTACCGTCGATGGGCAGTGGTGGGCTACCCAACGCTACTCCGGTCCGACACCGGTGTTCGACCCGAACTCGACGCGCCGAACGACGAGCACCGCGAGGACGACGACGCCCGCGACCGCGACGATAGACCCGAGGGGAAGCGACCCGGAACCCGAACCCGGACCGCCACCCGTCGACCAGTCGGCCGCGAAGACGTCCTGGTAGTAGCCTGCGATCCGTTCGCCCTCCAGCAGGACCATCACCTCGCGGTTCCGACTGACGGATTCGCTGTTCCAGTTGAGGCTTCCGACGACCGCCTGGTCGCCGTCGACGAGGACGCCCTTGGCGTGGATCTTCTCGTAACGGCCGCCGGGATCGGCGAGTTTCGCCCGGATAGGCAACCCCTCTCTCTCGGCGCGCTCGCGCAATCGCTCGACGAGTCGGCGGTTGTCCTCGCGGACGTACCACGCACTGCTCAACAGGACTCGCACGTCGACACCGCGTCGGGCCGCACGCACCGTCGCCCGCAGGAACCGGTCGTCGGGGCCGCCGATATTCATCTGGATCACGTCGATCGACTCCGTTGCACTGTCGAGCATCGCCGTGACCGTCCGCCCGGCGTTGTCCGGTGCGACGACCAGTTCGGTCCGTTCGACCGGCACGGTCGCAGGTTCGTGGCGGCGTTGATAGGTCCCGTTGGCGACTGACCGCGTCGTGAACGAACGGCCGCGCCGGAACTGTCGCCACTCCTCGACGCCCACCCAGCTGGCGTCCGCCCGAAAGGTGGCCACGAGCCCGGCGACGACATCGGGTTGGGTGAGCCGCACGCCCCAGCCACGGTTTGCGTGGCCGCCCGCCCCGGACGGTTTCCAGTTCTCCGTGAGCACGAGCGCTCGGTCGTCGACCACTGCGTACTTCGCGTGGTGGAACGCGTAGCGGTCGCGGGGGCCACCCAGCAGTTCGACGGAAACTCCTGCCTCGACGAGCGAATCCAGGAGGCGCGCCTCGCGTCCGGAGAGTCCGCCGACCGGTTTCCCCTCCAGGAGGACACCCACCGTGACGCCGCGAGCGGCCGCCCGTTCGAGCGCCCGTGCGACCCGGTGAGAGGTGAAGGTGTATCCCGCGAGCAAGACCCGTTCGTCGGCGTCTCGGACTGTCTCGACGACGATCTCAGGTGCGTCAGGTAACACGAATGCAGTGGCGTTTCCGCCAGCACCGGTCACGACCGGGCGGTCCGTCCGACCGACGGTCGTCCAGGTGATGGTCCCGCGGTCGTCGAAGCGGCCCCGCTCGCCTTCGGGCGCGTCGCGGTAGCGGGCCGTCGCGACCGTCTGACCGTTCCGCGTGAGTCGCAACTGCTCGCCGCCGTTGGCCAGCGGGGGCATGCCGTCGACACCGACGACGCGGGTGTCGGTCAGGTTGCGGACGAGCGCCGGAGCGGCCGTGACGGCGACACGGCCCCTCCCGGAGACGTTGACTGCGGTTTCGCCGTCTCCGAGTCGGTACGTCGAGGTCCTGTTCCCGGTTGAGGCGGGCAGGTCGAGGACGACGAACTCGCCGCGGTCGCCGTCCGAGACGGGGTTCGGGTAGACGGCCACGATCGCGGGGCCCTCTGTTCTGTTCGAGGGCGCGGGGGTCGCGTTCCAGCCACTGGTCGCCGAGTCGGTCACCACAGCCGTCGCGGATGTCACCGGACTGACGCCGACGACGGGGATGGTGGCGAACGCGAGGGCGGGAGCAAGTGCGAGTGTAACTGCGAGTGCAACCCGGACGAGGCGTGACACGGCCATCGCTGGTCGTGGGTCCGTATATAAATGTCAGCCTGAACGGAGGACTGTCGTTCAGCTGCCTCCGCCTCGAAGCACAGGGATGACCCGCTGTTCACGATACGCCGCCCTATCCGGCGAGAAGCAGTATGCTCACCCCGACGAAGAGTGACGCCGCCTGGAACGGCGCGTACCGCTTCCGCCTGGGGTCGTCCCAGACAGTGTGATAGAACGTCGAATGCAGCATCACCGCCGATATGATAACCATACTTCCCTGTGCGACACTCATTGCGGCCGTTCCTGGCGTGACCCACTGGGTCCCGACAAGAGAGAACGTAACGACGATAGCAGTCTCAAGGAGGCCGCGTACAACCACGAACGCACCGATGAAGAACACGACGACCGCCAGGAAGTCTGGACGGCCACGCATCTCGAACGAACGCCGATAATCGGAGAGGAACTGCCGAAGTTTCGTGGTCACGCGTACCCGGGTACGTTCGACTCCAGGGGGACGCCTGCGGTTACTCGCCCAGGTCAGGCGGTTCAGACGGCTTTCCCGGCTTCGGCCTGGACGATGTAGGCGCGGTCGTCGGTGTAGTCGGCCAGCACTTCCAGGGCCCGGTCGGTGCCGATCTGGTTGAGTGCCCACGCAGCGCTCGCCCGCACTTCGTCGGCCTCGTCGTCTTCGAGGACGTCGGCGAGCGGGTCGATAGCTCGCGTATCGCCGAGCAGGCCGAGCGCTCGCGCGGCGGCGCTACGGACCTCGTAGTTGTCGGCGGCGAGGCGGTTCGCGACTGGCTGGGTCGACTCCTCGCTACCGATTTCCCCGAGGGCGCGGAGCGTGACCTTCTGGAGCGCGGGGTCGCCGTCGCCGTCGATGAAGTCGTGGAGCGTCTCGCAGGCGCGGTCGTCGCCGATCTTTCCCAGGATCTTCACGGGAGTCTTGTTGCGCTTCTGGGCGCGCTGGTGGATCGCCTCGAAGGCCTCCTCGGGGGCCATCCGGACCAGCGTGTCGAGGATGTTCTCCTCCATGAAGTCGGAGTCGAACGTCTCCAGACCCAGCAGGATGGGTTCCGGCTCGCCCAGTTTCTCGTAGACCTTGATCGCGTTCCACTCGGGGGGGAAATCCTTGCGGTTCTCCGAGTCGAGCACGTCGTAGAAACCCTGGGCGTCGAGTTGCTGGCGCACCGTGAGGTCGTCCCACTCCTCGGCGGCTTCGACGCCGTCGGCGAGTTCCTCGGCAGCGGCAAGCAGCGCTTCGATGGTCTCGGTGTCCTCGTCGGGGTCGAGACCGGCGTCGTCGACGGCGGTAGCGGCCTCCTCCAGCGCGGCGGCGAGCGCGTCGGCGTCGCCGCTCTCGGCTGCGAAAGAGTCGTCGAGTTGCTCGGCGGCCGCCCCGAAGAACGCCTCGACGGCGTCGACAACCTCGGGGAGACCGTCGTCGGTCCAGCGGGTGTCCGCGACCGTCGAACTGGTCCCCTCGACGCTCTCGACGACGTCCTCGGCGTAGGGACCGCGCTGGTCTTCGAGCCGGTCGCGCAGGTCGGCGAGTCGGTCTTCGAACTCGGCGCGCGGGTCGTCGGCGTCCTCGTCGTCCTCGTCCGGTTCGGGCAGGTCCGCCGCCTCGATGTCCTCCTCGAGGGAGTCGAGGTCGGCCTCGACCGCGTCGAGGTCCGCCTCTGTCTCGGCGGCGTCCAGGTCCTCGTCCGCCTGGTTCAGGCGCTCGTCCAGCGTGTCGGCCGAAAGCGCCGTCTCCTCGGACTCGGGTTCGTCTGCGCCGTCGGCGTCGCCCGCCTCGGCATCGTCGTCCCCGTTGCTCATACCAGTGTGTGCGATTCTCCGGGCCAAAGGCGTTTTCATTCACGGCCCCCGGTCTCGGGAGTCGCTCACACTGCTTGACTGTAATTTTCGAAGTGGATGGCCGGATCCACGACCGGCTCACTCCCGTTCGAACTCGCCGGCGAGTTCCGAGAGCCGCTCGATCCGCCGTTCGGGGTCGGGATGGGTGGCCATCACGTCCGCGAGACGCGACTTGGCGTCGGCCGGGACGAGAAAGAGCGCGTTCAACTCGGCGTGTTCGCGCAGGTCGTCCTCGGGGGTGGCGGCCATCCCGTGGGAAATGGTCTCGATAGCCCCCGCCATCGCACCGGGTTTGCCGGTCAGTGCCGCGGCGCCGCGGTCGGCCGCGAACTCGCGCTGGCGGCTGATGAGTCGAGTGAGCAGGTAGCCGCCGATCCACGCCGCCAGCGAGACGGCGACGAAGATCAGAAACCACGGCTGACCCCCGTCGCCACCACCGCCACCGCCGTCACCGCCGCCGTCGCCGAACCACCAGAAGTTACGGACGACCAGCGCACCGGCCGTCACGAGGCCGGTGACGACCGACATCACGAGGGCGTCGCGGTGCTGGACGTGTGCGATCTCGTGGGCGAGCACCGCGTCGAGTTCCTCGCCCTCGACGGTGTCGAGGAGCCCTTCGGTGACGGTGACGACGGCGTGGTCCTGTCCACGGGCCGTCGCGAAGGCGTTCGGCGCCGACTGTGGCGCGACCGCCACGTCCGGTTTGGGGAGGTCCGCCTGACTGGCGAGGCGGCCGACCCGCGCGTGGAGGTCGGGGTAGTCGGCCTCGTCGACCCGCTCGGCGTCGAGGGTCTTCAGCGCCGCTTCGGGCGCGTAGCGGTACTGGCAGTAGACGAGCACGGCCGCGATACTGGCAACGAGCGGGATGCCCGCGTTCCCGAGTTCGGCCATCGCCCACGTCGCGGCGACGCCGACGAACACGGCGTAGAGCAGGGCCATCCCGCCGAGTGCGGCAACCATGCGCGCCCTGAGGGACCAGTCGGGCGACAGTCGCATACCCGAAAATCAGTCCCGAAGAAGTATAAACGTTACAGAGATTCGAGGAGAAAGCCCACGAGTTCAGTCGTGGGATGAAGCCGACCTGCTTTGGGACCACTTTCACTCCGGATGGCAACCATATATGAGAGTGTAACTCATCAGTCAGAAGTGCAGGTTGGACAGGAAGATGCACCGTGACATCACCACCACCGTACGGGTCAAACTCCACTCACTCACCGAGCGGAAAGCCCACCTGAGTAACCGCGAATACTCCGCGTTTCAGGATGCGGTCCACGGTGATGACGACGCGAACCTCTACTCCGCTACCGAGCAGCAGGCTGGGAAAGTCCAGTCGAACAAGAATCCACGAGCGGACACCGAGCAACCCGTCGTGCTCCGCAACGACTGCATCACTATCGAACACGGCGAAGACACTGTGCTCTCGTCGTGGTGGTTCAAACTCCCCGTCTACAACCCTGAGCGTGAACAGGGGGACAGCATCTGGGTGCCTGTCCACGTCCCCGAGAAAGACACGCACCTCTTCAAAGACAAGTACATCTGCGACTCGGAACTCATTCGGCGAGACGGCAAGTGGTACGTTCACCTCGTCTGCAAGCGGTCTGTGGCCGTCCAGGACGAGTACGACGACGTCCTCGCCGTCGATATGGGTGCAAAATGGATCGCCGTCAGTACGTTTCTCTCCGATCGTGACACGCAGTTCCACGGCGCAAAAGTCCGCCGTGTCCGGGAACACTACAAACAACTGCGCAAGTCCATCGGGAAGGCGAAAGTCAGACAGGGCACACAGGTCATCGAGCGTATCGGCGACAAGGAATCGCGGACGGTCGAACA
>ENA-ORCS01000987-ORCS01000987.1-marine-metagenome-genome-assembly--contig:-NODE-987-length-14268-cov-62.817419_pt1 | contig 14268 bp, 16 predicted proteins | sample MGYA00237781_ERZ508513 | MGnify/ENA primary metagenome ERZ508513 (study PRJEB26184, sample SAMN06268793) | marine metagenome | isolation source: Eden Landing Ponds, San Francisco, CA, USA | place...
TAGTTCCCGTTCTCTGTTCCGGAGGCTTTCTTCAGTTTGGAGCTGATTCAGCGCCGTTTCCGCGTTCTTTGCCAGTATTTTAATCAAAGTCAGGTCATCGTCTCGGAAGGCCTCAATTTCAGTATCTGAGGCCAGCAGAACGCCGTGGTTGCCAAGCGGGATCGCTAACTCACTTCTGAGCACTGTCCCCTCGTTGAACACATTGTCTGCTTCTTCCAGGTTGTTACAAACCTGTGTTTCTCCAGTCTGGAACGCTGTCCATGCGATTCCGGCATCAAGTACTGGTGCATCTCCGATCAAGTCTTGACTCGTTTCAGAAACGCTGGCCGGAACAAGCCCATCAACCGACTCATTATAAAAATGGACGCCGTTCATTTCGTACCCAATTGATTGGTCAGCTGTTCGGGTAACAATATCCGCAATATCCTCGGGCGTTAATGCGGATACCATCTCACGAGTGGCATTGTGTAAATCCCGGAGCTTGTGCTTGTACTCCCTGCGCTCGCTGACATCCTGAATAACACCAACAAAATACTCCTCCCCATCAATTGTATCGAGAGACGCAGTTGCCGAACCCCAGAAACGCTCCCCAGAAGGGTTCTCAAACTCAAGCTCGAAGTCATGAACTTCCCCCTTCGCCTGTATTTTTTCATTGAATATCTCTCGTGCTTGAGGGTCTGCATAGAGATCAGCCGGCGAGTACTGCTTAGCCTTCTCTTTCGATTCGAGGCCGAACATCTTGACCATACCTTGGTTCACGTATTCGAATTTGCCCTCACTGCCGGGTGCATTTTGTCCAACAGCGATAGGTAGCGTCTCGATGATTTGTTCATAGCGCTCAAGCTCAATTTCGCGTTCCTTTCTCTCAGTAATATCGCTAAAAAAGATTGAAAGACCACCCGTATCGGGAAACACACGGACTTCGAACCAGCAACCAACAGATTCGTTATACCGCTCGTATTGGAGCTTTTGGTTAGTGTGTAACGCTTTCTCGATTCGGTCCTGAGCAATAGTATTCTGGGTTTCGGGGAATGCGTCCCAGATAACTTCACCGAGCAGTTCAGATTGGGTTTTGCCGAGTAACTCCTCAGCCTTCTGGTTGAGATATGTATACTGGAAATCAGTATCGACAGAAATAATGGCGTCGGATACCCTCTCAAGTGTTCTCTGATGCACACTTTCTTCAGGCGATTCACGCTTGCTACTCATAGACTAACAATAGTCATAGAGCGGTTTAAATCACCTGCCAACAAAATCATGTATTAAAATCACATACTCTATTTCTTGAATTCCATCAGGAATAGAAACCACCAGTCAATAGTCTACTCAAAGCTGTACAATCTCTGCACAAGATATGCGACCTGTATCTTCCATCTAGGTATAAATACCATTCTCATCTGGTGGTTTCTTTATTGATCAGTTTGCACACTTACTGAGCGGGCGTTGCAGCCAGCACCACGGCCAAAGAAACTGCCTTCTCGCCGCCTGTCAGAGTTCGGTCGCCTGCATCTGCTCGTGTGCGTCGGGATTGACAACCGGGATGACCCCCTCGATCTCGTCTTTGCCGTACTCCTCACGAATCAGGTCGTGGATGTCGTTCGCGAGAGCAACGGCCTCGTCTTGCGTGTTGGAACTCACCTCGTTCTCAGGAAAGTCTACTGGCCCGACGCCCTCAACGACGATGAACAGCTGGTCGTCACTCATTTTCGACCGCCTCGACGAGCAGCGTCGTTTCCGGCAGGTCGTCGCGAGAGGTCGACAGGAACTCGGAGGTTTCCAGCGTTTCCTCGACCAACTCGACCAGTTCCTCCGAGACATCGCCAAAGTGAACGATGGCGTCGGGATCGGGGTAGTTGTCGTACTGCTGTGCAGCCGTCTTGTCTGTCTTGTTCTTACTCATAATCAGTCGGCAGAGCGCCCTCAGTGGGACGCCCCTCACCCCGCTGGGGCACAGAAAATTCGGCGACTAGAGCTGGTTAAAGCGTGATTCTATTCTCGGACAGGAGTGGTCGGCAGACTATATATATTTCATAGGAACAATGATACTGTTTAATTAGACATGGGTAATCATGGCCTATCAGGTACCCACTCGGCTCCCGAAGCAGTTTGAACAACTCCGTGTCGGGATTGCACTGTTTGACCCTGAGTCGGGGACGATCGTTGATGCCAACGAGAGTCTGGAGTCAATGTTCGGGTACTCTACGGAAGCTCTCCGGAAGATGAGTGTTGAAGCATACAGTGCAAATACGTATGCGTTTTCCAGAGATGATGTCGTTCAACAGATCCAACTGGCAGTCGATGGTCAGCCCCAGCGTTTCAAGTGGCGGATTAAACGACAAGACGGGAGGCTAATCTGGACCCAGATTGATCTCTCACGACTTAGCATTGATGGGGAACCGTTCGCCCTCGCCGAGATACGGGATATTACCGAATACACAAACACTAGCCGCAGAGTAAGTTTACTCTCACGTATTATGCGTCATAATCTCCGGAACGACTTGACTGTTATCGCTGGGCGGGCACAGCAAATACAGTCAGAGGTTGATACTGATCGAATCAGCAAGCACACAGAGAAAATTGAAGAGAAGACGAACGATATTGATCGGATAACGGACTCTGTGAGAGAGATCGAACGTGCGACAACGCCAGCCCAAACCAAACGGGTCCGCAGGAATACCTTCGCTGCCGTCACGGAGACTGTTGAAAAATTATCTGATAAGTACCCCACCGCGAAGCTCACTGTTGAGAAACAGACCGAGATGTGGTTCAGTATTGATTCGGCATTCAATCAGGCACTGAGGCACGCTATTGAGAATGGCATCGTCCACAGCAACAGTACAGCCCCATCAGTCACGATAACTGTCGGCGAATCACCGAATACCGGTCGGGTCGAAGTCAGTATCAGTGATTCGTGTCCTCCTATCCCAGACATTGAGCTGAATGCGCTCGATGAATCGATAGAAAATACGGATGTTTCCCATGGCACCGGCGTGGGACTGTTTGTGATGAAGTGGTGTGTCGAATCCCTTGGTGGCGAACTTACATTTGATCGGACTAATTCCGGTAATACTGTCTCTTTCTATTTCCCTCCAGAAGCAAGTCCGTCAGACCAGTAACTACCGCTACGGACGGCGAGTATGCCGCTGGCGTAGGCGTTCTAGTGATCCACTCTTTCTTGCTCACTCCGCTTCAGTCGATCACATCGGGTTAGAGGAAGCGTCTGCTTGGATGCGGTGTGAAGCCTGGCGGCGCCCCGCCGGCGGCGCTCCCTCGCTGGCTCCGAGCCTCACAGCTGGGAGAAGAGTCACACTCGCTGCGATTCTGGAGCAAACACCGCCCTGGCTGCTTCGATGTGAATCTGATTCGGCAACTACTGCTTAGCGCGGGGAGGATTTCAAACAGCGTCGAATGCGCGGGGAACTCCCCGCGCTGAAGGTTCAATACCGCTCGAACACGCTCCATCTCTTCGGCCAGTCGATAATTTCCTTGTATTCCGCGCTCATACGTTCACGCAGATAGAGCAAGACTGCGTGCTTCCAGCCAGCAAACCCGTTGCCGGCTGGATCACTCAGTTCCATCAGCACAGCGTCAGTAAGTTTTTGAGCGAGTGAAGCCACCTGCTTCATGAAGCCGAAGAGGGGGCTGGACATAACATCACTCTCCGGCTTCATACTCGTGATTCTAACGACCTGTCCCAGCACTGTCTGTAGATTCAATTAAGCCGCATCACACTGAAATATTTAACTTGATAATAGGTGGGTGTATATCGATGTCGGATTATCAGACAGGTGGTTCTGGAGACAGCCTTTTAGACGTTCTATTGCCTGAATTTATCCATATTGTTCGTATATACCTTTGTCAGTACTTCTATATATCTCGTAGTTTTTTGTACGATAACTGGAAACCGCCGAACGAATGGTGAACCGAGATTTCCGTCCCCGAGTCGCCAACCTCGTCCCGGCCGCTGTGCGGGGGAGCTTCGTCCGGAAGTTCGTGGCTGCGGTGCTGGTGGCGGTCCTGGTTGCCGGAGGAATCGGAGCGGTGTTCTACACTGATACGACGCGAACGCTTGACCAGCGCGTAGAGGCACAGGTCGTCTCGACCGCCGAATTACAGGCTGACGGCCTCGACAACTGGGTTGACGGTTTCCGGCGGCAGACCCGCACGCTCTCGTCGGTCAAGGAGTTCCAGAACGGGCAACCGGGCGTCATCAGGGACTACCTCTTGCTCGAATCGGACGACCTCACGTCCGAGTTCGTGGCCGTCCACTACGTTCAGGCTTCCGACGGCACGGTAGAAGCTAGCACCGCAAGCGGCGTCAGCGGGGAGACACTGGCATCCCTCGGCGTTCCGTGGGGGTCGGAGATGGCGGCTATCGACGACGGGACCGACACGCCGGGGAGTGTTGTCGTTCCGGAGGAGCCCTACCGGTCGCCGGTGACAAACGACAGCGTCTTGGCGTTCGTCAGCTCCGCGCCACAGAACACAGAACACGTCGTCGTCGTCGAGGCGAACCTCTCTGCCCGCACCGAATCGTTCCGCGGGTCGCTGGCCGACAGCGAGACGACGATTCTCGGACCGGAGGGCGCGTCCGTCGTCGGCGAAAGCGTGCCAGGGGAGACTGCTACTACGGTCACGAACGGGGGTGCCGATGGCTTTACCCAGTCATCGGAGACAGTATACGGGTACGCGAGCCTCGATAGTGTTCAGTGGACAGTCGTAACGCAGGTGCCAGCGTCGAGCGCCTATGCTCTCCGGAACCAGATCGCCACCAGCCTTGTCCTGACGCTCGTGTCCGCAGTGGTGGCCCTCGGCGGCGTGACAATCGTGATGAGCAGGCGCTCGGCGACAGCCATCTCGGATCTCGCCGAGACAGCCGACGAGATTCGGGCCGGTGACCTCGGAGTGACGCTCGAAACATCCCGGTCTGACGAGATCGGCCGGCTGTTCGACGCCTTCGACGAGATGAGGCAGTCGCTCCGCGAGCAAATCGCTGACGCGGAGGCGGCCAGAGAAAACGCCGAATCCGCCAGGGGCGAGGCTGAGTCGGCGAAAAGAGAGGCCGAGGCGGCTCGTGAGGCCGCGGAGGAGCTCAGCGAGAGCCTCCAGAGCCGCGCCGAGGACTACGCTGAGGTCATGGCCGCCTGTGCCGGTGGAGACCTGACGGCGCGGATGTCATCCGACACGGATGCCGAGTCGATGGCCCGGATTGCAACAGCCTACAACGACCTGCTCAACGAGTGGGAAGACACCATCCGCGAGGTCCGGTCGTTCAGCGAGGCCGTCGACACCGCGAGCGAGACGGTCTCGGAGAACGTCGACGCGGTTCAGGACCGCAGCACCAGCGTGAAATCCTCGGCCGCAGAGATGGCCGACGGGGCAGAGACACAGTCAGAGAAACTCGAAATCGTCTGGAAGGAACTGGAAGACCTCTCGGCGACCGTCGAGGAGGTGTCTACCGCCGCCGACACAGTCAGGAACCGGGCTGATGAAGCCCTCAATCGGTCACAGAGCGGACGAACGGCTGCCGAGCGCGCGGCAACGGCTCTCGACGATATCGAGCAGTCGACAGACCAGACCGTCACACAGGTCGAGGAACTGGACACGCTGATGGGGGAGATCGAGTCTGTCACCGACCTCATCACTGATATCGCCGACCAGACGACGATGCTCGCGCTGAACGCCAACATCGAGGCCGCCCGTGCCGGGAGCGGAGGCGATGGCGACGGCTTTGCAGTCGTCGCCGATGAGGTGAAGGCGCTCGCCGACGAGACGGTGGCAGCGACCGACGACATCGAAGCCGCTATCGGCGAGATGCGTCAGCAGGTCGAACGCACCGTCGACGAGATGCACGCTACCCAGTCGAAGGTCGACACCGGAACCGAGACCGTCGGCGACGCCCTCAATGCGTTCGACGACATCGTCGGCGATATCGAGGACGCGACCACCGGGATGCGTGAAATCGACCGTGCAACAGACGAGCAGGCCGAGTCGACACAGGAGGTCGTCTCGATGGTCGAAGCGGTCGGCGATATCAGCGACGACACGGCTGTCGAAGCGGCCACCGTCGCCGACGCGGCGACCGAGCAGGTCGTGGCCGTCGACGACGTCGAATCCTCCGTCGCGCAACTCTCCGACCGTGCCACCGACCTCGGGCAGTTGCTGGAAACGTTCACTATCGACAGCGGGGCTGACGTGTTCGAGGTGGCGGTCAAGGACCGCACAGGAGCAGAGTCAACAGGGGACGACTGAGCGATCAACGTCCAGCGGTCGAGCAGTCGGTCCACGTCGACCGCCCCGTCGCTGGTCGGAACTGTCACCCTCACGTCCCCTGAGTCAGTGGGAACCGGGGCCGGCGTCACCGGGTCGGCGTCGCCCGCCGTCGATCCGGCCGAAAAGAGGCCGTATTGACCGATGAGTATGCGACGGAATGGCTCCTAACAAAATACCGTGAGTGTGGAAATTCAGATTTCCCGACGACCCCGAGAAATCATCCTGTTCCGCCTGTAATCGGCAATTGTCGGCTCCGAATCAGGGATCAGGATCGTACTCGTGGGCCGCGTCCCAATAGCTCCCAATCCGGTCAACGAGTTCGTCAGGATGCTCGGCAAACAACCGTTCACCGAGTGCGCGCCCTTGGCGATGTAATTCAGAGCGCCGGCCAGTCATGAGTTCCTCAAGTGTCGATCGCGTCGTCCCGTCGAACAGTTCCTCCTCGTGCATCATGATACTGAACTCCGCGAGGTCATTTTCGTCACCGATGATGTCCGAGAGGGTCTTGAGTTCGTTACGGCGAGCTTTCATCGGGCCCACCCACACCCGGCGGAGCAACCGACAGTGATATCGGTGGTACTTGATCCGCTTGCGCCATTCGTGAAACCGCTCGAACTCCGGGTCATCGTAGGCGTCATCCATCCGATTCCGAGCGCGCTTGTACGACTTTCTGAGCCCGCCGGCGACCGCGTCGTACCCATCGGTTGCGATGGGAAGCGTATCCACCCGTTCTCTACCTTCTACGAGGTCAGCTCGGACTTCTGCCAGTCGGGCGTCAAGGTCCTGCTCGGCCGCGACTTGCTCACGGCGGTCGACTAGGATCCCCCGAAGGTCAGCCAACGTCTCATCAGTCAGTGACCCGTGATCGGCCGCGATTGGCTGAACGTGGTCGTCAAAGGTCTCGATGGCCGCTTGCGCGTCCCGGATATCGGAGATACGCCGTCCGGCATCACGATAATGGGCGTTCTCAGCGCTGTAGGTCGGAAGGACAGGTCGAACGAGCCTGACCGCCGCACGCACCTCTTTGCACCGTTTCCGAACCTCGTGGACGGTCTCGTGACGATCCATGTCGCCGTCGATGTGTTCGATACCCCGTTCGACCTTGCCATCGATTATTCGCTTGATACCCTCAGAGACTCGTTCGTCGGGTTGCAGCGTGTACTCCATATCAAGAACGACCTTTTTGTGGAAATAAAAAGCTCCGCCCAAACACCATGTTCCGCTTTTCTTGTTGCTTGTTCAAATAATTCCAGATGTGGAAGCAGACGAAAGAGCGGCGAACTGCTCAGCGGCAGGGTGTCACTCAACGGCGTCGAATGATACCTTCTCAGTCTCAGTCGGCAAAGACCGCAGGTGTAGACTGGCTACTGTCTCCGACAGGTGTCGCCCCGGTTGGGTGGACCCACTTGTGCTCTGCACGGTTCTCATAGGTCTGTTCGGGGGCAACGCTGATTAACCGGTCTGCAGCGTACTCGTATGCAGTCAATACATTGCCGTACACACAACCGGTGTCAAGACCCAGGGCGTGTGATCCAACGACTGGGTCAGCTAACGGTTTGTGGCCGAAAAAGACCCGACGAGGACCGGTATAGGACTCCCACCAGAAGCCGTCGTTTACTTCGGCAATGTTCTGGAGGTCCGTTGCCGAGTGTGCAGCCAGCGGTCGGGACGGGTCAATGCCCCCGTGGATGACAATTCCCTCATCCCAGGTAATGGCGACTGGGAGCGATGCCAAATATTCTAGGTCATCATCGTCGAGTGTGGCAAGGTCTTTCTCGCCCCGGAGGAGCTTTTCTTCGTTATTGCCGCGGACGGACAGGAAATTCGGACGCGACCGGACGAGATCGACTACTCCCGCACTGTCCGGGCCCTTCCGTACAAGATCACCGACAAACAAAACAAGATCTTCGGATGTCGGCCCAAGTTCTGTCAAGAGACGCTCAAGAGTGGAACGACAGCCGTGGACATCGCCAACAATATACAATTGGTCCCAGGCGGCCGGGTCGATCTGCTTGGTTTGTGCCGCGACAGTCTCAGAAAACAAGTGAGTCATTGTAATCACGATAGCTATTGGACTTCAAGTACGTTTCTAATAGGGATAGAGAATGGTATTGTCAAATATATATTCCATCTTCACTAGCGTAGTTATAGTTCGTTTCGTGCCTGCTGAGGGAGGCCATCCGTCGGTGGTATCCACTCTCTGATCGGGGTGTCGTTGGCATCACTTAGTTGAATTTCTCCAGTTTTATCAGCCATCATGACCCGATAGATGCCCTGTTTACTCTCATCAAGCCTATGAGACGAGAGATGGTCTGATGCTAACTCTTTCAAGCGGTCCCGTGTGGTGGTTGCCTTTTGTTGATAAAAGCAGACTTTCTCACAAACGGGGCATTGGAGTACTCCCAGTGCAACCATACGGGGTAATAATGTTTGCAGAAAAAATACGCTGCTATGATGGCTATTGTGTTCTATGTATGTAGCGGTGTACCTCCTGGCCGTTTGGATCAGTTTTCGTCCGTCTTTTTGCCGTACAGTCTCCGGAGTGCCGCTTCAGCGCCCCCTCTCGTCTTCAGGTAACGGCGACCACCCTCCGGGGTTCGAACAGTAAACTCGTAGATGTTGCTGTCAGGCCGGTACCACTTCTCTGGATGGCGATGAAGCGGATCCTCCGTAACCGTCCCCCCATCGCTTGTTTGATGATTCAGAGTTGACTGAGTGTCTTGATCTTCGGATATCTCCGCGGCGCCCTCATCAGTATTAGCCTGAACGAGAATATTACTCTCCACAGGAAAATCCATCGCGACACCCGTAGTGATGTCATCGTCCGTTGCTGCCCGTCTCGTCTCGCTCATCAGAACTGACTGCGTATCGACTACCCTCTCGCTGTCGGCAGGGTACTGCTGGTCGTAGCTCCCATCAGGATTCATCGTCCAGCGTTTGCGGTTGTCAGAGAGTATGAGATCGAGAATGAATTTCAGTTGTTGCCGAATCACCGGGTCCTCAACGGGCGTCACTGCCTCGACTCGGCTATCGAGATTCCGGGTCATCCAATCAGCACTGCCAATATAATATTCGGGTTGCCCGCCACGGCCCTGTGGACCCGTCTCTTCGGAGTCGTTCGCCTGTGCACCGTTCTCGAAATAGAAGATGCGGGAGTGTTCAAGGAATCGACCCACAACAGAGTGAACCGAGATATTCTCACTAATACCGTCGATTCCGGGCCGGAGACGACAGATATCGCGGACGATGAGGTCGATCTCGACTCCGGCCATTGCCGCCCGGTACAGTTCTTCGACTATTACTGGGTCTTCGAGGCCATTGACTTTTGCCACAATCCGTGCCGGACGCCCGGCCTGTGCGTGCTGGGCCTCGCGACGAATGTATCGGGTAAACTCCTGGCGCATCGTCACCGGCGCGACCAACAGTTTCCGGAACTGGTTATCTAGACCCGGCCCGGTAAATGAATTAAACAGTGTCACCAAGTCCTGCCCAATATCTCTATCGGCAGTCAACAGCCCAAGGTCAACGTACCCCTTTGCAGTCTCAGAGTGGTAGTTTCCAGTCCCGACGTGTGAGTACAGGTTAACATCGTTACCCTCCTCGCGGACCACGAGCGCAGTTTTCGTGTGGGTTTTCAATCCGATTGTCCCGTACGCGACGTGGATGCCGTTTTCCTCCAGACGTCGGACCCACTGAAGATTGTTCTGCTCGTCGAAGCGAGCTTTCAGTTCGACCATTACCGCGACCTGTTTACCGTTCTCCGCGGCCTCAATGAGCGACTCAATGACCTGCGAGTCGCTTGCAGTTCTGTAGATAGCTGCCTTCACCGCCAGCACGTCAGGGTCGTTCGCTGCTTCGGTCAGGAAGCGCTGAACCGTCCTGTCGAAGTCGTGGTACGGATGATGGAGCAAGATGTCATCGTCGTAGATGTGGTCGAAAACAGTTTGCTTGGTCGTCTCTTGCTCTGCTTCGTCGAATGGAGACTGTTGGCCCTGCTCCAGCCGTGGATGTGGCTGTGGCGTCCACGGCTCGCGCTTGAGTTCCGGCCGGTCTATATCAGTCAGCGTCTCGAAATCCCGATAATCGATTGGAGCATTCAGAGCGTATATCTCACGGTCGTCGAGCTTCAGTTGCTCTTGCAGCGTCTCCTGAATCCGACTGTCAGCGTCGGGTTCGATTTCCATCCGAACAACGCTTGCAAACCGGCGTTGTTCGAGAACATCCTCAATCATATCGATGAGGTCCTCAGCGACCTCCTCATTCCGGCGCACCTCGGCGTTGCGTGTGAGGCGGAACAGTGCCGTATCGAGTATCTCGATGTTCGGCAACAGGAGGTCAAGATTGTTGCGGATAACGTCTTCAACCAGCACGTACCGCGTCCCGCTGTCGACTTCTATCAACCGCGGCCTGTTGGGCGGAATCTTGATCCGAGTGAACGTCGGCTCGTTCTCATTTGACTGCTCCGTGAGGACGGCGAGGGACAGCGACCGGTTCGAAATGAACGGGAACGGATGGGCCGGATCAAAAGATAATGGTGTCAGCGCCGGTTTGACAGACTCTTCGAAGTAGTCCCGGACCTGAGACTGTTCTGCTGCACTCAACTCGGCGTAATCGACTACTTCAATGCCCTCGTTGGCCAACGCTGGACGGACCTTTTTTTGATAACACTTCGCCTGTTTTTTCAGCATCGGCTGCAGTTGGTCGTGGATTTCTTTCCACTGCTCGACAGCTGTTCGTCCATCAACTGTCGTCCCTTCGATACCTGCATCGATCTGCTGTTTGAGTCCTCCGATACGCTTCATCACGAACTCGTCGATATTACGTGTGAATATGGACAAAAACCGGACTCGTTCGAGCAACGGATTCCGGTTATCCAGCGCCTCATGAAGCACTCGTCGCTGGTACGCGAGCATACTGAGTTCCCGATTCAGATAGAGGTCTGTATCCTCTAAATCAACATTTGGCGGCTCATACGGCGAGATGTCGAGTGGCGAGTCGGTATCCATGTTAGAGGTGTGAGTGTTGATCGTGTGGTTCAGCGATGCTATCAGCCGGCCGCGGGACGTGCGTCTCGGCTGGCTCGACAGCTATGAATTTCTCAGCTCGGTAATCGTACGCCGTCAACTGGCTACCGTGCACACAGCCCGTATCGAGCCCTACCGCGTATTCACTATCGAACGGCTCAGCAAGAACGGTGTGTCCAAAAAACACCCGCGGCAACTCTTGACGCGCTTCGAACCAGTACGGGCGGTCGTAGCTCCCGTTGGGGACAAGCGAACGAGTGTTCAACAGTTCATCAAGCGTGTGTTCGACGACCGGCTTCCGATGGTCGATACCACCGTGAACCACAACGATGTCGTCCCAGGAAATAACGACGGGAAGCGATTCGAGATACGCCAGGTCGCTTTCTGTGAGGCTGTCGATCGATTCGCGGCCGTCAATCAGTTCCTGGTCGTTGTTTCCGCGAACCGAATAGAAGTTTGGTGTGTTACTGACGAGATCGAGGACGGCTTTGCTGTCCGGTCCTTTCATGACGAGGTCGCCGACGAATACGACGAGGTCACCGGGGCTCGGATCGAGCCTATCGAGTAACCGACAAAGCGCCTCGTGGCACCCGTGGACATCCCCGATGATATATATATTGTTCTAGTCGGTGCTATCCAACCGGTGATGTGTGGCGTCGATTGTCGGGTTGAGCGTGAACCTCAATGGCATGGTACGTTTGATTTGATCCGACTACAGATACCGGAACGTACAGAATTGCGTATTTAATCAGTTATATGATGAGTATATAGTAGTATGTATCGCTATTGTCAACCACCGGGCGAACCCACCTCACAGGTTTGCATTCTCCGTGTCACGCTCGCCATATGGATCTCCACACGGGGAGTGAAACCCATTACCACGGGGGTCGAAATGCGTTGCTCGGTTGCCGGATGAATCAAACCGAACATCACGTGGGGAGTGAGTCCTCTATACGGGTCGCCACGAGGACTCTGAAGAACCGGGATAGCTCCTGAACGGTCTCCAACGAATCGACGTGCTCGTAGCTCTCAAACTCGTCACACATGCATCCGCCACTACGCTTGTAAGTCGCGACACAGCCTTCAATCCGGCTTTGTATGGTTTTCAATTCCCGCGGCGAGATGTTATCATCAACCGCCACTCCCGTGACATCTTGGATAAATCGCTCGTACCCATCAAGCCTCAAGCGCCACTCACCGTCCTTGTGCTCGAATCCACCGAGATCAGGCGGGTCGCGGCCGCCCGAGTAAGAGGCATCAAAAATTATCTCTGTCATATTGATATGTATATGAATATAGTCGTATTTACATTTTTCTTCATACAAATAAAAGGTCAGCATGAATATGTAGTAATATTGTAATTATATTATGGAGCAATTGTCTGAGATTGACCTCCTCCAGACTCTGAAAGACGTAGAATCCAGCCATCGGACTTCCGCCAAGCATGACGTTCGAGGTTCCAACCCGTACTCAAGCGGAATCGGCAGCATACCGGCGGAAATCTCGTTTCCTCTCCTGTATAGGCCTGTAAGACGTATCGACGACGACTTCAAAGAGGTCGAGTCACTGTGACTGAGGAAAATCTGCTGGCCCGACGCCCTCAACGACGATGAACAGCTGGTCGTCACTCATTCTCGACCGCCTCGACGAGCAGCGTCGTTTCCGGCAGGTCGTCGCGAGAGGTCGACAGGAACTCGGAGGTTTCCAGCGTTTCCTCGACCAACTCGACCAGTTCCTCCGAGACATCGCCAAAGTGAACGATGGCGTCGGGATCGGGGTAGTTGTCGTACTGCTGTGCAGCCGTCTTGTCCGTCTTGTTCTTACTCATGATCGGTTTGCGGCGCGCCCTCTGTGGGACGCCCCTCACCCCGCTGGGGCACAGAAATCACACGATAGCTCGGTCCTCGGCATCCGATTCATCGCGACGGATCTCGCGTGCCCGCTCTCGAAGGCGAGACTGGACTGGCGTCCGGTTCTGGTGCTTGTTTTCGTATGCGAGATACTGCTGGACCGTCTCGATGGAGTGCATACAGTTGATGCCGGCGATGATTGGCTGGAGATGGTCGGCGTCCAGCAACCGCTCTGGAGGGAGTTTGTTGAGGATTGGGTCGCTCATGAATCCTCCTCTCGGAAGTCATCGAGTGTCGTCCTGCGTTTGTACCGACAGCCCGGGTAATGAGCCAGAAGCGTCTCGTCGACGGCGTCCCAGAAGCTGATTTTGTGTGGTGCAACCGACTGCCAGAACCGGGCCCGTGCCAGTGCTGCCCCAACTCGGTGGCGTTCCTCACGACGCCACTGCTCGCGCTCGATCATCGCCATGCCGACGCTCCCTCCGGTCGATCCGCCATGTACGAGCTGGCAAGCTCCAGCCCAGCATCGAGTGTGCGTCGCGTCCCGACCAGTTTAGTCGCCCGTTCGAGCGTCCAGCCAGCATCGCTTCGCTTGAGCAGGACTGTGGCTCCGGTGTCGGGGATGTGCCAGCCGATCGTGTCGTTGCCAGCGGCGAGAAATTCCCACTCACCGGCAACTGCTTCTTGTGCCGCGCTCTGCGTGTCAATCAGCGCATCCGAGCGTGGGCCACCAGCACCGAAGTCGCCCAACGTGGCCGTTCCTGCTGCGTTCATGCAGCGACCTCCCGGCGGTTCCAACCAGCGAGTTCGGCTTCGATGGCGCTGATGATGGTCGCAACTTGTTCCTCTAGCGTGTCTGCCTGCGCACCGTCGACGTCCAGAAGCGAGCGAAGTTCGAGTACGTCCGGGAGGTCGATACTCTCTGAGCGCCGGGCCACCGTACGGAGGACAACCGCTTCAACATCGGCGCTGCCGGACTGCGCTCGAACAGTCGTCGCGATGGACTCGACGAACTTCGGGATGGTTGGCTTCGACAGGTCTTCCGAACGACGGCAGGACATATTTCGAGACATCCTCTCACCCGCCAGAGGAACACAAAATTGGGGCTCGCTACCGCTGTG
>ENA-ORCS01000989-ORCS01000989.1-marine-metagenome-genome-assembly--contig:-NODE-989-length-14258-cov-3.690924_pt1 | contig 14258 bp, 11 predicted proteins | sample MGYA00237781_ERZ508513 | MGnify/ENA primary metagenome ERZ508513 (study PRJEB26184, sample SAMN06268793) | marine metagenome | isolation source: Eden Landing Ponds, San Francisco, CA, USA | place...
CTTCGAGTTCCTCGGCACCGACCTCGATCCGCGCGATGCCGTCGTGATCGCGAACGCGGAACTGCTCGAAGCCCCACGTCCGCAGGACACGCTCGGCCTTCTCGATGCGCGTCAGTTTTTCCTCGGTGACTTCCAGTCCAGTCGGAATGCGGGAGGAAAGACAAGCCATCGACGGTTTGTCGGCCACAGAGAGATCGTAGTATTCGGCGATCTCCCTGACCTCCTCCTTGGTAATGCCGTGTTCGAGCAGGGGCGAGTAAGCGTCGAGTTCGTCGACGGCCTGGAGGCCCGGACGGTGCCCCTCGCCGGGATCAGAGGCGTTCGTACCGTCACAGACGGTTCCGATGCCGAGTTCGTGAGCCCGGTCGAACATCGCCGAGAGGCGCATCGACCGGCAGTGATAGCACCGCTCGCCGTCGTTTTCGACGAATGCCTCGCTATCGAGTTCCGAGAACTCGACGGTCTCGTGGCGAATCCCGATCTCCTCGGCGACACGTTTTGCCTCCTGCAGTTCGGCCTCCGGAAGCGTCTCGCTTCTGGCCGTGCAGGCGACCGCGTCCTCACCCAGAGCCTCGGCGGCGATCGCAGCAACGACGCTCGAATCGACCCCGCCGGAGAACGCGATCAGGACGCCGTCCCGATCGGCCAGGTCGGCACGGGCCGCCGCGAGTTTCTCGGTGACGGTCCGCTGGCTGGATTCCATTGCCCCGCGGTATGGATCGGACGCGCAAAAGCCCGTTGTCCGATACAAGCGGTCCAAACCGGCGTCCGGTCGTCGACGCGTGCCGGTCAACTCACGAGTTCCGCCCCGACGGTCTCGCTCACCGTCGGAAGCACTGTCGAGACGGCCGCTGCGTGGATGTACCAGCCAACGTATCGATGGATTTGGTCGAGCACACTGTCCTCCTCTGCAATCCAACTGTCATCGTTTGCAATCCGATCGGCGATCCGTTCGTCGGCACCCGAGATATCTTCTGCCATGTCGGCGAGAACGGGACGGGAAAGCAACGGATACGACAGTTGGTCGGTCGCAGTTTCGAGGGAGTCGATCGCCCGATCCCTGATGGTCGCGACGTCCGAGACGCTCTCGACAGTGTAATATCCCAACTGCGGTCGGGATTCCTCCGCCTTCAGGCGGAGAAGAATGTCAATTTACTATCCTATCGAACGGTTCTAGCGGCGCAGCTACCCGGATCGGCACTCCATTCCACGGGGAGACACACGAACGGGTCGAGACCAACGAATGGGGAGCGATTAACCGAACGAGCGGGGAACCGACCGAGTGAACGTTGCTGGTTGCCGAACGATTACCCCTGACGATGCCCGAAGGCGTGCATGGATCTCTCAATTGTCGACCTCTCGCCGGTCCCCGACGGTGGGACCGCAACTGACGCCTACGAAAACACCGTTACTGCCGCACAGCAGGCCGAGAAACTCGGCTTCTCCCGGTTCTGGGTGGCCGAGCACCACGCGATGGGAGAGACGCTCGCGGGAACGACCCCGGAAGTGCTGCTCGGCCACCTCACGGCCGAAACCGACTCGATCCGGCTGGGCTCGGGAGCCGTCCTGCTCAACCACTATAGTCCATACAAGGTCGCCGAGATTTTCGGCACGCTCGACGGACTTGCGCCGGGCCGGATCGACGCCGGCCTCGGCCGAGCGAACGGCTCGCCGGCCGCCGACCGCGCGCTGGGAACCGACCGCCGAGTCGAGAACCCTGACGAGGATCACACGGAAAAGATCGAAGCCGTCATCTCCCACCTTTACGAGGAGTACCCCGACGATCACCCCTACAGCGGCCTGGAGATCTCACGCTCGGGCGAGAACCTACCCGTCCCGTGGGTGCTCGGGTCGAGCCCCTCCAGCGCGGCCATCGCTGGCGAACTCGGCGTGCGATACTGTTTTGCGGCGTTCATCCGGCCGCAGTTCGCGACACGGGCTTTCGAAGCCTACCGCGAGCACTTCGAGCGCTCGGATATCGGAACGGGACTCGACGAACCCGAGGGGATGGTCGCGGTCAACGCGATCGCTGCCGAGACCGACGAGAAGGCAGCGCGCAAGCGGGCGGTGGCTGAAGCGTCCTTCAAACGAATGGCCCGCGGGGTCGTCGGTTCGAAGCCCTCCGTCGAAAACGCAATCGACGAACTCGGCGGGGTTCCCGATCCGACGCCGACGACCCTCGACGCGGGCGAGTGGCCGCGGGCGATCTCGGGGAGCCCGGATACCCTCGCAGGATTGCTCGAACAGCTCGCCGATCGAGTCGGCGTCGAGGAAGTGATGATCCAACAGGTTGTCGCCGATCACGACGATGCGCTTCGCTCCCACGAGCTGGTGGCCGACGGCGTCGGGCTTCCCTCCCGTTGAGGGAAGACGGGGGAGGAGAATACCGGTACGTTCGCTCGGTCCCCGGAGCAGCAAGTTTCCGTCCGAAAACACACTTAAAGGAGACCCAGCCCGTAGGGATGCCAATGGCGACGGAAGACGCGGTTGCCCGACAAGCGTTCGAGAAAGCGGCCACAATCACGGTCGTCCTCGACGTCGACGGGACTGTCCGACGGATCAACGACCGTGGATGCCAGGTACTGGGGTACGACCGAACCGAATTGCAAGGAGAGGACTGGTTCGAGACGGTCGTTCCGGCAGACAGCGCAATAGGCCTGTCGACAGTTCTCGAAGGCGTCGAAGAGGACCAAGAGTTCGACGTCCACGAGAATACGATCCGAACAGAAGACGGCGAGATTCGGTATATCAAGTGGCACGTCAGAGGGCTCCGGGACGATGCGGGGGAAATCACCGACTTGCTCGTCTCGGGTTCGGACGTTACCGAACGCGAAGAAACCGAGCGCCAGCTGCGCCGTTACGAACAGACCGTCGAAAGCTCGACGGACCTGCTGGCGGCGATCGACGACGAGTACACGTACGTGCTAACCAACCGTCGTTACCGGGAACTGTACGGGATGGACGGACGAGCGACGGGAAGCTACGTCGCGGACGTCATCGGACGGGACCGCTTCGAGGAGATCAAACCGTACATCGACCGGACGCTCACGGGGGAGACAATCGAGTACGAGACCGAACTGATGGGTCCGGACGGTGACGAACGGGCGTTTCACGTCCAGTATTTTCCGCTCGAAGACGCCGATAGAATGATTCAGGGGGCCGTGGCATCGTTGCGTGACGTGACCGAGCGTCGGGAGCGAGAACGCCAGCGAAGCGAGACGATGGATACCTTCGAGGGGCTATTTCACGGGATCAACGACGCCGTGTTCGTCCACGATCTCGACGGTCGGTTCCTCGCAGTCAACGAGACCGCTCACGAGCGGCTTGGCTACGACGAGGGGGAGTTACTCGGCCTGACACCGTGGGACATCGACGCCGCGGACGTGGCGGGAAACATCGAGGAACGGATCGAAGCCATCCGCGAGGCAGGGGAGTTAACCTTCGAGACCGTCCACGTGACGAAGGACAACGAGCGGCTCCCGGTCGAGATCACCGCGAGTCTCGTGACCTACTTCGGCGAGGAGGCGATTCTCAGCGTCGCCCGTGACGTGACCGAGCGCAAGGAGCGGGAACGGCAGCTTGAACGGGAAATCGACAGGCTCGCGGAGTTCGCGGGCGTCATCTCCCACGACCTGCGGAACCCGTTGAACGTCGCCCAGGGACGGCTTACACTCCTGACCGAGGAGATCGAGAGCCAGCATCTCGAACCGATCGAACGGGCACTCGATCGCATGGAGGAGATCATAGAGGACACGCTCACGCTCGCCCGGCAGGGCGAGACCGTCGGCGGGACCGAACCCGTCAACGTCGCCGACGTCGTCGGCCGATGCTGGGACGCGGTAACGACAGGGGCGACTACCCTCGAAATCGTCGAGGAGTTCGTGATTCGGGCCGATCGCGACCGCCTCCGGCACGTCATCGAGAACCTCTTTCGCAATGCAGTCGAGCACGGCAGCGAGGACGTCACGATCCGGATCGGCCGGATCGAGGACGGATTCTTCGTCGAGGACGATGGCCACGGGATCAGGCTCGAGGACCGCGAGTCCGTCTTCGAGCCGGGATTCACGACGCGGGACCGAGGGACTGGCTTCGGGTTGACGATCGTCCGCCAGATCGCTGAGGCCCACGGTTGGTCAGTCGACGTGACCGAGGGCGACGCCGGGGGTGCTCGCTTCGAATTCGACGGCGTCGAGATCGTCGAGTGAGCGAGGCGATACCGCTGACGGACTGGGGACGTGTATCGGAACGCTCCCCAGTCGATGATATTGCTAATATTACCCACAACAGGTAAGCAACTCGGCGTCGAATGCAGTGCTGTTATGGAACAAAACGTCGGGTCGGTCGATCGGAACGTCCGCATCGTCGTCGGAATCGTGCTTGGAATCGTCGGGATCGCCGTCTTCGCGGGTCCCCTGTCGAGTCTGGGGGCTATCGTCGGTGGGCTCGCGCTGATCGTGGGGGCCGTCATGCTCGGCACGGGTTTAACCCGGCAGTGTCTGCTCTACCGGCCGTTCGGGATCGACACCTGCTCGAGACGGTAGAGGCCCCGTAGGGGATCGACACCTGCTCGGTCGCGAGGTTTTTTCTCATGGGGCGTCGTGGCTCCGGTAGATGGACTTGACGTCGATCCCGGGCGTCGGCGAGAAGACTGCCGATGCACTCGCCCAACTCGAGGACCCCGAAGGGGCGATCGAATCCGGAGACGTCGCCGCCGTCGCGCGGGCACCCGGGGTCAGTGACGGTCGAGCCGCTCGGATCGTCCGGGCGGCAATTCGACAGCGTTACGGCGACGGAGGGGCGTTCCTCGCGACGTCGCGGGCAAGGGAGGTCTACCAGGGTGTCCTGGGATTGCTCGAGGACCGGACTGTCACCGAGTACGCCGCGGCCCGTCTGGAAACGCTATATCCGAGCGCCAGCGAGTCCCGAATCGCCGAAGTCCGCGAGTTGAGCGAACGGGCGACGAAACGCGAGCCCGACGATGCCGTACTCGCGGCGCTTTCCGGCGTCGAACCGCTCGAAGATCCGGACGACGTCCGGGTCCGGGATCGGTGTCTCGCGACGACTGACGGCGAGACTTACGCCCGAGCGCGGGAGGCGATTCCCGAAGTGAGCGTCGAAGTCGTCGAGGACGGCCGGGACCTGGCGGAACTCGCTCGCGGGTACGCGACGGTCGTTGCGCTGGATGATTCCTTTGCCGGCGTCGACGTCGAGGGAGACGTTCGGGTCGAACCCGATGCCCTGGAGGATCCAGCCGCGGTCGTCCCCGAACGCTCGCTTGCCTTCTTCGCACACAACCGCGATCGACTGCTCGCCGCAATCGACGTCCATCGGACGGCCAATCTGGAGGCGTCCTGCGATCTCGATGCGCTCGAATCCGTGCTGGATCGGCTCGACGAGGAAGGGACGCCGACCGGCGACGAGAAACTGGAACGGTTACAGACCGCCGTCGACGATCTCGACGTCGCCGTGAGCGAGGCCGAGTCGGCCGCCAACGAGCGTCTCAGAGAGGTAATCGAGGCACAGGACGTCACCATCGAGGGCGCGGACCTGCTCTCGCTGGTCGAGCGCGGTGCAGGCGTCGACGAGGTACTCTCCCGGGAACTGGCAGATGAATACGCGGCGGCCGTCGAGGCGGCCCGCGAGCACGTCATCGACACGCTGGACCTGCGGGACGTCGCTGACGTCGCGAAGCGGGCTTTCCCGGACGAACCCACGTTTCCCGTCGAGCGCGAGGAAGCCGTCGTCTCCCGACTCCGAGAGGAACTCACGACCGCCCGCGATCGTCGGGCCGAGCAGCTCAAGACCGAATTGGCGGACGACCTGGCGTCGATGCGCGAGCCCGCCGAAGCGCTCGTCGGCGCCGCACTCGAAGTAGACGTCGAACTGGCGATCGCCCGCTTCGCCGCCGATTTCGAGGCGACACTGCCGGAATTCGACGGCGACGGCGTCGCCATCGAGGGTGGTCGCTCGCCGCTGTTGGACGTCGACTTCCGCGACGTCAAACCGGTCGATTACGAGGTGACGGGCGTGCGACTCCTCTCCGGTGTCAACAGCGGCGGGAAAACTTCGACGCTGGATCTGGTCGCGCTGGTGGTGATCCTCGCCCAGATGGGGTTGCCCGTGCCGGCTGATGGCGTCCGCCTCCAGCGCTTCGACGCCCTGCACTACCACGCCAAGACCCAGGGAACGCTCGATGCAGGGGCCTTCGAGAGTACGCTGCGGTCGTTTGGCGAGTTAGTCACCGAAGCGGCGAGCGAGGGCGAGACGCTGGTGCTGGTCGACGAGCTCGAAAGTATTACCGAGCCCGGCGCGAGCGCGAAAATCATGGCCGGCATCATCGAGGCACTCGCCGAGCGCGATCAGACGGCGGTGTTCGTCTCCCACCTGGCCCGGGAGATCAGGGAGACGGCAGATCGGGAAGTCGGCGTCGACGGCATCCAGGCGCTCGGACTGGAGGACGGCGAGTTGCAGGTCGATCGAACGCCACGAAAAGGCACGCTAGCGCGATCGACACCCGAGTTGATCGTCGAGAAACTTGCCGACGGAAACGGGAGCGAAAGTGGATTTTACGCCGATCTACTGGAGAAATTCGAGTGAATGTGGCGTGACGGGATGGCCGAGTCACTGGAAGCGATCGTCGGCACGCTGCGAACTGACCTCGCCCTGCGAGGCATCCATCCAGCCCGTTTCGACGTCTTCGGGCACGTCGAACGCGGGGACGAACGGCTTGACGTCCAAAAGCGGGGTCCCGTCGACGACGTCGATCCCCCGTACTTCGATCGTCGTGCCGTCGACCGACTCGATCGCGACGACCGAAAGACCGATGCCGTTGGGCCGTCGGGGCGCACGCGTCGCGAAGAGACCGCGTTCAGCGTCGTCGAGAAACGGTTCGACGCGTAGGGAGGAGTCTCCGGGCGATTCGTGGAAGTGATACAGGAGAATGCAGTGGGAGAACCCATCGAGATCCGCCAGCCCGTCGACGTACGTCTCGGCGAGTTCGACCGTCCCCGTGGCGTCGGCGCCGGCGGGCTGGATCGGCATTCCCTCCGGATTCTCGAAGGGCGTGTGGATCGTGCCGATCGGTTCGAAAGTGAATGCCTCGTCAGTCACGGCTCGAAGAGTAGTGGGGACAGTATTTATCCGGTGGGGTGGACGACCGAAGGCTGGGAACACGCCGAGCGCTTCTCATACGGATTACTCTAAGTCATTTCCGCATCGACCGTCCTCTTTCGGGCGGTCGCAGCGGTAAACAGTTAGAGTAATCCGTATCAGAGATCCATCCCGCCGTTGACGTCGATCACCTCGCCGGTGATGAACGACGAGCGCTCGCTGGCGAGGAAGGCGACCACGTCGGCGACTTCCTCGACAGCCCCGATTCGGCCCAGCGGCGTGTCCTCACGGACCTGCTCGATGATCTCTTCGGGGAGATCAGTCACCATGCTGGTCTCGATGAATCCCGGCGCGACACAGTTGGCCGTCGAGCCCTCCCGGGCGAGTTCGTGGGCCAGTGTGCGGGTAAAACCGAAGATACCGGCCTTGGCCGTCGCGTAGTTGGCCTGTCCGAGGTTGCCGCCCTTGGCGACGATGCTGGAGATGTTGATCAGCCGGCCGGACTCGGCGTCGACGATGTCGTCGTAGAAGGTCTGCGTGCAGTTGAACGCCCCGTCGAGGTGGACGTCCAGAACGGCCCCCCACTGCTCGTAGGTCATGTTCGAAAAGAAGACGTCCTGGTTGATCCCGGCGTTGTTGACCAGCACGTCGATCGATCCGAAGGCCTCGTCGACGTCTTCGTACATCACTTCGACCTGATCGAGGTCGGTGACGTCCGCCTGGACGGCGATGGCTTGGCCGCCGGCGTCCTCGACCGTCTCGACGACATCCTGGGCCGCATCGATGGAACTGTGGTAGTTGACCGCGACCGAACAGCCGGCCTCGCCGAATCGCTCCGCAATCCCGCGGCCGATCCCCCGAGAGGCACCCGTCACAACGCACGTTTTCGGTTCCATGGATCGGTCGATGCGACCGACCGACAAATCCCTTCGGCGTGACGCAATATTGGCCGGACCGAATACACCAGGATCGATAGTTGAATACTGGATGAACTGATTCTTGATCTCCTCCCACGGCTAAAGCCGTGGGCTTTCACCTCGCTACCGCTGTAATGTGTATGTTTGCCCGTCAACGGCCGGGAGGAGATGGACCACAATAGAGGCCGGTCGCAGTACTCTCACTTTAGTTGTAGTGTGAATTTAAGTCATACACATCAGTATATTTCGAGAAAATGACCTACATCCCCAAATCCCATCTGTTGACATCCTCCTCCGCGTGAACGCAGAGGAATCCCGAGCGGTGGGAGTTTCAGGTTCGCAGTCCAATCACCGGACTACCACTCCTTTCGGGCACGGGTAGTCTCACAGTCTCGGTGTGGTGGACTGCTGGCGTTAACGAGAACTCCGTTCTCGTTCGCACATCAGAAATCAAAGATTTCTGAGGACGGCGCCAATCCGCCGTTACCCCTATCCTCGACTGTGTTTGGCGTCCCGGTGTTGGTTTGGCCACGGGGACGCCAGCAAGCGTCAACAGAGTTGGGGGTATCGTATCATGTGCTTTGAACAGTCAGCACGTTGTCACACCCTTCGAAGATGTGGCGTTCACCGACTGCCCTTTCGGATACTGTCGTCCGAGAGACTCCGTCTCTCGTGATCACGAAAATCTGCGATTTTCGAACGATCTCGTTACGTGGGCGGACAGGCCGCCTCCGAAGGACGGTTCGGAATCCGCTCCGTTCCGACTGATTCCTACACCACTATACGGCGGCTTGTCACTTAAATGCCGGTATTCTGAAACTCAAGAGGGGTGTCGAAACGTGGATTCTCTCCCAAATTGACGGCGCGTATCCACGGCCTGAAGGCCGTGGTATTGCGCCTGCTCAGCCTATAAATCAAAAATCAACCTTGGCACGGTGGATGCGATCGGGCAAAATTGCGCCGGTGGCTCCTGAAATACTTTATTGAGTCTGTTTCCACTCTATATTTGATATACTTCCACAACGCCTATGCCGTTCGCCTGTGGACTTTCATACATGAACCTCGACGTCGAAGACCTCCTGAAGATCGTCCTGGTCCTGGTCCTGGTCTGGATCGTCATCGAAATCATCTCGGAAGTCTTGGGCCTGTTCGCGTGGCTGCTGGGGCCGTTCCGCCCGCTGCTCGGGTTGGTCATCGTCGTCCTGATCGTGCTGTGGTTGCTCGACCGGATCTGACGACGATCCGTCCCGAAACACCGGACTACTCGCCCGGCACCGATCGATCGGCGCGCTTATTCTGTTCCGTCACTCCGGTAGAGACGTGTACAGCCTGAACGTCCCGGTTCCCTCGTCGGTGGCTCGCTTAGCGAGCGATCTGGCTGGGGACGTGCCACGGGCCAGGGAACGACCCCGTGGTGAGCACACCCTCGTCCTCAAACGGATCGAGGGGGAGCGATCCGTGCCGCGGGTGCGGGCTCAGGTGCGCGAGCATCTCACGGGCCAGCCGGCCTTCGAGGCACGGGTGACTGGGATCGACTACTTCGACGAGGCAGCCAGCGGCCCCTCGCCGGTCGTTTATCTCACCGTCGAGAGTCCGGAACTCCGCCGCCTGCACGGACGACTCCTCGAGCTGTTTTCGCCAGTGGAGGGAATGGAGGGTGACGAGTACACCCCGCACGTGACGATCGCCCGCGGTGGCGACCTCGCGGCGACACAACGGCTGTCTGAGCGATCGATCGAGCAGATCACCTGGACGGTCTCGCGATTGACAATCCGTGACGCACGGCGCGGCGAACCGGCCAGCAGCGTTTCGTTACCCGCTTGAGAAGATCTCTTCGTTCAGTCCTCGAAGCGGCGGTCTTCCCGACTCGCTTCCTGTTCGTCTTCCTGGGACAACGTCGTCGGCACGCCGTTACTCAGTGTCCGTCCGCCCGCCACGGTGTCGCGGCCGCTCTCCTTTATGATGGAAAGCGCCGTCATGAGATCCGAGCGGGTGATCAGGCCGACGAACTCGTCGTCCTCCATGACGATCAGTCGGCCGATGTTGTTCTCTTGCATCCGCGTCAGGGCCGTCATGGCGTTCTCGTCGGGATGGATCGATTTCAGGTCCGTCGTCATCACTTCCTCTGTCCTGAACGCCTCGCGTTCGACCTCCCGGACCGCGCGGGCGTCCTCTAAGGTGACCAGCCCGAGGATCTGGTCGTTCTCGATGACGGGGAAGCCGGTGTGACGCTCGCGGAACATCAGCTCCATCAGTTCGGCGACCGACAGCTCGGGGTCGACCGACTGGACGCGATCGGCCGGCGTCATCACGTCCCTGACGGCCACGCCCTCGAAGGCGGCCTTCATCGTCGTCATCTGGGCCTCGCCCGAGGCGCCGATGTAGATGAAGAAGGCGATGGCGACCAGAAAGAGTCCGCCACCGCCGAACAGCCCGAACAGGCCCAACAGGAGGGCAAAGAGCTTGCCGACCTCCGCGGCGATCTGGGTCGCGCGTGCGTACGGTCGATTCCGGGCCAACAGTGCCCGGAGGACCCGCCCGCCGTCCATCGGGAACCCCGGCATCATGTTGAAGATCGCGAGGACGAGGTTCATCAACGCGAGATACCCGAGCAGGAACTTCACGGAGGCGATCCCGACCGCATCGCCCGTCGGGACGAGCCAGAACCCGGCGTAGGAGAGCCCCGCGAGGGCGACGCTGACGATCGGTCCCGCGAGCGCGATGAACAGCTCCTGTTTCCAGTCTTCCGGCATCTCGTCGAGTTGGGCGATCCCGCCGAACAGCCACAGCGTGATCGAGGAGATCGGGAAGCCAAAACGCATCGCCGTCAGGGAGTGGCCGAGTTCGTGGAGGACGACACAGACGAACAGCCCGACGGCCGCCGCGATCCCGAGCAGCCACGGGAGCTGTCCGCTGGACAGCGGTTCGACGGGGATGCCGGCCCCCCAGACCTCGTTCATCAACTCGACGGACTGCCCGACCTGTGCGCCGATGAGCCAGGCGAAAAGCGGAAGCACGAGCAGGAACGTCAGATCCAGTTGTATCGGGATCCCGAACGCGCTGCCGATCCGGAAACGTCGCATGGTGTGGCCTACTTGCGGGAGTCTCTTAAGAACCCGTGTCGCGGACGGGACTGCCGACCGATCCGGGCTGGCACTGCCGGGCGGATCGAACCCGTCACCGACGCCGGGTTCCGAGCGACTCAAGTACCGCCCTGCCCCACGTGGAGGTGTGTCCCAGCAGCTTTCGGCCGTCGACACGCTGTTCCTCCACGAGGACGGCGAGGACTTCCGGGTAGTCGTCCAGCAGGACGGACAGCGGGTGCTCGGCGGTCGGCTGGAGATCAAGGAGACCTCCGCCGGTCCCCGACCCGCACGCCTCCGGGTCCAGCGGGGTAGCCAGGAGGACCTCCGCAGCCCGGACCAGTTCGTCGAACTCGCTCGCCGGGCCGAACGGATCCGCGTCTCCGAACAGACCTCGTCGCGGGGGCGACGCGTCGCTCGCGAGATGCTTGAGGCCTACCAGCTGGAGGCGAAGGTCGTCCGGACCTGCCGGTATTGTGCTTCGGCCGACGAATACTCGCCGATCACGAGCGAGACCGCGATTGCGGCCGACGGCGAGGAGATCTGCCCGAACTGTGCGGTCGCGGAACTCGAACGCGAACTCGCCTATCACGGCGACGTGACCGGCACCGCCCGCGACCGGCTGGAGGAACTTCTGCTGGAGGTCCAGGACCTCGAACGCATCAAGAACCTCCTCTCCGGCGAACTCGATCCCGAACTCACGAAGTTCGACGAGATCAGCGCCACCGTCGAGGACGTCGAACTCGTCCCGACGGACTCGTTGACCCTCCATCCGGGGATGCAACAGAAACTGGAGGCGCAGTTCGACGAACTCCTGCCAGTACAGAGTCTCGCGGTCGAACACGGCGTCACGGATGGGCAGGATCAACTGGTCGTCTCCGCGACCGCGACGGGGAAGACGCTGATCGGCGAGATGGCCGGCATCGATCGCGTCCTCAACGGGAAGGGCAAGATGCTGTTTCTCGTCCCACTCGTGGCGCTGGCCAACCAGAAGTACCAGGACTTCCAGGAGGAATACGGCGACATCGTGGACGTAAGTCTCCGGGTGGGATCGAGTCGTATCCGTGGCGAGGGCGGCGGCTTCGACCCGAGCGCCGACGTGATCGTCGGGACCTACGAGGGTATCGACCACGCATTGCGGGTCGGCCACGATCTCGGCGAGATCGGAACGGTCGTCATCGACGAGGTCCACACCCTCGGCGAAGGCGAACGCGGCCACCGCCTCGACGGCCTCATTTCGCGGTTGAAGTACTACTGCGAAGAAGGCGGGCGGACAGCCGCGCGCGACGGTCAGGGGGGCGAAGCGAGCGGAGACGGGACCGCCACGGATCCGGGCGACACCCAGTGGATCTACCTCTCGGCGACCGTCGGCAACCCGGGATCGCTCGCCGAGTCCCTCGAAGCACAACTCATCGAGTTCGAGGAGCGGCCGGTCCCGATTGAGCGCCATGTCACCTTCGCCGACGACTACGAGAAGGTCGACATCGAGAACAAACTCGTCAGGCGCGCGTTCGACAGCAAGTCCTCGAAGGGGTATCGCGGCCAGACGATCATCTTCACCAACTCCCGGCGGCGGTGTCACGAGATCTCCCGTCGACTGGAGTACTCCTCGGCGCCGTATCACGCCGGGTTGGACAACAGCCGTCGCGGGAAAGTCGAGTCGATGTTCGCTGACCAGGAACTGGCCGCAGTGGTGACCACGGCGGCCTTGGCAGCGGGTGTCGACTTCCCGGCTTCCCAGGTCATCTTCGACTCGCTGGCGATGGGTATCGAGTGGCTGACCGTCCAGGAGTTCTCTCAGATGCTCGGGCGGGCGGGTCGACCCGATTACCACGACAAGGGCACGGTCTATCTCCTGGTCGAGCCGGACGGCGTCTATCACAACAGTCAGGAGGTGACCGAGGACGAGGTCGCGTTCAAGCTGCTGAAAGGCGAGATGGAACCGGTGACGAGTCTCTACGACGAGAGTGCGGCCGTCGAGGAGACGCTGGCGAACATCGTCGTCGCCGGGAGTGCCGCAAAGCGCCTCAACGACCGCATGCTCGGGGATGTCCCGACCAAACACGCCCTCGGGAAGTTACTCGAATACGAGTTCATCGACGGGCTGGAACCGACCCCGATGGGTCGAGCCGTGACGCGGCACTTCCTCTCGCCCGATCGAGCCTTCCTGTTGCTCGACGGGATCCGGAAGGGGATGGACCCCTTCGAGATCGTCGCCGAAACGGAACTCGCGGACGAGGAGCTATAGTTCCGAGCGTTTGACCAGCGCGTAGATCAAAAGCGCCGAGAGGATGACGCTCAGGTAGGCCTCGCTGACCGCCAGTACGACAGCGGCCGGTCCCTTCGGGTCCATCACGCCGTAGCCGATCGTCGTGTAGGAAATGTAGCTGAGGCGTGCGTTCTCGAAGAGGATCGTCAGTCCTTCCGGAGAGAGCACCTGCCCGATGTTCGAGAGTGCGATCTGCTGGCCATCGGCCGCTCCGGTCTGGAACAATGATCCACCGAAGACGTACGGAAAGACGTACAGGACCGGAGCAACCACGAACGCCAGCGCGATCCGGATCGGCCGCATTCCGTGGCCACACGTCGCACCCAGGAAGTAATTCTCGAAGGCACGACCGGCGTTTTTGATCCGCGTCAGAAGATCGGTCGTCCCGTCCCGCACGACTTCGAGGTTCTTCCGGCGGCTATATTGCTGGCGTTTCACCCGGAATTCGCCTGCGACTTTCATGTCTCCGGCTTCTGCGGCCGCCTGTTTGGCCTTGAGGTACGTCGCCTCGATGACTTCGGGCGTCATCTCCAAGACATAGTCCGGATCGGTCTCGGGCGGTTCGTCGAAGGTGTGAAGGTCCCAACCGTTGCGATCGAGGTAATTGCGGTGTTTGCTGAAGTTGAATTCGAAGTCGGAAAACTCGTCGAATTCCGTTCGGCAGAAGCGAAAATAATCCAGCAGTTCTTGGGAGTCCGACTGATTCTCGACCGTGAGTTCGAGGTCGCCGACGCTGGCCAGAGTCATATCGTAGCGTACCCACCCCTCGGCTGGTTGTTCGATCCAGCCGCCTTTGATCGAGGCTTCCGAGAAGTCGACGTATGCGTCGCCGTCGATCTGTGTCGCCTGGAACGCGATCTGCTCGCTGAACGTACAGCC
>ENA-ORCS01000990-ORCS01000990.1-marine-metagenome-genome-assembly--contig:-NODE-990-length-14247-cov-3.974806_pt1 | contig 14247 bp, 13 predicted proteins | sample MGYA00237781_ERZ508513 | MGnify/ENA primary metagenome ERZ508513 (study PRJEB26184, sample SAMN06268793) | marine metagenome | isolation source: Eden Landing Ponds, San Francisco, CA, USA | place...
GAAGGCGAACGTCGAGGCGGCCGTGATGCCGTAGAGGAGGCCGATGAGCGTCGTCGTGGCCTGACTGCGGCTCTGGCGCAACTGGAGTACCTCGTTCATGTTCTCGGAGATGAGTTCGCCCAGGAGTTTGGGGCTGCCACCCATCTCGCGGCCGATGAGATACATCTCGGAGAACGTCTGGATGAGATACGAGCGACACTCGGCGGTGAAGTGACGCCAGGCCTCGGTCGTCTCGATCCGCATGTTCAGGCGCTTGTAGAGGTTGTCGACGTCGTCGGTGAGCGGGCCGAAGTCCTTCTTGCGCAGCGACTCGAGGACGGTCGAGGTCGTGGACTGTTTCGCGCCTTCGGTCGCGCCGAGCGCGCGGATGAAACTGGGGAACTCTCCGTCGCGGGCCTTGATCTTCTGCTCTTCCTGTCGGATGACGATCCCGGGGATCAGGAGGGGGGTGATGGGGATCGCGGCGTACATCGGCAGGGGCAGCGGGTCGACGAAGAAGACCACGTCGTTCAGGCCGACCGGGGAGACGCCGACGATGCCCAGCAGGGAGAAGACGAGGAGGAGCACGGACAGGCCGGTCCCGGCGACGGTCGCCTTCTGGAGTTTCTCGTCGACGGGGGAGGGCTTGTCCGTGGGGTGGTACCAGACGGGGTCGTGGGGGGCCATCGAGCGGATGGCGAGGTAGAAGCCGGACTGGACGAAGACGTACAGCGTGATGACGGCGCTGACGGTCATCGTGGGGTTGGTGCCCGTGAGCACCGGGAGGACGACGGCGAACACGAGCGCGAACGTCATCGAGAGGATCATCGACAGGTACAGGTCCTTCATGACCTCGAGGTTGTCCAGAGTCCCCTGGTAGACGGTCTTGTAGTTCTGGATGATCTGCTCCTGTTCGGAGAGCAGGTAGTCGTCGAGTGCCTGGCCGGCGCCGAGCGTGTAGCCGAGCCTGTCGAAGAAGTCCGAGACTGCGTCGCTGGGCACCTCCTTGGCGCGACGGCGGCAGGCGTCGTCGAGACTCTGGTTCCACGTGTCGACGAGTTCGACGACGCGGCCGACTTCGGCGGCCATCTCGCCGTACTCGTCCTGTTCGGCGAGGCGACGGAACACCTCCATCCGGTCGATGTTCGTCGTCGCCAGGACGGTCATGTGCGTGACGACGAGGTGGAACTGGTTGTTGAGCTCTTTCTTGCGCTGGGAGAGCAGTATCTTGGGGTAGAAGACGGCCGACCCGACGGCCAGGAGGCCCAGCAACGGGATGGGTCCGCGGATCATCAGCGGGAGGTCGAGTAGCATGGCCGCGCCGACGCTCACGAGGAAGAAGACTGCAGAGGGGACGAGGATGACCGTGACGTACCGGTTCATCGCCATCGGCATCTGCCGGTAGGAGTCGACGAGGCCACTCAGCATGGCCGTCATCGTCAGGTCGAGGCCGCTGTTCGCGGAGCCGTCAGTCGCCATGGGCGCCTCCCGGAACGTGTGGCGCGAGCGGCACAGTCATCGGTTGTCCCGGTGGATGTCGAAGGGCAGTCCCTCGACGCCGTCGCGCTGGAAGTCCATGATCAGTTCGTTGACCTCGTGGTAGCCGACGATGCCCTCCTGGATCGCCCGCCGGATGACGTCGGCGCGGAACTGCAGGTCGTCGTAGATGTCGCGGGTGTCCTCGTAGCCCAGCAGGGTCGCGATCTGCTCCTCGAGGACGTAGGAGTTGTTCATGCCCTGGAAGACGATCTCGTCCTCGACGGGGTCCCAGTAAAAGGACTGGCGCGTGACGACGCCGTCCATCTCCTTTGAGTACCCCTCGATCTCCTGGACGCTGGTGACCCGCCTGAGGACCTGGTCGCCCTGCTTGACCCGGTTCTGGAACAGTGCGACGTCGGCGTTGTCCATGAACGTCTCGGGGATGTTGATGGGGTCGCCGGTGAATCGCTGGATCATCGAGACGATGTCGCTGGCGTGGAAGGTCAGCATGACCGGGTGACCGGTCTGGGCCGCCTGGAACGCCATGCGCCCCTCCTCGCCACGGACCTCACCCACGATGATGTAGTCGGGGCGAGACCGGAGGGCGGCGGCGACGAGGTCGAACATGTCGACGCCCGCGCCCTCTTCGTCGGACTCGCGGGTCAGCAGTTTCTGCCAGGTGTCGTGGGGCGGGAGCACCTCGGCGGTGTCCTCGGCGGTGTATATCTTGGCGTCGCGCGGGATGAACGCCATGATGGAGTTCAGCGTGGTGGTCTTCCCTGACGCGGTTTCCCCGACGACGAAGACGGTCTGTTCGTTCTCCAGACAGAGCCAGAGGTAGGCGGCCAGTTCCGGACTGAGGGTCCCCCACTTGGTGATCTGGAAGATCGAGAGGGGTTCGTCCTCGGACTGGCGGATGGTGATCGATGGGCCCTTGACGGAGACGTCGTCGGAGTAGATGAGGTTGAGACGGGAGCCGTCGGGCAGCGTCGAGTCGATGATGGGGTCCGAATCGGAGACGGGGTCGCCGATGCGCTCGCCCATGTTCTTGATCCACTGGTCGTACTCCTCGGGGGTGCCGAAGTCCACAGTGGTAGAAAGCATCCCGTAGACGGCGTGGTCGACGTGACACTCGTGGGGGCCGATGACGTGGATGTCCTCGTTGGCCGGGTCGCGCATGACCGGTTCGAGCGGGCCGAGGCCGACGATGTCGCGGTTCAGGCGATAGAGGATGTTCTCGTAGGTCTCCTCGGTCACCTCGACGGTGCCGAGGTTCGTGATCTTCGAAAACCGCGAGAGGACGCCGTTCTCGTCGCTCGCGCCGCCCGTGACGGTGGTCGTCTCCTGGAGGAGTTCCTCGATGCGGTCGTCGTATTCGGTCTCGCTCGTGGGGGCGGGTTTGTTGACGCTGCGTTCGAGCAGGCGGTCGCGGACGTTCTTGAAGACGACCTGCTCGTCGTCGGAGAGTTCCGGTTCGATGGCGTAGTATTTCATGTCCTGGCCGATGTCGCCGTAGATGTGACAGAAGATGGGGCCACCGACGGGATAGAGGACGTTCGGCCGGTCGGACTCGTAGTCGCTGTCGGCCTCGTCGATGAAAGCCGGGAACTCCCCGGTGATCTGCTTGAACTTCTTCAGGTGGTCCATGAGGTGGGGACGGCGCGAGGCCACCTGCCTGAGCTCGTCCGAGGGTTTGGGTTTGCCGTGGTCGGTCATGCGACGCTCCGTGATTCGATCACGATGCCGGTGCCCGAGCGGACGGAGAACCCGACGGTGTCCCCGACCTGCTCGCCCATACCCGCGAAGCGAAGGACGTTGATCTGGCGGCGGACGTCGTTGCCGACCTCGACCATCTGGAGTTCGAGGAAGACGTCGGCGATCGCCCGGAACGGGCCGATAGCCTCCTCGTCCAGCGTCGAGGGGTCGACGGTGAGCATGATGACTTTGCCCTGGGAGATGACGTCACGGAAGTAGGAGATGATCTCCAGGGCGGCCTGGCGCTCCTCGTTTTGCCGGACCAGGGCCTCGAACTTGGGGTCGTTGCGGAGGATGGCGTCGAACGTGTCGATGATGACGACGTCGGACTCCCACATGACTTCGGCTTCCATCAGGCGCTTGAGGAGGTCCTTGCGCTCGGAGTCGTCGCCGCCGCCGGTGAGCTTGTTCCCCTCGCCGATGTCGGCGTGGAGAAAGAGGATGTCCTCGTCTAGCAGGTGCTCGACCATGCCGTAGTCGAGCGAGTGCATCTGGTCCAGGAAGCTCCCGACGGTGAGTTCCGTCGAGAGCATCGTGACGCTGTGGTCCTCCTGGCAGAGGCCGTAGGCAAAGCGCTGGCTCATGGCGGATTTCCCGGCGCCGTAGTCGCCCTCGACGAGGACGATGCTACCCGGGGGGATGCCGCCGCCCAGTTCCTTGTTCAGCCGGTCCCGTTCTTCGATGCCGAGTGAGAACAGGTCGTTGCTTGCGACGCTCATGATCGGAACTCGAACACCTCCTCGTCGCCGTTGACGACCAGTTTGACGCGGACGTCACCGGTCAGGTCCTGGCCGCCGAGATCGACCCGGACGACGTCGCCGGGCCGCCAGTTGGTGCCGCCCCCAACGAGGGTCACTGTCACGTTCTCCGGCGGGACGAACCGGCCGTCGACGAAGGCGTTTATCGCCCGGCCTTCCGGGGCGAGCGACTCGGACCCGGTGTTTTTGACGTGGAGGGTGACCACGTCCGTTCCGGCGTCGTAGATACCGTCTGCGCCGCTGTCGCTGATTATCTCCACGTCGGTCCGGACGTCCTCGCTGACCTGCAGCCCCTGGTCGTCGATAGCGCTGCTCAACTGCCCGACCGTGTCGGTGAACACGCCCGCCACGCTGGCCGCGATCAGCATCGAGGCGATGAACAGGATCATGTGTGACACAGAGACGCTAGCCACGCACCGTCACCTCCGGGCTGCCCAGTGACGGGCGGACCACAGCCCTCGCCCGTGGCCCGTCGAAACGCGGACTCACGTACCGGGTACGCGGAGTTACGTGCTGGGGACGCGCGGTCATCGGCTGGTCACCTCCGCAGTGTCGGCGACGCCGGTTTCGGTGACGAGTTTCACCTGGTCGGCCGAACTGATGGAGACGTTGAACGACAGTTCCTCGCCGGGGAGCCACAGGTCCGTGCCACCGTTCCCGTCGACCGTTGCAGTGGCTCGCCACTCGGTTCGGTAGTCGTTGTCGACGAGCACGTCCGTCTCTTCGATAGCGAGCGCGCTCGAACCCAGGTTCGTGGCGTTGACCCGCATCTCGTCGCTCGTGGTGTTGAGCACGACCGAGTCGATGACCACGTCGGTGTTCTGTCGTTCGAGCGTGGCGTCGGCGTGGTCGCTCTGGGCCTCGGAGACTCGCTCGAACCCGTTGGTCGCGGCGGAGTGCCACATCCCGAAGGCGATGAACATCGCGGCGAAGATGATGGCCGCGGAGCCGCTAACGCTGAAGCCCATCTGAACCACCTCCACGGCCCCCGAGCAACCCCGAGAGGGCGACTGCCTCGCCGGCGTCCCCGTCGAGTTGACTGATGTATCGCAGGCTCTGGGTGTGGTGGTCGATCGTGAGCCCCTCGTCGCCACCCTCGCCGTCGAACCCGCGGAGGTACGCCCGCAGGTCCTCCCCGACCGGTTCGGCGACCCAGTCGATACGCTCGTAGTAGTCGATGGCCCGCGCCGTCTCGCGCACGCCCACTTCGCCGACCAAAAACTCCAGCCACTCCACGACGATCATGTCGGCCGCGAAGCCCTCGGGTGTCTCCGCCAGGTAGGGCTTGCCGTCACCACTGGCCCTACTCTCGGCATCGTCAGCCTCTGTGACCCCGGCGTCTCCGGCAGCCCCGTCGGCGTCGGTGGCCTCGGCGTCCCCGGCAGCCCCGTCGGCGTCGGTGGCCCCGGCACCACCAGTTCCCCCGTCGACATCCGTGGTTCCGGCGTCTCCAGCGGCCCCGTCGGCGTCTGTGGTTGTGTCCCCAGTCTCGGTCCCAGTCTCGGTCCCAGTCACGGTATCAGTCTCGGCCGCCTCCGGGTCGTCGGTGGCGGCTCCGGCCTCGGCCTCGTCGACGCCGCTGTCCTCGACGACTTCGTCGAAGAGGTCGTCGCCCGCGAGGTCACCGTTCTCGGCCGCCGATTCCTCGGCTTCGTCCTCGGCCGGTTCGTCCAGCACGTCCTCGGCGTCGCCGAGTTCGTCGGCGAGGTCGCCGTCCGCGTCGGCCTCGCTCCCGTCCTCGTCGTCTTCGGCCATCTCGCCGGCCCAGTCGGCGTCGCCGGCCTCGTATTCGTCTTTCAGTTCGGCGAAGGACTTCCCGCCCTCGCCGCCGTCACCATCACCGCCGTCACTGCCGTCGTCGTCACCCGCGTCCAGTGCGTCGTCGTCGAACGCGTCGTCGAAGTCCCCGCCATCGTCGAACGCGTCGTCGGCGCCGAGGCCGTCGTCGAAGTCGCCGACCTCGTCGTCCATCTCGTCGAGCGCGCCGTCGTCGAAACTCCCGCCGTCGTCCTCGAACCCGGCGTCGAGTGCGCCGTCGGCGCCGCTCGTTCCCATCGGGTCCGCGTCGGCTGCGGGCCCGGATTCGTCCTCGACGAGGTCCTCGTCGAAAAAGCCCTCCGCGTCCGCGTTTGCGAGGTCGTCGTCCAGGTCCGCCTCCTCCTCGCCCTCTTCGCCGTCGTCGAACAGGCCGAAAGACCCGCCGGCACCGCCCATCCCGCCCGGTTCCATGTCGTCGGCGAAGGGGTTGACTCCACGAGTCACCATCTCGTAGATGTCGAGCAGTTTGCGGACGTTCTCCTCGACCTCGTCGACGGTCTCGGAGATCTGCTCGTTCTCGTTGCGGACGGTGTTGACCGTCGAGGAGAGGCTCCCGACCTCGGTCTCGAGTTCGTCCAGTCGGTGTTCGAGCTCGTCGGTGTCGGTCCCCTCGTCCATGTCGCCGAACTCGTCGTCCCCATCGAAGTCACCGAACTCGTCGTCCTCACCGTCGTCGAGCCCGCCGAACCCGCCGAGTTCCTCCTCGTCGCCGTCTTCGGCCATGAGGCCTCCGTCGGCGAGTTCGTCGTCACCCTCGGCTTCCTCGTCGTCGCCCAGGATCCCGATCATCTCGCGGATGCTCATCCCCACGAGTCCGCCGGTCAGCACCACCAGCAGAGCCGTGACCGTCGACCCGTCGGTGGCGACTGCCCCGACCGACCCCACGACGACGCTACTCATTACCCGATACGTACGCTCTGTTGCCCTTCAATCTACCGTCTTCGTTATTATATTTGATAACAGATCGCCGTACACGGGGTCGTTACCGTTGAAATTAGTGGGAATAGCCACGAAAGGATCGTCAGACGGATTTTCGTATTGATAACAGATCCTGGCACCGTGACCACCGGGTCGTCGGGTTCTCGGGAGTCCGGGGAGTTGCCAGCGGACGAAGGGCACAGCCAGACAGTGATTCAGAGGCGCCGTTCGTCACGATTAGCGCTCTTGACGACCAGGTCGCCGGTGTTGGCTTCGAGCCGGATCGACCGGCCGCGCTCGCCGCCGACGTCCTCGGCGACGACCGGGATGTCGAACTCCGAAAGCGTTCGTCGACCGACCTCCGCGTTGCGCGCGCCGATGCCGGGGCCGCTCTCGGAGAAGTCGAGCATGTCGCTCCCGCCGGCGATCTTGGCCTGCAGGCGGGTCCGGTCGGCGCCCTCGCGTTCGAGGTCCGCCACCAGTCGGCGGATCCCGCTGTCGGCGAACTTCGCGTCGTTCCCGGTCTCGTCCATCTCTGCCTGGGACGGGAGCATGGCGTGGACGAGTCCAGCGACGCCCGCCGTGGTGTCGTAGATGCCGACGCCCAGACACGAGCCCAGTCCGCTGGTGGTCAAGATCGCGTTCGCCGATGCCACCTGGTACTCGGCGATACCGACCTTGACTCGCTCTGGTTCGGTACCGGTCGCACTCGCCGTCTCGGTCGTCGACCCATCGTAGACTTTCATTCGAATATTTGTTCGACGTTCGCCTCTGTCTGGTCGGCCCGTTCGACGTGTAATTCGTCCAAGGCCTCTCGTAACTCTCTTTCGTTGGGGAGCACCTGGATCTCGGCGCCGAAGGCGATGTCCTCGGTCCGCATCTCCGAGTCGATGATGAAGGCGTGTTCCTGGTGCTGGCCGACCTGCGCCGCGAGCGGATCGACTATCGCCCGGCCCATGTCGTGGACCAGTCGCGGCGGCGTGTGGTCGACCGAGGTCTGCAAGACGTTCGCCCAGCCATCGACGAATCCCGAGGTCATGATGTTGCCCAGTTCCTCGATGGCCTGCTTGTGCTGTTCGGTGAGCTCGTCGCTGTCCAGCTCGATCGGCATCATCGCCTCCGCGATGTGGACGGCCGACGCTTCGTCGAACAGGACCATGAGGTAGCCGCTGGGCACGCCCGTGAACTCGACGACAGTCCCGACGTAGGTGTCGGTCCCGACCTGTTTGGGAACGTCCTCGATCGGCGCGAAACTCAGCTGAGTCACCTCGGCCTCGGTCTCGATACCCGTCATCATCTCGACGTTGTCGGCGGCACGCTGGGTGCCGTCGTAGGTCATCTCGTTGAACACGCCGAGTTTGTCGACGGGGATCGCATCGTCCGCGGCGTCGGCCTGGCTCTCCATGACCTCGGACAGCGGGCCGTATTCGGGGAGCATGTAGATGTAGAAACTCACGGATTCGCCGACCCACTCGATCTCGCTTTTGAACACGAACACCTGGTCGAGAGACCCATCCGCCGGACGGTCCTCGCCGTTCCGTCGGCCGCCGGTCCCCTCGAACGCCTCGGGTCCCTCGACGGTGGCCTCGTCGCCACCCGGCACCTCCGGGAGGATGTCCCGACCGCCGCCCTCCACGTATTGCGGCGGGGAGTGGTCGATCGTCGCTTCGAGGAAGTCCGCCCAGCCGTCGATGAACCCGCTCATCATGATGTTGCCGACCTCCTCGACGCTAGAGCGAGCCATCGCCTCGTCGGCCGCACCACCCGGTACGAGCGCGTTGGCGATGGTCTCACTCCCGTCCTTGTCGAACACCAGCACCGTTTCCCCGGCGAGTTCACCCGCGAAGTCGAACCGGACACCGACGTACTCGCCGCCGGTGAGTTGCTCGCCGACGTCCGCGCGGTCGACCAGCGAGATCTTCGTCACGTCGACGACGGCGTCCAGTCCGGTCATCTGGCACATCGACTGCGTCGCCTGCTCGGCGCCCTCGTGTGCCAGTCGGTTGAACGTCCCGAGCGACTGGATGTCGACTTTCATGAAGGCACGACGTCGTCGATGGCCTCCATCACGCTCGGCTTCTGGAATGGCTTCGTGATGTAGCCGTCTGCGCCGGCTTTCACGGCCTCTTTCATCTTCTCTTCCTGGCCAACGCTCGTACACATGATGACGTTCGCACCCGGGTTATCCGTCTTGATCTCGTCGGTGGCCTCGATCCCGTCGCGGATGGGCATCACGATGTCCATCATCACGAGGTCGGGGTCCCGTTCCTTGTAGGTCTCGACCGCTTCGACCCCGTTTTCGACCTCTCCGACGATGTTGTGGTCCTCTTCGAGGATCTCCCGCAGGAGGTTACGCATGAACTCCGAGTCGTCCGCTATCAGTACGTCTGGCATGTCGGTCACAGTATGCTACCGTGAAATCCTACTAAAGCCTGACCCGTGAATTATCGTCATTGATACCGCAGTGTGCCGCCTGAGACTGCCAGGGCGGCGCGTTCGTCCCGGGGTCGAGAAACGACAGCGAACCCCACAGGTCACGCACTGACAGCGAGTCCGTCTGCGAGGTGACGAACCACTGGTAGCGCGTAGGTGCCGTACTCGAAGTAGACCAGTTGCATCCGGACGACCAGCAGCGTGGTCGCTGCCCCGGCGACACCGAGCGCGCCGGCAGTGATCCTGGTATCGTCGACCAGACTGGCCCGCGTCGTGGCCACGGTCCCGAGGAGGACACCACAGACGGCGAGGTTTGCGAGCGCGTGCAACTGCATCGCCTCGCCGACAGCCGGGTCGAGTGCCGGGAACACCACTGTCAGAGCCACGACACCAGCGGCGAGCGCGAGGACGTACCCGGCGACCAGCGGCCGCGCCGTCACGGCGAGAGAGCGCCGGACGACCCGACGGCGAGCGACGAGATAGACGAGTGCGGGGACGACCGGCAGCACGTACCGGACCGTCAGTTGGCTCTGTAACGGAAGTAGCGGGTAGTACAACGTCGCGTACGCCCCGAACGCCACGAGCGCGAACCCGTCGGTCTGGCTCGCGGGGTCTCCGCCCCGGATCCGTCCCGAGAGCCGACGAACGGTTTCGACCGGGCTGCCAGCGGGCCATCTCCCCCCTGTCCCCCCGTCCGAGCGGAGACGCGACCGACCACGCCGAGACCGCCAGCTGGCCCACAGACCGAACGCGAGTGCGCCGAAGAGTCCGCCCACGAGTGCGCCGACCAGCGGGACCGACTCCGCGAGCGTGAGCTCGACCGTCTCCTCGTCGTTGACGCTGTATCTGACGCCATCCTCGATGCGGCCGCTCCGGACGTACGTGTGATAGAGTCGGGACGGCGCCTCGCTCGCGTCGGCGACGATCCGCGTGACGTAGCCGAACGCACTGCTCGACCGTACCCGCTCTGTGAGGGCACCGACCGCGGAACGCCCGTCGCCCGAGGAGTCCGTCCCGTCACCTGCCGGGCCACCGGCCTGTCCATCCTCACTGTCGGCCGACCCGGAGGACTGGCCGCCACCGCCCGATTCCACCGACTGACCCGCAGCCTCCTCGGCCGGGACGTCGTGTTGAACCGCACCGCCCGGCCCGATGTCGACCTCGTCGTTGGGGTGGTATGACTCGGTCAACCGCGGCGGTTCGACCGGACTCCCGGTGACGAGGAGGTTCGTCGCCACGAACGGGGCCAGACCGACCGACACCCCGACGACGACGGCGACCAGCGCCCGGCGGGAGGTTGTCGACGCCGTTGCGAGGTCCGCGACAGCGAAGGTCCCCAGGATCACGACTCCCTCGAAGGCGTGGACCCACGCGACCAGTCCCGCGAGCGCGTACGCCAGCGACCGCAAGACCACGGCCTTCCTGACCGCGCCGACGAGCGGGAGTGTCACTCGCGGCCCCGACTGTCGACTCGCCGCGAACCAGTACAGGAGCACGGCGACGGCGGCCGCGACGAGTGTGTGGCGCTTGGGCACGGTCGCCCAGAACCACAGCGGCGTCGCCAGCACCGTCCCGACGCCCGCGACGGCGCCGACGCGCGTTCCGTGGAACCGGGCACAGAGCCGGTACGTTGCGAGCGCGGTCACCGCGACTGCCAGCAGTGAGAGTGCCTGGAGCGCGACGAGTCCAGTCAGCCCCGCCTCGACCGGCGTCGCACTCGCCACGCTCGCGCCGAAGAGTCCGACCGCGAGGAGGCTCCCCCCAGTCTGGAACAGTCGTCGTCGGTCAAGGACGACCCCGACCTGCCGACAGGCGGCGACGACGAGGAGACTCCACCCCGCCGCGAGCACCAGTTCGAGTCGCGCGACCCCTGTCAGGGCTTCGAGGGCGTAGTAGAGTGGAAGCGCCAGGAACGCCTGTCCGTAGTTGCGCGCGTACAGGTAGCCATCGACGACGTGCAGTCCGGGCTGGGAGCCCAGCGTCAGCGAGTACTCGATACGGTCTACTGTGAGGTGGCCCTCCGCAACGTTGACGAGGCCGTTGGCGACGGCGTAGGTGTCGGTGATGAAAAAGCCGACTTGCCAGGTCGACCCCGCGATCACGAGCGCGCCGAGAAACACCGCGACCCCCAGCGAGTCGCCAAATAGCGACCAGTTGCGAGTGGGCGCTTCCTCGACGCCCGCTGCCGGTTCAGTCATCGTCGACCCCCACGGTGAGATTGCGACGGAACACGGTCCGGTCGACGGTGAAACTCTGGACCCGGACGGTGACGTTCACACGATATCGGTCACGGTCGAGCGTGTCGGGGGCGAACGCACGATCACTCATCGTGACCTGCCGGCGGATCGTCCCCGAGTCGACAGTGGCGGTGCCGACCCGGTCGAATCCGAGCGCCGGCACGGCCACGCGATACACCAGCCGCGACCGCCCACTGGTCGAGGTGAACTCGACGGCGGCGTCGGGAATCCGGAGATAGACGACGCCGGTCCCGAAGCGACCCGACGAAAACGACGGCGAGTCGGTCAACTGAACGCGCTCGACAGTCGCAGTCCCGTCACCGAGTTCTGTCGTCGTTCTGTCCGCATCTGAACCGCCGACGAGGGGGCCGGTGACGACGAGCGTCACGAGGACGACAGCGACTGAGAGAACGGTAACGGCGCGAGAGGCGTCCATGCGTTGGTACGAGTGGGACGTCAGATCTCGAACCCGTCGTCCTCGATGGCCGACGCGAGGTCCGCGATCGAGTCCTCCGGGTCGAGGTCGGTCGATTCGAGCACGTGCTGGAGACTCGCGGTGGGGTACTTGACGGGGACGTTCGCCTCCATGAGGAGGATCCCGAGTACTTCCTCCACGGGCGTCGTACTGTCTATCTGCTGGGCGTACCAGAGGACGAGATTCTCGAAGATCGTCACGACGTCGTTCGAGACCATCCGGCGCTGCTCGATGGAACCGTCGAACGTCGCGGTGACGTCGAAGCCGTAGCGTGAATCCGTCGCCTCGAACTGGTCGGACAGCCACCCTCTGACCTCGGTCTCCGTGACGACAGGGTCGGGTTCCGGATGCGTCCGCCGGTCAGACTGGCGGTCGCCCCGCCCGGGGGACCGGCTGTCGCCCCGCCCGGGGGACTGGCCGTCGCTCTTGACCTCAGCGCCTGCGGGTTCACTCTCGTCGTTCTGTTGCCCAGGGACATCGCCGATCGGTTCGTTCGGCGAGACGACGTACCGGCCGTCGTCGATCTCGGCGACGTGTTCGTCCTCCGCGATGTCGAGCTCGTCCGGCGAGAGTATCGGACCGTCTTCGCCGTCCGAGGCGTCGTCGTGCCCCCGGGACATGTGTCGAGATGTGTGATAGAAGGGCTTAATTCCGTCGGCTATCGGGACACGGCCGTCACAGCTGGACGGCGCTGGATCCCGAGAGCGTCTGGGGGATGGTCAGTTGCTCGGTCGTCGTCGCGCCCGACTTCGTCGTTATCTTCACGTTCACCGAGGAACCTTCGGGGATCGGCTCGCCGAAGGCTCCGGGAATCCCACTATCGGTACCGCCGAGGTTGACGTCGCTGGTCCCGAGGTCGAAGATCATGATCATGCGGTCGTCCGGGTCGTTGAGGACGGGTTCGGAGTCGTCGGCGTCTTTGAACGCCTGGATAGCGAATTTCCCGTCCGCTCCGGGGGCGTCCACGCTGGAGTTGACCAGGTTGTACGTCCCCGAGGGGCCGACCCACTGGACCGTCGCGTTCTCCAGGTCGATGTTACTCGCACCCGGCGACTTCTTCAGCGTCATGTTGATCACGCCCACGTTCGAATTCGCCAGCTCGGTCCCGGTCGCACCGGTCACCTGCAGCCGGTTCGTGACCTGCTGGCCCGATTGCTGTCCGGTCTCCTCTGATTTGGTCTGGAGGAACCCGGCCGTGTTGATCAGGACGCCCGCCGCGATCGCCGCGACCAGCACCATCGCGATGAACACTATCAGCGTCCCGATACCGACCTGCCCTCGTTCGCTCGAATCGTCCGTTGGTTCCAAACTGAACATAGTTTTCCTGCCCGAACCGTCTCCGCTGGCCCGGACTCTATCTATACGTCCGAACACATCCTATTAAGGGTTCTCCGCAAATTATCTGTATTGAAAACCAGAAACAGTGTGGGAGCAATCGTTTTCAGCGACGATAATGGGGGTATATGGCCCGCTAGGCCGATTATCTGCTACCGAAGGTTTGATTGAGTATTACTATCGATTCCGAAAGAGTGGTTCGACTCCCCCCGGAGACTCACTCGTAGACGACCAGGCTGTACATCACGAACAGGAACCCGAACGTCGTGAGCCCACTGTTGACGAGCAACAGCGAGCGCACGCCGGAGAAGTTCGTGAGGAAGGCACTGATCATGGTCGCGGCTGCACCAGCGACTGCGAGCGAGAACCCGAGTGAGAGGTGGAGCATTGCCTGCCTCGACGTCTGGATGTACGCGCGCACCGCCATCCCGACCATCGTGAGACCGGCGACTACGAACACGACCGTCGAAACCACGTACAGGAGTTCGATCACGGTTGCCACGCTAGAGACACCTACTCCGAAGGTCGTATTAAATCCACCCTCGAAAATATCTTTACTGATAACCGTATGACCCACCCACAATCCGGCACTGTCGGGTGATTCATCGCTTTTCGGATCCGCGTATCGAATAGATCACAGCCGATACTGCCCGGGAGCTGTGGTACCCGAAACAAGTGGGCAAAAAAGTAGACGTGTGTGTGCGCGGTGTCTCCCCGACCCGAGCGCCGGTCAGCTCTCGGAGAGCGTCCGCCAGGCCTCGTCGAGTTTGTTCGTAACTTCCGAGCGTTCCTCGACGGAGACGGTCAGGTTCTCGTCGAAGTCCACGTGGATAGTCTCGACGTTGCGCCGATAGACCTTGATGCGACGCCGGTCGTCCGAGAGGATGTTGTCGTGGAGCTCCAGCAGGTCGTGTTCGGTGAGTTCGTCGATGCGGCGATAACACGTGGCGATCGGGATCCCCAGTTCGTCGCTCAACTCCTGGGCCGACTGGGGCTCGTCCGTCGCGTCCAGGATCTCTGCACTGTATTTGTTCCCCAGTGTCTGGAGAATGTCGACTGA
>ENA-ORCS01000991-ORCS01000991.1-marine-metagenome-genome-assembly--contig:-NODE-991-length-14228-cov-3.324641_pt1 | contig 14228 bp, 18 predicted proteins | sample MGYA00237781_ERZ508513 | MGnify/ENA primary metagenome ERZ508513 (study PRJEB26184, sample SAMN06268793) | marine metagenome | isolation source: Eden Landing Ponds, San Francisco, CA, USA | place...
GGCGACAGTCTCGCCAAGCTGGTGGCCGGCCCGCCCCACGCGCTGGAGTAAGGCCGCCACGGACTTGGGTGAACCGACCTGCACTACCAGATCGATGTGGGGCATGTCGATGCCGAGTTCGAGGCTCGTCGAGGTCGTCACCACGTCGATATCGCCGGATTTGAGATCCGATTCGATGGCCTCGCGCTTGTCCTTCGAGAGGCTCCCGTGGTGACACCCCGAGTTGGCCTCGTCGTAGGCGTCGAACCGTTCCCGGAGGTTGTGCAGAACGCGCTCGGCACCGGAGCGCGTGTTTGTGAACACCAATGTATTCGTGTGATCCTGGATGAGATCGTGTAACTGGTCGTAAAATCGGTCGTTGATCGTCGACTGTGGCGTATGGATCAGGTCATCGGTCGGCGTCGTCAGTTCGATGTCGAACTCGCGGGCGAAACGGGCGTCGACGAGTTCGTATTCGCGGGGATCGCCACCCGGCTGTTCGCGCCCGACCAAAAACTCCGCCATCGTAGCCAGGGGTTCGACGGTCGCCGAACAGCCGATCCGTATCGGGGAGGTCTCGGCCATCGCTTCCAGGCGCTCTAAGGAGACCGAGAGATGGGTTCCCCGTTTGTTCGCCGCGAGGCTGTGAATCTCGTCGAAGATGACGTACTCGACGGTTTCCAGCTTCTTCCGAAATTTCGGGGAGTTCAGCAGGATCGCAAGAGTCTCCGGCGTCGTGTTGAGGATGTGGGGTGTCTCTTCGAGCATCGCCTGGCGATCGCTGTCTGACGTGTCGCCGTGGCGAATCGCGTGGCGGATCTCGACGTCCTCACCACGATCGTCGAGTTTCGCCGTGATCCCTGAGAGCGGGACTTCGAGGTTGCGGTGGATGTCGTTGGCGAGGCTCTTCAACGGCGAGACGTACAGACAATAGACGGAGTTCTCCAGTCCCTCCTCGCGATCCCGGCGGAACAGTTCGTTGACGATCGCGGCGAAGCTGGCCTGGGTCTTGCCCGAGCCCGTCGGTGCGGCGATCAGCGCGTTCTCGCCCTCGTGGATGTGTGGGATGGCTTCCTTCTGTGGCGGCGTGAAGAAGCCGCCGTTGTCAGGGACGTACGCCCCGAATTCTTCGACCCACCACTCGCGAACGACCGGCTCGAAAAGCTCCAGAACGTCGCTGTCGTCGATCGCCACGGTCCCGGGATCGAATCCGAGATCCACGTCCGCATCCGTGAGCAACTGCCGTCCTCCCATGGGCTATCCGGATCAACGTGCCCGATCGTCTTGTGTACTCGGGTCGTCGCCGGCGATCAGGCGAGTGTCACGTGCGCGACCGCGAACGCGAACAGCGCCAGCGTGATCGCAGCGAGCCCCGTCAACACGAACGTCGTCACGCCGGTGATCGTCCAGGGGCGGTCGCGGTTGACGGCGCCGGCGAGTCCGACGGGAAGGATCGTCGCGACGAACGGGACAGCCCGGTCGACGCTCGCCCCGTCGAGGACGAACGCCATCGGGGCGTAGGCGACGCCGATGACGGCGCCGACGTGGACGTGTCGGCGGGGATCGATCCCGAGCGCCGTGACACCGACCAGCAGCCCGAACCAGATGACCGCCAGTTCCGTCCCGAACGCGAGCAGGAGGTTCACCGTCGGGTCCGCGAACGGCTCGACCCGATTCGTGATCGGCATGATGTCCAGCGGGGCAAGGAAGGCCGGGGGCTCGCCGGTCAGCAGGTCCGTGAACGGGTGGACGAGAAGTCCGAGTAGCGCGGCACTGCCGATCGCGCGCGCCGGGAGTCCGATCTCGTCGGCGACCGTCGCAACGATCACGCCGCCGGTCGCGAACAGCACCATCACGGCGCCGGCAACTACCCCGTCCGTTACCGCGGCCAGCAGAACGATCCCGGACAGGGCCAGCCAACCTGCCCATCGTCGGCGAACCCACAGCACGAACCCGAGGCTCCCGAGGACGCCCACGACAAGCGAGTGGGTCGTCGTCCGGTGGCGGTCGTCCGTCGCCGCCCAGAAGTGATCGAACGCTGTCGAGTCACCGGGGAGCGAGACGACCTGGAACGCGGCATGGACGACGTCGACGTCCGGCAAAGAGGCAAACAGCGCCGCTGCCAGCCCGACCCCGACGGCGTATCTGAGTGCGATCCTGCCGGAAAGTATCGACGGGCTGTCGGTGGGTCCGAAGCGTCTCGCGAGGAGCGTCGCGAGCCCGAACGCGAGGAATGCGTGTCCGACGAACACGACACAGCTTGGCGACCGGCGTATATGAACGTCACTCTCCCGGCGGGTCGGAACCCGTCTGGACCCCAACCGCATCGAGGATCTGCGTGACGAAGTCGTTGAGATAGACCGTCCCCCATGCCGCGACGATTGCAGCCCCGATCGTGTTGAAGATCAGGTCTTTCATCGTGTCCTCGAGGCCGTACTGGGTCAATACCGGCGACCCGCCGATAGCGGTGGCGGCGGCGCTCGTCGTGAACTCGATGATCTCCCAGACTACGCCGAAGGCCAGCACGAACATGAGGATGAACACGAAGACGAATCGATCGGGTAGATGGACGTCGTCCCAGTGTTCGTCCAGCGCGCGGATCGTCGCGTAGCCGACTCCGGCGACGACCGACGCCGACAGTGCGTGCGTCAGGTGATCGTATCCAGGGATCGAGCGGTAGAACCCTTCCCCACCTGGAACGCCGACGGTTCCCAGCGAGTGGAGGAAGACGGCGGTCGTGATCCACAGTGTCAGGCGCGGATCCATCGAAACGCTGTAGTCCCGTTCGAGCAATGGGGGTATCTGCAACACGATCAGGCCGATCGCGGCATTGATCGAGATGCCCAGCGACCGGCGTTCGAACCCGATAAACAGCAGCCCGATCAGGACGAATTCCATCACCCATGTGAGTTGCTGCTGGCGGTACTCGCTGAGACGGATGCGTTCACGGACGCTCACACGTGTTCACCTCCCGCTTCTTGAACATCCGCGTACCGACGCACGTACAGTTCGAAGACGCCCCCCGCGAGTAGTCCGGCGACGGCCGAGGCGACGAACTCCCACATGAGGTGTTCCTCGACGATGTCCTCTTCGAGGGCAGGATCGAGCAGCAGCGACGTCCCGAGATAGATGTCCGACAGCCACCGTGAGACGGCCCACAACCCGGCGAAGGCCAGCGTCGAGACGACGATGAACAGCAGCGCGAACTGGTAGTTCATCTCCACGCTCGTGAACAGTTGGAGTTCCACGGCGACGATCAACGCGAGCGCAGCCACCGAGAGGTACGTTGTGACCTCTCGGAAGGCGACGTTCACCCCGAAGGTATAGCCCAACAGCGGCAACGCGGCGAGGACGAACACCTCCCAGGGGATCATCACGAACGGATCGCGGTGGGCGACCGGCGGCAGGATCGCCAGTCCGCCGACGATCGCCGCGAACCCCGCCCACAGGGGGTTCCCGAGGACGACGTTCCCGACGGCCGTCAGCGCGATCACGCCGGCCAGAAGCCAGCCGATGGCAGCATTGAGCCGGGAGGTCCGCAATAACGTCGCCAGATCCGAAGCGGTCGATGCCATATGCTGCCTCTCGGATCCGGACGGGGAAAAACTACCCCCGTTCCTGTCCGTGGGGCCGACGAGTAGCGGCCGACATCCCGTGGGGCCGACGAGTAGCGGCCGACATCCCGTCGTTCACTCCTGGACATCGTTCAGCCGGTGGGCCAGATCGAGGTCCGCCTCGGTGATCCCTCCCGCGTCGTGGGTGGTCAGCCGAACCTCGACTTCCCGCCAGCCGATCGTCATCTCCGGGTGGTGAAACGCTTCCTGAGCAAGTCCACCCGCAGCGGCCGCGAAGCCGACCCCGTCGAGGTAGGCGTCGAACTCGAAGGTCTTGACGATCTCGTCACCCTCTCGCTCCCAGCCCGCCGGAAGCCGCTCGTCGATCTCCGCATCACTCAGTAACTCTGCCATGCGTGGACACACGTCACTCCACCGGAAGAACGTTCGGACCGGGGCGAAAGCGCCCGGATCGTCGGGATGGTCGCACCGATACGCGCAGCCCTCAGTCGTCGTCGGCCATCGCCGAGAGGCGGGCTTGAATCTCCTCCTCGGCCGGAATCGAAGCAGGTGTGTCCTCGTCACCGAAGCCGGGATCGAATAGTCGCAGGGCAGTGTCGATCGTGGTCCAGTCGTCCTCCTCGGCGGCGTCACGGAGGGACTCGGTCGGTGCCGCGAGCAATTGGTTGACCAGCGAGTCAGCCATCGCCTCGACGACCTCGCGTTCCTCGGCGTCGAGATCAAGCTTTCCGAAGGCGTCCTGGAGTTCCCTGGCCTTGATTCGCTCGGCGCCCTCGTACATACTCGAGATCACGTCGTCGGCCCGGGTCCGCTTGTACCGGGTGAGAAGATGTTCGAACTCCGCGTCGACGATTGACCGGACCTCTTCGGCGGCAGTCCTGCGGTTCGCCCGCGTCTCGGCCGTCACGCGTTCGAGATCACTCAGGTCGAACACTTCGATACCATCGACATCGTCCGTCTCACTGGGTACGTCCCGGGGCTGGCCGATGTCGACGACCACTGTCCCGTCCCTCCCGAGGAAGTCATCCGTCTCGAAGACCGGTTCGGAGCTGGCGGTCGCCGAGACGACCAGATCGACGGTTTCGACCGCCGAGGGTAGCGCCTCGAGGCCGGTCGCAGTCGCCCCGACCTCGACGGACGAGGCGACGTGCTCGGCGTGGGGTACCGTCCGGTTCGCCACCACCAGGCGCTCGATCCCAGTACGGGAGTCGAGTGCTTTGGCCGCGAGCGTGGCTATCTCGCCGGCACCGACGATCAGCGCCGTCGACCCGTCCAGGTCACACTCCCGATCGGCGAGTTTGACGGCGGCACTGCCGAGCGAGACGACGCCCTCGTTGATGGCCGTCTCCGTCCGGGCGCGTTCGCCGACGTGGATCGCCTTCGTTACCGCTTCCTCGAGGACCGGCCCGAGACCGTCGACGCCCCGGGCGTCCTCGTAGGCGTCACGCACCTGCCCGAGAATCTGGTCTTCGCCTGGCACGAGCGATTCCAGTCCCGCAGCGACACCCAGAAGATGTCGCAGACTCTCCTCGTGTCCCATCTCGACGATCGACGACGCCGGGACGTCCGGCGTCGCCGCCGCGAGTGCCGCCCGGCCCGCCTCGGGATCCTCGGTGACGACGTATCGCTCAGCGCGGTTGCACGTCTGGAGGACGAACGCTTCGGCGACGCCCGGCTGCTCGAGAAGCTGTTCGACCGCCCCGCGCTGGCTGCCGGCCGACGCCGCGTCGATCTCTTCGACGCTGGCGTGCTGGTGGGCGACGCTCAGTCCCGAGACGACGGCTGGCTCTCGCGTCACGCTGTATCACCGATCACGTCAGAGATCACGCTCACTGCTCTCTCCCGTGGGTTTGATCCGCTGGTATCTAAAGCCTTCCAAACCCCCTCCGTCTTGACGACGTCCCGGAGTACTTCACGCCGGGTCGTCGGATCGAGACCTCGGTCACGCAACTCCGTCCGTAGCTCACTGGACAACTCGGCCATCGCACCGGCGTTGTCGACACACGGGTCGTCTTCGAGGTGTTCTCTGAGTACGCGACTCAGTGCCGGACTCCTTGCCCCGGTGGCAATCGCGATCGTGACCGGATCGCGCCGGATGGTCGCCGGGACGACGACGCTTCCCGCGTCGCGTTCGCCGCTTTCATCGGCCCTGTTGACCAGAATCCCCCGCTGGCGTGCTGCCGATTCGATCGCATTGTTGAGTCCGTCGTCATCGGTGGCGGCGACGACCAAGACCGGATCGACTCGATCGAGCCAGTCTCCTACGGCTGCCGGTCCGGGCCAGGTCCGCACCAGATCCGCGCCGCCGAAGTCGGCGTTCGCGAAGTCCGGACTGAGGACCGTCACGTCGGCTTCCCGAGCGAACCGCCGGGCTTTCCGGGCGCCGACGCTGCCGCCGCCGAACACCACGACGCGTTCGTCCGTGAAATCGTGCAACAGGGGGATCATCGATTTCGTCGCGTTTCAGTCAATCTCGACTCGTTCGTCAGAGTTCGACCCCTATAAGCGTCGCCCCGAACGTCTCAGGGTGCCTCGACGTCAACGACTTCGTAATCCGAGCCAGCGAGGGCGTCGAGGACCGCATCGGTATCGGCGCTGTCCTCGTAGTAGAAGACGAGGTCGAAGGTTCCATCGCGGAGCAATTGCTGGCACTCCCAGACGAACTCGTCGTCCTCGATCGTCAGGCCCTGATGTTGGTTGAGTCCAAATTCAGGATCGTCGGTACCGGAGTAGACGTACGTGTCGGCGTCGGTTTCGGCGTGCTCGGCGATAGTGTCGCCGACCTCGATAGTCACCCGGTTGAGTTCGGCCTCTTGGTCGTTGCTCAGGTTCGTGTGGACGACCAGCCCGCGGAGTTCGATGTCGCCGGGTTCCAGTAAGTGTCGGGTCTGTTCGTAGATATCGTCACCGGTCGCGTCCATATGCGTATGTCTTCCCGACGAGTAATACGACTCACGGTCGACGCCTTTCCGATACCGCGCGACGAACTTCATTCGGGAACGAAGCAGTCACTGATCGACGTCGAAAGCGGAAGAAGGCAGGTAGGACCCGCCATCAACCGTGTTCACTCGCGTGAGAACCGTGTACCTGATTGTGCTTACAGTCGGGTCAGGTTCTTCGCACGCGGACCTTTCTCGGCTTCCTCGATCTCGAATTCGACTTCCTGGCCCTCCTCTAGGTCAGGACCACCGACGTCCTCCATGTGGAAGAACACGTCGTCCTCGGCGTCCTCGGTCTCGATAAAGCCGTAGCCGCCCGTATCGTTGAAGAAGTCCACGGTGCCTGTCGCCATGATTACAGCCTCGTGAGATTCTTCGCACGCGGGCCCTTCTCGGCCTCTTCGATCTCGAACTCAACCTCTTGGCCTTCCTCGAGGTCAGGACCGCCGACGTCTTCCATGTGGAAGAACACGTCTTCGTCCGCGTCCTCAGTCTCGATGAAACCGTAACCGCCAGTGTCGTTGAAGAAATCAACCGTACCGGTCGCCATTGCAACCGCACCGTCGTGATCTACGTATTAAAACCCTGCGGGTCGCTCGAACGGAAGACTCATGCGCGCCCGGAGTGTTCGATCGTGCGATGGGATCGTGGTTCCGTCGACAGGCGACTCGCGCGTACGAACGACTCTTAGAGCGGGAGTTGGACGGTACGCCGACGCACGTCGCTGTCATTCAGGACGGCAACCGCCGGTACGCCCGCAAACAGGGTAGTGACGCCGCTGACGGCCATCGGGCAGGTGCCCAAACCACGGAGTCGCTCCTGGAGTGGTGTGACGAACTGGGGATCGAGGAATTGACGCTGTATGCCTTTTCGACGGAGAATTTCGACCGGCCGGCGGACCAACGTGCGGTGCTGTTCGACCTCATCGAGGACAAACTCTATGACTTCGCCGACGCCGATCGAGTCCACGAGTCGGACGTTCGGATCCGTGCGATCGGCGAGATCGATCGACTCCCGAGACGCGTCAGGGACGCGATCGAGTACGCCGAGTGTCGGACCGAAGGCTACACCCAGTTCCACCTGAATATCGCACTCGCCTACGGCGGTCGCGCGGAACTCCTCGGGGCCACACGGGACATCGCGAACGAGGTAGCGGACGGGGATCTTGATGCGGCAGCAGTCGACGTGGAAACCGTCGAAGAAAGGCTCTATGAAGGACCGACCCGGGACGTCGACCTCATCATCCGGACCGGGGGGGACGAACGGACCTCGAATTTCCTTCCCTGGCACGCCAACGGCAACGAAGCGGCGGCGTACTTCTGTGCCCCATACTGGCCCGAGTTCCGAAAGATCGATTTCCTGCGCGCGATACGCACCTATCAGCATCGCGAAGAATCCTGGCGACGCAAGCGTGCTCGTCGTGCACTCGCGCTCGTGCGAGCAGTCAGCGGACGGGAGCTGAGCGAAGCGCGCCGGGTGCTGGATCGATTCCGAAACTCGCTCACCGCCGGGGAACTCGAAAACGCCGAGTTCCCCGTCGAAACTGATCACGACCCCGGTGGCGACTGACTACCGTTTCCGTTCAGGCGTTGCCGACCGGATCCGTGTAGCGTTTCTCGACAAGTAGCTTTCGTCGGATCCGGAAAACAATTGTCTCCTGGTATGTCGAGACGAAATCGATCCCACGCAACGTTCCCTATCGGGGCCGATAATACGGCCACGAAACGGGCGCGGACCCTTATTTTCGATCGGCGTAGGCCTCGCGGGCCTGATTGATCGCCGGGACGAGTACCCAGAAGGCCAGTACGCCGAAGATGGCGAAGTAGAACAGACTCTCGCCGAGGTAGATCGCGATCTGAGTGAACAGGTCCGGACTCTCGGGGTATTCGCCGAGTAGCTGGGTCCCCTGGAAGGAGGGCGTCTTGTACCAGCCGGCGACGACCATCCAGCCCAGTCCGGCCGTCACGAAGATGGCAAAGCCCTTCATGAACTCGTCAGCCATCGGTCTCACCTCCATCGGGGCCCATGCCCTCGGTCCGGAACCGCGTCGAGAACGCGTAGACGATCGCCCCGAGGACGATCGTTCCGAGGCCGGCCAGTGCCATCAGGGGATCGACTTCCGAGAGCTCGGCCGTGGCCCGGTTCGTCGCGGCGTCCAGCGCGACGAACCCGGCGACGATCGCGAGGACGGCGAACAGCGTCGAGAACACCGAGACGGCCTTGTAGACCCGCAAGGGGACGACGACGTCCCGGCGGTCGCTCGCGGTCCCGTCGGCCGTTGCCGTCGACTTGTCGGTCTCTTCGTGTCCGTCGGCCGCGGTCGATTCGGTCGGTCGTGTATGTGTCGCGTGGCTCATGGATCACTTCGGTGGGCGAAGCCGGTAGTACCGGCGGTTGAGTTCGAACATGTACCCCTCCCGCATCGACTTCAATACCGCGTAGGTGATGAACGCACCCACGAACGGCACCAGGAACGTCAGATCGAACGTGAGGTGTGAATCCATCGGGAAGAGGTTCTTTACCGACAACACTGCGAGCGTGATCGAGAGGATCACGCCGAAGACGCCGATTGACGCCCAGAAGGGCTGTTCGACCGGCCGGCGGGCGCTGCCCTTGTTCAGGAACGGCACGATGGCGATCGCGCCGACGACGACGAGGTTCGCCAGCACGCCGAAGGTCCGGTCGGCCATGAGCTTCTGGCCGCCGAGCAACGCCAGATCGGGATTCAGCGGCCCGAGTTTCAGCAGGCCAAAGGACCAGTAAAGGTACCAGTCCGGCAGAATCGTCGGCGGGGTCACGCCGGAGTTGGCGGGCGCGTCGATGTGTGGAGGCAGTGTCGCCGCCAGAAAAACGATCGCCCCGACGAAGAAACTCGTCAGCGCGAGGTTGCGAATCGTCTCGTGGGGCCAGGCCGGGAAGCCGAGCACGTCACGCTCGACGTAATCCGATTCCTGGCGGAGGTCCTGATCCTCGCGGCGGGCGCGTTCGAAGTATTCGTAGGTCGTTCGCGCCAACCCCTGTTTGCGTGCTTTGCGTTCGCTCCAGGTCGGCGTTTCGTCGTCGGGCGGGACGATGCCTGTCCCGCCGCCGTCGGCACGTGCGTCCGTCTTGGTGTCCGTGTCCTCGGTCATGGTTAGTGTGGTTCGGCGATGCCTTGCATCCAGACGATAGCGATGTGGACGGCGATCAACGTGGTCACGATGAACGGCAGGAAGAACACGTGGAGGATGTACATCCGCTGGAGCGTCGCCGGGTTCGGCGTGAACCCACCGAAGATCAACTGAGCGGCCCACTCGCCGATCAGCGGGATCGACAACGCCATCTCGACGCCAATCTGGCCCGCCCAGAAGGCCAGTTGATCCCACGGCAGGAGGTAGCCCGTGTATCCGAACAGGAGCGTCAGGCTGATCAGGACGATCCCGATGAGCCAGTTGAGTTCACGCGGTTCCTTGTACGCGCCGGTGAAGTATACCCGCAGCATGTGCAAGAATACTGCGGCGACCATCACCTGGGCCGACCAGCGATGGATACTCCGGAGCATGAACCCGAAGTTGATCTCCGTCATGATCATCGTGATCGAGTCGTAGGCGATCGTCGGATTCCCGGCGGCACCTGAGGCGGCCGGCGCGTAGTAGAAGCCGAGCAGGGCCCCCGATATCGCCGCGACGATGTACGCGAGCGTCGAGAACGACCCCAGCGCGTACAGCGGATACCAGTACCAGAACTTGTTGTCCAGCCCGTACTGCTCGGTGTGGCTCTTGGGCATCTGCATGTTGACCTTGTAGTAGAGGTTCTCTAAGATCTCGAGATAGTCGACGATCCGGAGGCGCTTGTCGAGCCACATGAGCACAGTCAGGTAGGCTGTTTCCAGACGGGTGAACTCCCGCTCTTCCATCCAGGCTTCGTGGTCGTAGTCGTCTTTGCGTTCGAGACTCATTGTCAGTCACCCGGGCGCGGGAGCGCCGTGAACTGTCGCTGGACCGGTTGGAACGGGTCGTACACCGACTGGTGACACTGGCAGTAGACGCCGTCCTCGGCGCCGAAGTTCTCACTGCCGGGATATGCCTTGAATCCGGGCACACAGCAGAAGTGCGTACACTTGTTGAGCCAGGCCATCACGTCCGCCTCGGTCGCCGCATCGATGAACGTCCGGACGGCATCCGAGAGGTCGCTGTAGCGCCCCTCCCCGTTGATCATCTTCGGAACCTCCGGAGTACGGAGCACCTGAACAGGGATCGTCGTGACGTTGTCACCTTCCGATCGCCAACTGGCCTTTGCGGGCTTGCCTAATCCACCCTGTCCGATGTCATTGCTCCAGGTTTCGTAGTCTTCGAAGTCCGACAGCGTCAACGTCTGCCCCTGGTCCATGTCGCTCTGCCAGTCGTAAGTGCCGGTCACGGCCCGGAACACGTTGTCCTGATCGGCTTCGGGATCGATCCCGGCGTAGGTCTGGACGCCACAGTACTGGAACCACGAGGCGCTATAGGTCTGCCCGCCGAGGTCCATCTCCGCGATCGTCACTTCCTGGCCCTGCACCGTCTCCGTGCTAGTGTCCGGCCAGCGCCCCGAGATCGTCCCGTCGTCGGCGACTTCCACCGGGACGATCGGCATCGCTCGTGGGGCCGGTCCGTCCGTGTTGGCGATCCCGATGTACTCGGTGATCCCGCCGCCGACGCCGCTTGAAGAGGTCGTCAGCCCGATCGCGGTTGCGCCGCCGGTGGCGACGCTGCCGAGGGCCGCCGACCCCACGACGCCCTTCACGAAGCGTCGCCGGCCCGATTCAGTCGGATATTTGTCTGGATCTCCTGGCATAGTTATCGCTTCATGTAGGGGTAGATCGCGCGTTTGAACGTCTCACCGGCACCGTCGGTCAGCGACTCGCCGTCGACGTCCTCCTGTCGGATGTAGAGGTCCTCCCACTTCCGGCGGCGCTTCTTGACGATCATCACGTCCGGGAGGAACTCCTTGCGGTACAACAGGAGGATGAACGCGAGGTTGACGAACATCGCCGCCATCGCCGTTCCGAGGAACATGTTTCCGAAGCCGCCGTCGTTGCTTGCGATACCCCAACCGCTGATCAGCCCGTAGGTGAACACGCCGACCAGGGCGATCTCGACGATCGTCAACAGGACGATCGCAACGGCCGCAGCCATGCTCTCCCGGGGCGGTTCGTAGCGGTGGATGTCGCCGTAGGTGCTGCCCGAAGACGACATCAGTTGCTCCCTCCTTTCGTGTGAGACGACTCGCCGTACTTCAGCAGGTAGAACGTGAAGGCGATCGTCGAAGAGATCGCCAGGAACGTCGCGATACCGACGTAGTGGGGCTGGAAGGGCACGCCCATGTGTTCGGGATTGACCGGCGTCGACGCTCCTGCCTCCATGGATGGGTAGTCGTCACCGACGACGACAGCCCCTTTCATGCCGACCGAGAGGTGCGGGTCACAGTAGTACTTCGAGATGCCCGCCTCCTCGAAGGTGTGTTCGAACGTGGTGCCGGCTTCGGCGACCGCCGACCCGGACGAATAATCGTCGGTCTCGGCGACGACGTTGTGGGCGTTGCCCTCGCCCGTCCACTCCCAGACGACGGTCGTCCCGGCGTCGACGTGGATCGCCGGCGGACCGAACGCCCAGTAGTCGCCGTTGCCCTCGACGCCCACTTCGACCGTGACCTCGTCCTGCCCGCGGTAATCCGTCGTGCTCGAAAAATTACTCACGTCCGAAAACCACCCGCCATAGTCCGGTTGGGCGCCTCCGCCACCTTCCTGAGCGGCGGCCGAGCCGGTCGCGGCGGCGGCCGCCGTCCCGCCGGCGACCGTACCCGCCGACCGGAGAAAGTCCCGCCTGTGCATATGGGTCATGCTGAGAGGCGTATTTGTATAAACCCACCGGAAGCGCCAACCTCGGCGCCTTTTGCCGGTTATACGGCCGGTTTCGACCGCCGCGCGAACCGGGGTCGTGTGACACCTTCTCAATCGGGGTTCGAGGGGGCGTGCCCGTCAGTGTCGATCCGCCCCTCAGGATCAGCTGGCTCGTCGGCGTCGGCCGCATCGACGGGCAGCGATTCCCCGGGATCCGGAACGAACGCCGGGCGTTCGCCGTCGACACCTATCTCCCGCAGTCGCCGGCGGTACTCCTCGGCGCGGTAGGCGTCCGAGAGCCGGGCGTTTGCGACCAGGACCAGCAGGAACAGTCCGATCCCGAGCAGGGCCAGCCCGGCGACCAAGGCGATCGCGCCGCCGCCAACGACGGCGTACCCGATCAGTACGAGGCCAGCGATCAACTGGGCGAACGAGAGGATCTGGACCACAATATTGCCCAGTTCTCCGTCGCCCTCGCTGACGTCCTCGGGATCGGGCAGGAGATCACCCTCCGGCGGGTCGGGCACCTCGTAGGACTCCATCGAACACAGCGCGACCGAGGGTTTGACGTCGCGCAGGACAGTGCCCTCACCCTTGATCGTCCCGTCGGGGTGGACGACGGCGTAACTCGAATCGGAGTACGCGACCAGCCGATCGTCCTCGCGGTCGATCCGGGCGAAGACGTCCCGGTCGGCGACCCGCTGGCGGAGGTCAGCTTCCAGGCGATCAAGCAGTCGGTCCCCCGTGATCCAGGTTTCGGGATCGAACGCTGCTTCCCACTCTCTGGGATCCATCTCCGCCATGTCCTCCGGGCCGAAGTTCTCGAAGTCGTACTCGGCTTCGACCTGCTCGCGGAGTTCCGCGAGTGAGGGGTCGTCCTCGACGTTCGACTCCGGATCGGCGTCTTCGCCGCGCTCTGGGCCCCCGTCGGCGGACTCGGCGGGCGTCATCGCCGGAGGGTTGGGCCGCAGTCCGTTTACGGGTTCTGATCGGCACTGGGTGGCGGTCCCAGCCGCTGCTCGCTTCCCGTCGCTTCGGCACGTTTTAGCGAACGCCGGCCGTACCGTAGGGCGATGGTCACCGACGCCGCAGTCGCGGCGGTCGTCGTCCTCGCGGTCACGCTCAGCCTCCCCTGTTTCCTGTACGGTGCCTGGCTTATGATCGTCAGCGATCCGGTCACCTGGAGTGTCCTCAAACGCCATCTCGTCGCCGTGAGTCTCGGGCTGGCGCTGACGACCGTCCCGCTGGTCGCCTGGATGATCCCGAAATTCTGGAGTCAGCGAAGCGGCGTCGCGGTCGTCCACGCGTTCCTGGGAGTCCAGGCCTACGCGTTCTTCGTGCTCGCGGCGACGGGGATCGTCCGGATCCTCCGCGCAAAGTGGACCTCGGCCGAGTTCCGGGACGCCACTGACTTCGACCTCGAAGCCCTGGAGGACGAGCACAATCTCAGCCACTGGCGCGGACGCCTGCGGATCGGCGTCGTCGGCTATACCGCGCTGTGGCTGCTTGCCTACCTGACTGGCCTACTCAGGTACGTCTTCAAGTACAACCCGCTCGGCTGACAGCCATCACGTCCAGGGCTCGCCGTTCGCCAGATCGACGCCGCTGTCGCCCCGCTCTGACGGACAGACGTCGGCCAGCACGCACTCCGCACAGTCGGGATTCCGTGCTGTACAAACCGCCCGACCGTGGCTGATCATAAGGTGTGTGAAATCTTGCCATTCCGTTTCGGGAACGATGCCTGTCAGATCTTCCTCGATAGCTTCGGGCCGTTCTTCCTCAGTGAGTCCCAATCGGCGAGTGAGCCGTTGTACGTGGGTGTCGACGACGATTCCCTCGACGATGTCGTGGCCGTGCTGAAGGACGACGTTCGCCGTC
>ENA-ORCS01000993-ORCS01000993.1-marine-metagenome-genome-assembly--contig:-NODE-993-length-14217-cov-3.188685_pt1 | contig 14217 bp, 13 predicted proteins | sample MGYA00237781_ERZ508513 | MGnify/ENA primary metagenome ERZ508513 (study PRJEB26184, sample SAMN06268793) | marine metagenome | isolation source: Eden Landing Ponds, San Francisco, CA, USA | place...
CGACGCCGAGGTCGAACGGTGGGAGCGGATCTTCTGGCAGGAGATGAAAGCGCGGGGCATCTTCCTCACCGCCAACCAGTTCGAGTCGCAGTTCGTCTCCTACGCCCACACCGACGAGGACGTCGAGGAGACGCTCGAAGCGTACAAGGAAGCACTTTAGCGAAGCCTCGCTCCTGGTCCGGACTGCTGGCCGGTCCGGGAATCGATTCGGCGACCCATTTTCTGCTCTCAGACCGGACTCCCGCGAACGATTCGGTTCGGAAACTAACATCTAAGTTAGTATCTATGATTGTATACTATACAAATGAGATGCGAAAGAAGAAGGCTAAGAAGCCGACAGAAATCTAATTTACGTGTATATTGTCTTCCCAGATTAGAGATATGAACACGTATTTTCAAGCGTTCCGATACTTTCGACGCTGACAGTGACCTCGTCGCCATCTTCGAGGAGCACGGGCGGTTCACGGTAGACGCCGACGCCTGGCGGGGTCCCAGTGAAGAGCAGGTCGCCCGGTTCGAGCGTGAAGGCCTGACTGCAGAACGACACCAGTTCGTCGATGCCGAAGATCAGATTCGACGTCGTCGATTCTTGCAGGCGCTCGCCGTTCACTTCGGTCCAGATGTCGAGGGCTTCGGGATCCTCGACCTCGTCGGTGGTGACGAGTTCCGGCCCGATGGGGGCGAAGGTATCGAGGCTCTTGCCGCGGACCCACTGCCCGTCGCCGTGCTGGAGGTCCCGCGCGGAGACGTCGTTGCCAACGAGGTAGCCTGCCACGTGATCGAGCGCCGCTTCCTCGTCGACGTGCCGCGCCTCCTCGCCGATGACGACGACCAGTTCCGCCTCGTAGTCGACCTTCTGGGTGAGGTCTGGGTCCCACTCGACCGTTCCGCCGGGACCGTTCACCGAGGTCGGAAACTTCGAGAACAGGACCGGTTCGTCGGGGATGGGATTGTCGCCCTCCTCGGCGTGATCCACGTAATTGAGACCGACACAGACGACTTTCGACGGATCGCTCACCGGCGCGCTCGCTGCGACGTCGGCGACGTCGTAGACGCCGACGCCCGTCTCTGTGGCATACTCAACGGCCAGTTCGGCCTTCGCCTGCCACTGCCACTCGGCGAGGAGCTGACCGGTCGCTCGCGGGAGATCGAGCCCCGCGGCCGCGCCGGCTTCCGGGAGGCTGACGACTGTCTCGTCGTCGGTTTTCACGCCGCACCACGGCTGTTCGTCGTCGACACTGTATTGTCCGATTCTCATACGGTGTGGCCTTCGCGGACGCGCATCTTTTGTGCTTCGGAACGTCGGAGCGGGTCAGATCTCAATGCCGGCCTCGTCGAGGAGTCGGTGTCCGGATTCGATGAACCGATCGAACTCTTCCTCGAGGCGGGGGTTCTCCAGTTGTCCCCCGCGCTTTTTGACTTCGCCGTCCACGAGGACCGTGTCGATGTGCGAGGGATCCGACTGGAAGACGACCGTCTGGATCGGCGAGTGCGCGGGTGCAGTCATAAAGTCGCTCTCGTCGATCAGCACGATGTCGGCGCGCTTGCCCGGCGTGAGCGTCCCGATCTCGTCCTCCAACCCGAGCGCCCTCGCACCTTCGATCGTCGCCATCTCGAGCGTCTCCCGGCAGTTCATACTGACCTCCGAGACCTCCTCGTCGCCTTCGAGGACTTTTTGATTGTCGAACATCCGCTGGAGTTGCATCCCGACCCGCATCTGGGTGCCCATATCGCCGCTGATGCTCGAACAGACGTCGACGCCCCACGTCGGTCGGCCGCCGGCCTCGAGCACCTTGTCGGTCACGGGGATGCCGTGGCCCATCTGCATCTCGACCTCCGGCGTCGCCGAGAAGGAGACGCCCTGCTCGACCGCGTAGTCGATGTCCTCCTGCGCGAAGTGATTCGCGTGCGCGACGTTCACGTCGGGGCCGAGCATGTCTTCGATGGCGCCGAACCCGTTGTACTCCTCGCCGTAGACCGAGGAGCCCCAGAGCGCGGCACCCATATGGACTGTCGCGAGGGCGTCCATCTCTCGCGCCAACTCCAGGTCGCCGCGGGCGGTCTCGTCGACACAGAAGTCCGGCCCCCGGAGTCCGATTCCCAGACTGAGCAGGTCGTCGTCGCGGATCTTCTCCTCGTGGAGCGTACGGATGTTCTGTTCGGGCAGACCGACGTCGCTCTCGAACCACCACTTCGCCGCGTCGTCACCCGGTGGGCCGTAGGTGTACACCGCGCGCAACCCGGCGTCTTTCAGCGCGTCGATGGCCCGCTCTCCGTGTTCGAGCGAGTTGGGATACGACCAGTCAAGGGCCGTGGTCGTCCCCGTATAGAGTTTCTCCAGCCCGCCGAAGAGGCCACCGAGGTACATATCCTCGGGCTGATAGAGCCCGGTGATGTTCCCGAGCATGTGATCGAAGTACTCGCCCATGAGCGACCAGTCGCCGGCGATGCCTCTGACCTGCGTCTGTGCGAGGTGGATGTGTGAATCGACGAACCCCGGTACGACGATGTGATCCGACGCGTCGATGATCTCCGCGTTCGAGGCCGACAGCCCCCGACCGATCTCGACGATTTCGCCGTCCTCGATCAGGATGTCCGCATCCTCTTGCTCCCCGATTTCTGGATCGAGAGACACAACCGTCCCATTCTGGATGATTTTTCGTGCCATCCTACGTGTGCTGTTTGACCAAGAGGGTAAAAGTTTACTGCCCAGTAAAGACCCGACACTTCCCGCCACCGCCAGTCGTCTTATGACCCTGAGTGTCGAAATAGCACTATGGCCACACCCGACGACGAGATCGCTGCGACGGACACCCGCGAAGCGATTATGGAGGCGACGTTCCGAGCGCTGAAGCGACGCGGGTACTCGGATCTGCGGTTACGGGACATCGGCGAAGAAATGTCGATGACCCGACAGGTAATCCACTACCACTTCGACGGCAAGCGGGATCTGATGTCGTCGTTTCTGGAGCACATCATCGATCAGTACGAGGGCAGCGTCGACGTGGGATCCGACGCGGATCCGCGAACCGAACTCGACGCCCGTATCGATCAGTGCCTGTTCGGCCCCGACTTCGAGGAGTTCTCTCACTGGGACCGGATGAAGGTCTACCACGAACTGTTCGCGCACGCCCGGAATGACGAGGAGCACCGCGAGACGTTCACCGAACACTACGACCGGATCCGCGGGAGTATCGTCGAGGTGATCGAAGCCGGCATCGAACAGGGCGTGTTCCGCGACGTCGACCCCGTTCGGGTCGGACAGCTCATCACGGATATGATCCACGTCGCCCGCGAGCGCCGACTCGCTCTGGGTCACGAGGACGCCCCCGAAGAGATGCGGGCGTCGATCGACGATTTCGTCGTGGAGCGGCTCTGCATCGACGAGGAGTCGTAGGCCGTCCTCCCGTTCGGATCCGCCTCTCGGACTCCATCCCGCGGGTCACTCCGCTGTGGCCACCGGGGTCAACCGCGGATGGGTCTGCTCGTCCCCCTCGCGCAGGGTGTGCTCCCCCGAAAACGTCACTCGGTCCCCGACGCTTACCCCCTCGCCGTCGAGTTGCGCGATCACCTGCACGTCGTCGAAGGCGACCAACCCGAGACGGTTCGGGCTACGGACGTCTTCGGGCGTCACGTCGACCCGCGTCGACGCGAGCAGTTCGCCGACGCCGAGTTCGTCGGTCGTGACTTCCTCCTCGCCGCAGTCCGGACAGCGTCCCCGGGTGTAGTACCAGCGGTGACCGCACTGTTCACAGCGGAACGCCAGGTCGGTCCGCATTCGGTCGTTCGCGTTGGCTCCATCCGTCGTCATCCGCTGAGCACCGTACACACGCTGTTGTTTCCGAACCCGGCAACGTTGATCGCCAGGCCCGTCTCCGGTTCACCCGGGACCTGCCGCGCCGTCGGTGCGTCCCCGCGCAACTGCCAGACCAGTTCGACGATCTGCGAGACGCCGGTCGCGCCGAGCGGGTGGCCCCTGGCCTTGAGTCCCCCGCCGGGATTCACCGCCAGTTGCCCGTCGAGCGCCGTCTCACCGGCCTGCGTCGCCCGCCAGGCCGTACCGGCGTCGTAGAACCCGAGTTCTTCGAGTTCGAGCAGTTCCAGAATCGTGAACGCGTCGTGGATGCACGCGACGTCGACGTCGTCGCGGTCACACGCTGTCCGCGCGAACGCGCGCTCGCCCGCCGTCCGCACGCTCGTAATCTTCAGTGGGTCCGGCCGCGCCGCGACGGCGTGCGTCCCGGTCGCACCGGCGACGCCCTCCACGCTGACGTCGCCCTCGCGCGAGAGCACCACAGCAGCGGCTCCGTCCGTCATCGAACAGCAGTCGAACAGCCGCAGCGGCGCGGCGATCACCGGCGATTCAAGCGCCTCCTCGACGGTCACCGACGTCCGGAACTGCGCGAACTGATTGTGCACTGCGTTCTCGTGATTCTTCACCGCGACGGTCGCGAGCGCCTCTCGCGGTACGTCGTATCGATCGAGATACGCGTCGGCCGCGATGCCCGCGAACGAGGGTAGCGTCAACCCCTGCGCGTACTCCCGCTCGTGAACGAGCCGGCTGATCGACTCGGTCACGGCGGCCGTCTCGCCGCCGGACATCTTCTCGACGCCGACGACGAGCGCCACGTCCGCGCCGCCGGCGATGGCCTCCACGCCGCGATGGATTGCGCTCGCGCCGCTGGCGCTCGTGTTCTCGACCCGGTCGGCGCGGGCCCCTTCGACCCCGAGGCGCGAGACCAGCGCGTTCGCGATCCCGGCCTGGGCGTTCAACTCGCCGGCGAGCGCGTTCCCGACGTGGAGCGACGCGACGTCCGACGGTTCACAGGCCGCATCGGAGAGCGCTCGCTCGGCCGCGAGACGGCCCAGTTCCAGGATCGATCGATCGGCCTCGCTCTCGAACGCGGTCATTCCGACCCCCGAGATCTCGACGTCTCTCACGGCGAATCACTCCGCCCAGTCGTCCGATTCGCCGAAGACGCCGGCCGCTTCCATCTCGTCGAGTTCGGCCTCGGAGTAGCCCAACTCCGCGAACACCGATCGGTTGTGCTCGCCGAGCAGCGGCGGCGGCAACTCGAATCCGCTCTCGGATCCCTCGAACTTCAGGGGGTGTTCGATCACGGGAATCTCTCCTAATTCCGGGTGGTCGATCTCCGAAATCGTCCCACGGGCGTCGATCTGCGGGTTGTTCAACGCCTGTTCGACGTCGTAGACGGGACCCGCGGGCACGCCGCCTTCCTCGGCGATGGTCTCGACCCACTCGTCGGTCGTCCGCTCCGCGAGCGTCTCCTCGATCTCGCGTTCCAGCGCGTCGACGTTCTCGACCCGGTCGGCGTTCGTCGCGAACCGGTCGTCGTCGACGAGTTCGGGCCGATCGAGCGCCTCGCATAGTTCACCCCACAGCTTCTCGTTGAGGATGCAGATGTTGATGTAGCTGTCTTTCGTCTCGAAGGTCTGATACGGCGCGAGGACCGGGTCTTTCGTCCCCATCCGTTCTGGTTCCTCGTCCGCGAAGACTTGGCCGGCCTGCTTTGTCAGCCACGGTAACGTCGATTCGAGCATCCCCAGATCGATGTACTCTCCCTCGCCGGTCAGCGCCCGCCTGTACAGCGCCGTCGACACGCCGAAGGCGGCCCACATCGCCGTAATGAGGTCCGTCATCGGGAGCCCGACCTTCACCGGCTGTCGACCCTCCTCGCCCGTGACGCTCATAATCCCGCTCAGTCCCTGGATGAGGAGGTCGTATCCGGTCCGTTCGCGCCAGGGTCCCGTCTGTCCGAAGGCGGACACGGCGAGATAGATGATATCGTCGTTCTCCGCCTTGATCGATTCGTAGTCCACGTCGAGGCGCTCGGCAACACCCGGGCGGAAGTTCTGGATGAAGACGTCCGCCTCCTCGACGAGGTCGTAGAGCGCCGCCGTGGCTTCGGGGTTCTTCAGATCGAGTTCGACGCTCCGCTTTCCGTAGTTCACCGTCCAGTAGTACGGCGACTCGCCCTCGATGAACGGCGGTCCCGAGTGACGGATCGCGTCGCCGTAGTCGGGCTGTTCGATCTTGATTACCTCTGCGCCCTGGTTCGCGAGCATCGCGGAGCAGAACCCTCCGGTGACGAACGTGGAGAGGTCTACCACCGTGATGCCGTCGAGTATTTTGGTTTCGTCAGTCATATTCTCTTGTCGTCGGTGTCGCTGTCGTCTCGGCCGCTCGGACGAGTCGATTCCCGCGGGCCAACTGCGGTTGTCACTGCGATCGTCCGGGTGGGTGCCGGACCAATCCGCCGTCCACGTTCGGACGCTCCGAGCGTGGGGAAGGTATCCGTGTCGGTTCTCGGCGTCGGTGTCACTGGGTGGTCCTCACTCAGTCGAACGCCTCGACGTCCGGGTTGGTGCCGACGCCGAGGTACTGCTGTTGGGTCTCCGTGTCGTCGCGGAGTTCGGCCACCGTGCCCTCGTAGACGTTCCGCCCCTGTTCGAGGATGAAGACCCGATCGGCCACCTCGAAGATGGTGTTCAGGTTCTGTTCGACCACGAGGATCGGGATGTCCTGTTCTTGGATCCGCTCGATGGCGTCGATCACGTCCTCGACGATCTGCGGCGCGAGTCCCTCCGTCGGCTCGTCGAGGAGCAGGAGTTCGGTCTTCCCCCGCAGTGCCCGCCCGATGGCGAGCATCTGCTGTTCGCCGCCGCTCAGCTTCGAGGCCTTCAGCTCCTTGCGCTCGTCCAGCCGAGGCATCCACTCGAAGATCTCTTCGATCGTCATGATCCCCGAGGGCTGTTTGATCCCGCCCATCCGGAGGTTCTCCTCGACGGTGAGGTCGGGGAACACGGCCCGCTCCTCGACCACGTAACTGATCCCGAGATTGCTGATCTCGTGATCCGAGAGCGCGGTGATGTCCTGCCCTCTGAACTCGATCTTCCCCGACCGCGGCTTGATGACGCCCGTGATCGATCGCAGCGTCGTCGTCTTGCCGGCCCCGTTGCGACCTAGGAGGCCGACGACTTCCCCCTTCCCGACGGTCAGCGAGACGTCCTCGAGGACGAGTCCCGAACCGTACGACGAGGAGATCTCCTCCACCGCGAGGATCGTCTCTGTCTCACTCACTGGCCTCACCTCGCTTCGTCCCAATGTAGGCCTCCTGGACGCGTTCGTTCTGCTGGATCTCCTCGGGACTGCCTTCGGCGATGATCTGCCCACGGTTCAGCACCGAGATTCGATCGGAAATCCGCATCACGATCCCGATATCGTGTTCGATCAGAATCAGTTTGATGTCCCGTTCATCGACGAGCCGACGGATGAGGCGGACCATCTGCACCGACTCCTGCTTTCCCATCCCCGCGGTCGGTTCGTCGAGGAGGATGAGATCCGGTTCGACGGCGAGCGCCAGCCCGATCTCCAGTTTCCGCTGGTCGCCGTGGCTGAGGGCGTCCGCGCGAACGTCCGCGAGATCGACCAGTTCGATGTCTTCCAACAACTGTTCGGTCTTCTCGAGCGTCGTCGTGAGCGACTCCGAATCGACCCACAGCGAGTTTCGCTTCTCGTCTAACGCCTGCGTCGCGATCTGGAGGTTCTCTTTGACGGTCAGCCCCTCGAACAGGTCCGCGATCTGGAACGACCGGCTGATCCCCTTCTGGACGATCTTCCGCGGCGGCAGTCCCGCGATGTCTTCGTCCTTGTATCGGATCTCACCTCCCGTCGGGTTCAAATACCCCGTCAACAGGTGGAACAGGGTGGACTTGCCGGCCCCGTTCGGTCCGATGATCGAGTGAATCCCCTCCCGATCTATCGATAGATTGACATCGTCGACCGCCTGCAGTTCGCCGAACCGTTTGTGTAGATTCGTGGTTTCGAGCATACTCATTCCTGCACTGCCTCCTCTTCGTCTCTGGGTGCCACTGTCTCCGGGTTGGCCGTCCCTCCGGCCGGATCGTCGTCACCCAGTCGATCCTCGAAGATGTAGTAGAAGCTGACGAGCCCTCGCGGCGCGAAGAGCACGATGAAGATCAGCACTGCCCCCAGGATCAGCCGCCAGTAGTCGAAGTAGATCGTCAGTGCCTGATCCAGGCCCAGCAGGACCGCACCGCCGATGATGGGTCCATAGAGCGTCCCCACACCCCCGAGGATGACGGCGAACAGCGCATCGCCCGAGACGATCCAGTACAGCGTGTCCGGACTGGTGAACGTCTGTCGGGTAGTGAACAGCGCCCCGGCGACGCCGCCGACTGCGCCGGAGATGGCGAACACCCGGCGTTTCGCCTTGTTGGTGTCGTAGCCGAGGAACTTCGCGCGGCGTTCGCTCTCGCGGATCGCTTTCAGCTGCAGCCCGAACGGCGAGTCCATAATCCGCTTCACCAGGTAGTAGCACAGCACCAGTAGCGAGAGTGCGAGGTAGTAGAACACGAACGTGTTCGACAGGTCGAGCATCCCGAGTAAGGTGACGTTGTCGATCGCCAGGCCGTTACTGCCGCCGGTGAATCCGGACCACGACAGCGCCAGTTGGTACAGCATCTGTCCGACGGCGAAGGTGACGACCGCGAAGTACAGCCCCGAGAGCCGCGCCGAGACCGCCCCGACGAGCCACGCGACGACCGCCGCGACAGTGACCGCCGCGGCCAGCCCCAAAACGAACGAACTCGTGAAGTGAACCGTGAGCAGCGCCACGGCGTAACTCCCGATCCCGTAGAACGCCGCGTGTCCGAACGAGATCAGCCCGGTGTAGCCGGTCACGGTGTCCAGGCTGAGCGCCAGGATACCCCAGACGAACATCAGCGCGATCAGGCCCATCCCGTACTGACTCAGCGAGAACCCCTCGAACGCCAGCGGAATGAGGAGCAACAGTCCCAACACCACCAGGACCCGTCTGTCAGTCAGGTTGAGCGGATCGATGGTTCGGTCGTAGGAGAGTTTCGCCGCCTGTTCGCGGATCTCGTAGGCACCTAGGATCCCCTCGGGTTTGAGAATCAGGACGCCGAACAGGAGTAGATAGAGGACGAACCCCGAGATCTCGGAGGCGAAGGTGTTCGTGATCGTCTGAATGAAGCCGACGATCACGCCGGCGACGATCGAACCGCCGAAGCTTCCCAGGCCGCCGATGGCGACGACGACGAACGCGATGATGAGCGCGTCGTCGCCCATCGCGGGGTTCACGCTCAGGAACGGGGCCGCCAGCGCACCGGCGATCGCCGCGAGGAACGTGCCGAGGCCGAAGATGAGGGTGTAGTACCGACTGATATTCACACCCATCAGGCGCACGGTCTGCTTGTCCTGCGCACCGCCCCGGACGATGAGCCCGAAATCGGAGTACCGAAAGAGCGCCCAGGTGAGAAACGCGATACACGCGCCTGCGGCGATCGTGAAGAGTCGGTACCGCGGATAGATGACCGGCCCGATCGACACCGCACCGCCGAGCAGGTCGGGCGTCGGGAAGAACTTCGTTCCGGTTCCCCACACGAACTCCACGACGTCTGTCACGATCAGCAGGACGCCGAACGTGATCAACACGTGATACAGCGGCGAACGGTCGTAGATGTAGTGGAGTGTGAGCCGTTCGATTCCGATACCCAACCCGGCGACGACGAGCGGTCCCAGGATGAGCGCGATGGCGAAGCTCCCCGTCGCGTCGACGACGGTGAACGCCAGGTACGCCCCGAGCATATAGAACACGCCGTGGGCGAAGTTGAGGACGTCGGTGATTCCGAAGATGACGGCGAACCCCGACGCGATCAGGATGTACAGCATACTCAGTGCGAGGCCGTTCAGAATCAGAAACGCCAACTGATTCGTGCTCATTCCAAGTACCGCGAGCGAAACAGGTTCCATAGTAGTGATGTCGAATTCGCCCTCGCCTTACAGCGACGGCAGGTCGCACCCGGTCTCTTCGCAGGTACGGGTGATGTCGTCGGCCGTCCGGGTCGCGACGATCTCCTGACCGGGCCAGTCGTACTGGTCCGGCTCGGTGATCCGTCCCACGAACCCGTCACGGACGGCCTGGTGGTCGCACTCCCGCATCGTCGTCGATCCCATCGGCTCGTCGCTTTCGAGTCCTTCCATCGCCGAAACCACCGCCGAGGTCTCCAGCGACCCGGCGCTCTCGGCAGCCTGCGCGTACAGGCGGAGGCTGCTCCACATCACGAGCGCGAAGTCGGTCGGCGGCTCGTCGAACGTCGACGTGTACCGATCGACCAGCATCTGGTTCGCCTCCGACTCGTAGGTCGGCTCGTACCTGATCGTGGTGTAGGTGCCGACGGCGGAACTGCCCGCACCCTGTCGGAGCGGCAGGTAGGTGTTGGTGGTGCTCATGATGTCCTGCCCGAGTTCGAACTGCTCGGCCTGACTGAGGAAGTTGACGGCGTCGGAGCCGCTGAACCCCTGGAGCACCCAGTCGGCGTCCGACGACTGGATCTGACTGATGACCGCGGAGTAATCCGACGTCCCGAGGGGAGTCTGCGTCTCGTTGACGATGGTGTAATCCAGCCCCGAGGCCTCGAACGCGTCCTTCCACGTCCGTGCGATAGACTGGCCGAAGGCGTAGTCCGCGATGTGGATCCAGACGCGCGATCCGAGGTTCTCGAGCGCCCACTCCGCGCCCGAGCGGGCGATCTGCGCGTCGGAGTACTGATATCTGAACGTCGTCGGCAGGCACTCCTCGCCGGTGATCTCCTCGGGTCCACCGTACGCGAAGTACGGGACGCCGACGTCGTAGGCGTAGTCCGCCACCGAGAGGTTGACCGCCCCGGAGACGCCGCCGATCAACACGTCGACGTCGTTGGTCTCGACGTGTCGCCGGGCCATCTCCCGGCCCGTACTCGGATCGCCCTCGGTGTCCTCGACGAACCGCCGGACGTTGTTCCCCAGAATGCCGCCGAGGTCATCGTTGACGTGCGCCGTCGCTACCTCGGAACCGCGCTGTTGCGCCTCGCCCAGTGCCGCGAACGGGCCGCTTGTCGGATGGAGGAAGCCCACCCGGACCTCGTCGTCGCTCCCACTGCTGGACGTCGTGGTCGTCTCGTCCATCGACGCTTCAGTCTCCGTGTCCTCGCCACCGGAGTCGCCCTCATCGCCGCCGTCACCACCAGAACTCGAACATCCCGCGAGACCGACCAACCCCGCACCCACGCCGGCCTGTTTCAGTACTGTCCGTCGGCTGAGCCAGTCGCTATCTGACATACTATTCACGTTCCAACACTCTATAATAAATCTTTGTGCTAAATTCCCAAACGGCACGGGGCTCGTGCGGACACGACGCCGACTTCCTCACTCGGTGAACATGATGTCGGTGAGGAACTGCGCCGATTTACTGACCCCCTCGTGGAGTGGCTGGGGGGGGTTCAACTGCTGGATGCTCACCGGGCCGTCGTACCCGACGAGGGCGAGCGTCGAGATGATGTCCCGCCACTCGGACTCGCCGTGGCCGTAGCCGACCGCGCAGAAGGCCCAGGACCGATCGAGTCGGTCGTCGAGCGGGGTCATATCCCACGTCCCCTGCAACTTCTTCTGCTCGGGGTACTCGACGACGTCGGAGGTCTCGAAGTGCATAATCGCGTCGTGCTCCGCCAGATAGCGGATCGAGGCCACCGGGTCGATCTCCTGAAGCCAGAGGTGACCGGGGTCGACGTACGCGCCGATCCGGTCGCTCGTCGCTTCCCGCAACCGGACCAGCGTCGGCGGGCTGTTCACCAGCATATTGACGTGAATCTCCAGCGCGACGTCGACGTCGTGGTCGTCGGCGAAGGCCCCCAGTTCGTTCCAGTACGGAATCGCGACCTCTTCCCACTGGTACTCGTACTGTTCGTGCTGCTCGCCGGGCGGGATGGGTGAGACGATCCAGTTCGGCGTCTCGTCGTTCGGGCCGCCGCCCGGCAGCCCCGAGAACGCCGAGACCGTCTCGACGCCGAGTTGCTCCGCCAGCCTGATCGTATCCCTGAGCAGTTCGTCGGCCTCGGCAGCCTGGTCCTCGTCAGGATGGAGCATATTGTGGCCGGTCGCGCCGAGCATCGAGAGTTCGATGTCGTGGTCCGCGAACGTCTCCAGCAACTCTGCCTGCGCGTCGGGGTCGTCGAGATACTCGTCGGGGTCACAGCGCCAGTCGACGCTCTCGACGCCGAGGCCGCTGAGAAACGCGAGTGTCTCCTCGATCGGTTCCTCGAACGGCAGCGTCTGTACGCTCAGATGCATACTGGCCGGTACGCTGGAACCCAAATAAGTGTACCTCCGGCCTCGGTCGGTTCTCGCCGCCGACACTGGGGTCACGTCAAGTACGCTGCGGTCTCACCGACGACGCCGCATCACCGCAAGTACGCTGCGGTCCCACGGACGACGCCGCATCACCGCAAGTACGCTGCGGTCCCACCGACGACGCCGCAGTCACACCGCCGACACTGTACTCCTCGTGCTCGGTGCCGCGGACTGCTATCGTGCTCCTGCAGCAAACGCTTTTGTCTCCTCGTGTGGTGCTCATACTCGTGCTTGCAGACAAGACAGCGTTCGTCACAGGTGCCAGTCAAAACATCGGTCGCGAGATCGCGCTCACGCTCGCCGATCGCGGGGCGAACGTGGCCATCGCGGCCAGAAGCGACGGCATATACGAGACGGCGGAGTTGATCGAGGATCCCGACCGCACGCTTCCCGTGGAGGTCGATCTCACGGACACCGCGGCGGTCGAAGACGCCATCGAAGCGACCGCGGATACCTTCGGCGGACTGGACATCCTCGTCAACAACGCGGGCGTTCCGGGACCGACGAGCCCGATCGACGAGACGGGACTCGACGAGTGGAACCACGTCTTCGACGTGAACCTCCTCGGGCAAGTCCGGACGATCAGAGCCGCGGTGCCGCACCTGCGAGAGAGCGACGCGGGTCGCATCGTCAACATCGCCTCGACGGCGGCGAAGGACGTCGTCCCGGAGAAATCACCGTACAACACCTCCAAATCGGCCGTCATCGGACTGAGCCGATCGCTGGCCGCCGAACTCGGCGCCGACAACATCACCGTCAACGCCGTCTGTCCCGGGGCGACCGACGGCGAGCGGATCGAGCGATCGATCTCCCAGCAGGCCGAAAATATGGGCGTCTCCTTCGAAGAAGCCAAAGAGCGGCTCTTCACCGGCGACGCGGCCCTGAGCACGCTCGTCGAGACACAGGATACGGCCGCGCTGGTCGCCTTCTTGGTCAGCGACGAGGCGCGGTACATCTCCGGGCAGGACCTCAATGTCGACGCGGGTGCCTGTTTCGAGTAGGCCCCGCGGGAGGGGCGTCGTTTCCGGGACAGCTTCCGCTGTGGCGAAGAAGCTATGTATCTATGTAGCGAATCTACGCTCCGTTATGTGCGTGCATCGCCAGACGTTCCGATCGGACACACCGCCGACTGAGACCGATGAGTGACGACGACGCCGACTCCAGACGCCCGCCCTCGTTCCTCGGCCGGCTGCTGTACGGCGGCACGCTGTTTTATATGAGCGTGGACGGGTTCAGAAACAACGAAAAGCGGGTCGAGATCGCCCGCGACAGCGGGGTTCCGGCCCCCGAACTCCTGGTCCCGTTCGCTACCGGGATGCTGCTGGTCGCGACTCTGCTCCTCACGCTGTGGGTGTGGCCGCTCGTCGCGGCCGGACTGATCCTCGTGTTCTTCTTCTCGACTACCCCGGTGATCCACAGTTTCTGGGAGTTCGAGGGGAAGGACCGGGCGAATCAGAAGATCAACTTCCTGAAGAACATCGCCCTCATCGGCGCTGCGGTCACCTTCCTCGTCGAGGCGCTTCGCGCCCGCGAGGACTGACGCGTCTGCCGGTCTCTCAGACCGGTTCGATCCGACTCACGTTCGCCTCCAGCCGCCCGACCGTCTCGTAGGCGCCGTCCTCGGTTCGCCGCATCAGCCGTCCCTCGACGTCGTCGCGCGGTTCCGGGACGTCGAACAGGCCGGAGCCGCAGACCACGTCGCCGTCGTGGACCGCCCACGTCTCGATGACCTCGTGGGGTTCGCCGGGGAACTCGACGCGCTCCCAGTCGCGGCCGAAGTTCGTCGACTCGAACAGGGCCACCTCGTGATCGTCTTCGCGCCACGCGGGCGGGGCCTCCTCGCCGCCGCAGAAGATGACGGTGCCGTCGTGGATGAACACCCGCCTGATGTACGAGAAGTCGTTCCCCTGGTCGATTCGGGTCCAGGACTCACCCCCGTCGGTCGTCCGGTGGAGCCCGCCCCCCGCGACCGCGTGACCGAGAAC
>ENA-ORCS01000994-ORCS01000994.1-marine-metagenome-genome-assembly--contig:-NODE-994-length-14215-cov-7.208516_pt1 | contig 14215 bp, 18 predicted proteins | sample MGYA00237781_ERZ508513 | MGnify/ENA primary metagenome ERZ508513 (study PRJEB26184, sample SAMN06268793) | marine metagenome | isolation source: Eden Landing Ponds, San Francisco, CA, USA | place...
CAATCACCAACTATGAACGCGGAGACAATCCGGGAAGCACGATCATCACGGTGTGACAAGAGTTCTATGACACCCTCGACACTTCTCGTATTTTCGCTATTGCAGAAATTGCGGACACGGTGGTGGGTGGGGTTGGTAGGTGTAATTGCAGAAATTGCGGACATGGTGGTGGGTGGAGAGTCGGCCTGCAATGGCCGGGCGGATGCACGCCGGATGTTCTGGATCTTCTGGTCAAGAGTAGAGAATCGACGCAGAAGGATTGATGCCAACAGAGGTACCTTTGATCGAGGAGCGAGAGATCGTTGTCAGGTGATGAATATCACGGTGGCAGCTCCACCGGATCGTGGACCCCCTCCCCCCGTTATCGACTTGTAACGGCTCGTGGGGCTGCGACGAAACGAATAAGCAACGAACCAGTGGAGTAGACGATATCGCCACGGAGAGGCAGTAACACGGGTATCACGTCTGTTTTTGGTTGCATTCAGTAGACGGAAGTTCTCTTAATAACACTATTATCACATTTTGTAGAGATAGCACTACGGACTAACTTGTAGAGCTAGGATATAAAACCATCTGATTCTAGAGAGAACTTCGGCGATCACTGTTCTCAGGCCATATGCACCGATATTTCTTGCATTTGAGCTCTCTCCCGTCGATTTCTGGGTGAGCGGTCCCCCTCCCTTATGATTTTACAGCTCGACAACGGGGGGAGGGGGTCGTCCGCCGTTGGAAATCGATCCGTGGCTTTCGATGACTTGTGAACCGACTCGAGGTCGAGATCCGAGTGGCCCGGCCTATTCTACCTGGAGACACAGCTGGTCGCGGAGAATACGGGCCTGCCGAGTCGGCTTGGTGGCCGCGGAAGGTTCCTTAGATCACGATAACGGTGAATGCTGGTATTCGTGAACCCTGTCTCTACGGTTCAGGTTCGCCAGTATCGCCGTTTTACATTCTGCTAGTGGTCCACTTTTTTATATTTGGAGATCAACACCCACGGCAATGACCGACAATGGCACCGAGGGTCGAGGTGAGGGGGACTCGCCTGAAACGGTGACTAACGAGGACACTGATCCAAGGTCAGCTCAGGATACTCTTCCACATACTGACGAATCTGAAGATACTACAGGAGAAGGTCTGGACGGCGATCTCTCAACCGGCCAGGGGGAGGGGGTCGAGGATGCCTCTTCTTCGACATCGAGCGATCAAATCTCAATTCGCGAACGGTTGCAGTCACAAGGTAGTAACAGTGTCTTCGCCGACAAGGATCTCGTCCGCCCGGAAACGATCATCGACGAGGATAGAATTGTCGGTCGTGATGAACAACTGGAGCGGGTCATCGACAATCTGCGACCTGCGTTGGATGGCTCAGGACTCCCGAACATGCTCCTAAACGGTCCCTCGGGCACGGGTAAATCACTAATCGTCAATGCTGTCTGTAAGCAAATAATTGACCTCTGTGAAAGTCAGGATATCCGGTTCGGCGTCGTGAGTCTAAATTGTGAGCGTCCGAATTCGCTTGACCAAGCCGTCTATCGACTTGTGAGAACCGTTGCCGACGACGTCGGCGTGGAGCCTGGCGTCCCTCAGACTGGCGTTTCAACCGATCAAAAATTCGAGCGATTATACGAACTCGTCGATAGCTACTACGACTCAGTCATATTCATCCTCGATGAGATTGATCTGCTTGTCGGACCATATGACGACAACGCATTCTCCTCGCTACTATATCAGCTCTCGCGGGCTGAATCCCTCGGTAATATCCAGGGGAGCGTATCGGTGACGGCTCTGACGAATTATACTCATTTCATGGAGGACCTCAACAGCAGAGCCGAAAGCTCGTTCAACCCAGATGATATTTTCTTTGACGATTACGACGCGAACCAGCTCCGGGCCATCCTCGAGAACCGTCGGGATGCGTTCAAGGAAGGTGCGCTTCAGGGTGACGTGATTCCATTAGTCGCGGCGTTCGGCTCCCAGACCCACGGGGACGCACGAAAGGCAATCGACTTGTTCCGATGGTCCGGTGAAATCGCCGAACGGGAAGGTTCTGATGTTGTTGCTGAGGACCATGTTCGAACCGCACAGGAAAAATACGATGAAAACCGGACTCTCAGACATGTTAACGGCCTTGCGACACAGAAGAAGTTAGCACTCTATGCGACTGCTGCTGTTCAGCACTTCGCGGACGATCCTCCCGAAAAAATACCTGCCGGCGTCGGGTACAACGTCTACCAATTCATCGCCCAATCGATCGATAGTGAGGACCACAATCGGGAAACCTACGTCAACAAGGTTACTGAGCAAAAGACGTACGGCATTCTGGATTACGAGCGCCGTGGCCGGGGTCGTGGTCGGGGTGTGCATATGTTCTTCTCACTGAACGAGGATCCAGAAGCGCTCATTAACACGGTCGAGGCCGACAGTCGAATCGGTAGTATTGAGCCGGAAATGATCCAGTCTGTGGTAAATGCCCAGCTCCGGAAATTCGAGTAGTAGTTACTTCGCTATCACACAACGTAATAGCGAGCGGGCAGCCTATTTCCGGCTTACTACTCGACAACGGGGGGTGTGACCGTACCGGTGGTCCTCTGGGAGGAAATCAAGACGCCCAGTTACAAGTCGACAACGGGGGGTGTGGCCGTACCGGTGATCCTCTGGGAGGAAATCAAGACGCCCAGTTACAAGTCGACAACGGGGGGTGTGGTCGTTCCGGTGATTTGCCGGGAGGATGAGTAGGGTACTCGGTTACAAGTCGACAACGGGGGGTATTGTCCTTCTGGTAGTCCTCTGGGAGATGGGTAGGACGTCCAGTTACAAGTCGACAACGGGGAGTGGTCGGAACCATCTGAGTCTCATACGACTTTGTATTGGTCGGTTGAGGGGCTATATACGTCTCCTTTCCTGCGGAGCTGCTCGATGTGGTCCAGTAGCCTTTCTTTGCTTATATCCTTGCTCCGTGCCCGGTCGACAATGGCATCAATCGGTGCGCCGGCCTCACCAGTATATTCCTTATCCACTATCTCAATCACGTCTCTCACTGATTCTACTACGTCTTCATCATACTCGCCGTCGTCTTCAGTCGCGTCTTCGTCTTCTCGTCCAGCTCCCGTTTCAACCACATCATGGGTGAAATCTCCCTCGACAGGGTCAACACCGATATCCTGTAGACAAGATCGGACCACCTTGATCGCACGCTCTGCGTCCTCACGATCGACAGTGTCAGAGAGCCGCAGTCGAGCGCTTGCCTCTGCCAAGCGAACCATCGCTTCCAATTTCCGACTGGTAACGGGCACCGGAGCCTCCTCGTCGGTGCATTTGGCACGTAGCCCAACGTAGTAGTCGCGGATGGGTTCTTTCGCTTCGTCAGTCAGCGTCGGGTAACACGTCTGCCTTGCGTACGCGATATATTTCCGGAGGATTCGGGCTCTACAGCCGGGGCGGTAGTTTGGGGGGCTTCCTCGGCCTCCGAGTTAGATTCAAGCTCTGCTATGTTCTTGTGTCGGCTATTCAGTTCTCCCTCGTAATTTGTTTGAAGAATACGTTCGGCAACGGCAGCATCCTCCTCCGGATTGGGCTGATCTGTAGCTATGAAAATCAGATCGAACTCCGATACCGTACTCGGATCGATGGTGATTTGCTCCGCGATCGGTTCGTATTGATCGAACCGCCCGTACTTTGGCTGCGATGTAGCAATTAGCCCTGTCGTTTCTTGTACAGAGTCATCGCGATCGGTTGGCAACTCCGTGTCGAATGCCTTCTGCATTCGTTCAAGCCCGCTATCATCGACCGCCTCAAACCGAGTGACAACAGTGTGGGACGCACGTGCCAGCGTGTCAACAGAGCACTCGGAGAGTTTTCGGGGCGATGAATCGTGCGGGCTCGTGTCCCTAGCCAGGAGTCCCTCAGCGGATTGCTTCCCGGAGAGATGGACTCCCGACGGGGCCAGCTGTACTGCATATTCGGCAATTTCAGTCGTTAACGTTCCTGGATCGTGGAAAATTGAAACGTGTATAGCGCCCCGAATGGATCGCCCATTCTCTCCTAGTTTTCGGATCCCGCCTACAAGCGAAAGTAGCAGTCCGAACTTCTCCATCTCATATCCGTACACCGATGGGGCAATCGACTCGATCAGGCTATCGTACAGCGGACCAAATGTACTCTGCTGGACCGATTCCCGATCGCTACTTCGCCTCTCATTAACAAATTTCTCAATCTCTTGGCGTGACTCTGGCGGTATTTCGGGGCCGCCTTCGTCTCCAGCACGGCTAGATCCCTCGGTATACACCGACTGTCGTGTGAGATTCTCAATGTGGGTGCTTGACGGGAGATCGGCAAGCGAGACTGACTCGACGAACTGTTCGCCCTCTTCATCCGTCGCTTGGTAGAGACGATACTGCCCCCCATTAGTCAGAAGCCCCCATTCAGCCCCGAACAACCGCATATACCGGCGTATCTGCGCTCCGCTGTTTGTGATATTCCGGCCGATCTGTTTGGCCTCAACGACAGCGTGGACTCCGTCTGGGCCGAACAGGGCATAGTCTGCCTGGTCATCGAATCCTTCCTCACCCGAATATTCCAACAGCACCTCATCGTTGTTGTAGACGCGCCATCCGAGAGTTCTGACAAACGGCGTCACGATTTTCGCTTTTGTGTTGGTCTCGTCGAGGGTTTCCCCCGTCGCAACAACTCCCTTCGCTACAGAGACAAACTCCGAGAGCGTATCATATGCGCCCCCCTCGGACCATCGGTCATATTTTCCACCTATTAGGCGGATATAGAATAAGCTTGACTCACAAGCTGCTGCTAATCGATGCCATAACCCACGATGTGGGCGGCGTCAAGGAGGGAGAGGTCGTCGTTTGCACCGGCAATCAGCACGATCTCGTAGACATCCGTCTTGGGCACTTCCCCTTCGAAGGCGTCTTCGAGTTTCCGCTTTGCATCCCGGATGTCGTTCATCGTCTCGTTCTGGATCGTCACCGTGAGGTCTACGTCACGGTATTCTTTGACGTTTGATCGGCGTTGCTTGACCGGGAGGTTGTTCATATCGAACTCCTCCGGGAGCGTGTGGTGGGTAGCATTCGTCCGCAAATCGCCCGCTTCTCCTCCGGCAGGGAGTGAATTATCTTGGTCTGATGGACTACGCCGTGCGTTCTCCGGGGCTTGGTCACCGGTCTCGTGTCGCTGACCGCGAGGGGTGGCGTCCTGATCTTGGCCTTGGCTTTGAGTCGGTTCGGGTTCATCGTCACCAAGTGCATCTGTCGAGCCCTCGTTGAAATCATAGCGGCTATCTTTCCCCATCAGACATTCACCTCTGTTGTGGGATCAGCATCCTCAAGCAGCTTTTCCGGCGTCGCATCTCCCATCTCCTTGTCCTTCACCTCGTCCCATCGTTCGATTGCCTCGTCGTAACTGTAATCGCCAACCATCCATCGCCCGATCACCTTGTATGCTAACGGCACGTGCTCTTCGTAGGCCCGAAGCTCCCGCGTGTCCTCTGACTCGATGAAGCTGAACAGATCCATCCGCTTGTCCCACGTGTAGCGTAGTAGCGAGTGTTCTGGGATCGAGAACGGGCTGATGGGGATTCCCTCGTTTTCCATCTGTTCTCGGTACTCTTCGAAGATTTTCGCGTTTCCAACTCGGCTTGGCACTGTCCCCCTGATCGTCACGTCGACGTTCATGCCGCGGAACCCTTTCTCGATTGCCTCCAGCGTGTCTTCCAGCTCTTGTTGTGATGCTTTCCCCTTGGGGGTGAGTTCGATCGGGACCATGATGTTTTGCGCGGCAACGAGCGCATTGTCGACGAGTTTCGTGTGAGTCGCCTGCGTGTCGATGATCACGACGTCGTAGTCCTTGCTCAAACTCTCAATTGCATCCCGCACGACGAAGAATTGGTCCGCTGCCATCCGTGAAGAGTCTGCCACCGCCGACTCGAAGTTCCCCATGTCCTCGTGGCCGGGCACGAGATCAAAATGATCTGTCTCGACGATGATCTCCTCAAGGCCCGCCTCTCCGAACAGGACATCCATGATATCAGGCTCAATGATGTGGCCTGCCTCTTCGTCGTCGTAGGCGAGGTCACCATACCCACAGTAGTGAGTGAGGGCACCCCGCTGTGGATCCAAGTCGATCGCGAGGACGTCGTATCCATCCCGTCCGATCGCGGCTGCAGTTTGCATCGCGTTCGTTGTCTTCCCTGGTCCTCCACTGGCCGACCACCAAGTGAACCCAATTGCCATACTTCTAATAACCATGTAACCTGTCATAAAACTTTGTCAGACAGGCGGCCAACAATAAAATTGGCTGGCCTGTTGTATGGATAGTTGGTTTATTAAATTGTTGTTTGATAATCCAACTAGCAATTTAGCGAGCAAACCGAATTTTACACCCCGAATTCAGCCAAAAGAGCGGATCTATGTCATTCTGCTCCGGACCATAGCGTACCCCATCCCAAGTGAAAATCCGATAAGATGGCCAGCGATGTCAGCCCGACCAACCGGAAGAAATCCAGCCAGCTGCCCAAGTAGATACAAAGTCAGCACGATTGGGGTGAGTACCAAGATGACACCCCAGTACGTTCGCACGGGGGCAGTGACTGAATCACCAGACGTGAGTGAATCAAATTCGAACTTGTCTCGGTGCTCGTTTGAGAACCCTAGTGAGTACATAAGATGGACAAAATAGGTATTTTGCCCCGTCACAACGCTTTTTATCGTATCTGTAGTGGATTGTGTTACCAAAATGACCGATAAGAAGTTGGTTCGCGAGGTCGAGATCAACAACCCTCGCGACCAGGACCATATTGTCAAACTCGACACTCGGGGGAGAATCACAATTCCAGCATCGGTCCGCCATCGATACGGTATCGACGCAGAGAAGGAAGGTTGGTGGGTGGAACTGACCATACATAAGCTGGAGAAACGGACTCCAGCGGACGAAGATGACCGAAGTAACAAGTAAGCCTGCGGTTGAATGCGGTAGACAGCAGGGGTTGTAGGGACGACCCTAAGAATGGCCTATTTGGCTGGCCTCAGTATGCCCGTAATGGTTGTTCTGTCCTTGGAGGCTTAGGATTTCTCTCCGAAGTCAATCAGTCGGGTGCTGTGTTTTGACGAGGTGTGAGCCGTGAACGTCGAGAATTTCGACGGAAACGGCTTTGCAGACCAGCCCTCGATCATCTATGGCTATACTGCCGACACCGACGAGCTGCATATCAAGGAACTCTCACGCTCGGGCTGTGGTGAAGTTAGTCCCTCCCCCGGCGACGCACTCCACCGCGGGCTAGATGCTTCGGAACTCCCAGACTCTGAGTGACTTCTACCGATTCTGGTCGATCCACGCTTTGAATTCTTGGTAGTCTTTCGCACCGGCCTGATCAGCAATGTCTCGAAGCGTGCCCTCACTGATTTCGTCGTGGAGTGGGACGGGGACAGTTCGGGCCTCCGCGTCGTGATCTTCGGGTGGCTCCCAGCGGAGGATCGCATGGTCGCCTCGCGTACGCTGCCACTCGTAGATCCCGCTATTGACCATCACCTTCACGACGTCTTTCCCGGAGAATGGCGAATACGACATTCAGGGTCAATCGAAGATCGTCGAGTCATCGAGTGACCCTGACGTGTTCTGTTCAGGATCAATCCCTAACTCGCGGAGCTCGTCTTCACTCGGGGGCTCACCCTCTCCGTGGTAGCCTTGGAGTGCTTCATCAAGGTTTTCGAGGGCATCTTGGCGACTTTTCCCCTGACTGACGACGCCAGTATCCTCGTCTTTCGCTACCCACCACTCGTCCTCACGAGTGAGTGTGATTGTCGTCCCCGTCGGCATGTCGTCGTTAGTGGGCGAGTCAGTGCTCATCAGTAGCCTCCAGGTCAATACTCCATGCGAGTGAGTTCCCGATTTTCTTGCTGCTCACTTTCCCTTCCTCCTCGAGTTGTCGCAACCGGTAGTCGGCGCTCGGACGCTTGATTCCCAACTCCTCCGCTACCTCCGTTGTCCCCGCTGGCTCGTGATTTCGGACTGCCGTAAGGACGTCCTCTTCACTATGTTTCGCGGCGAAACGGCCGCGTTCGTCCCGTCTACTTTCGCTCATGCTCCAGTGTACGTGCTCTCTTATGAAAAATCCATGTACTGTATAGTAGACGGTGTGGTGTCCCTCCCGATGTGTGCAGTAGCGACGATTTATTCTGATCTACTCGGTGGTCTGAATCATCGCAGTCTCTCGGATTCCGGCTATAGTCGAACCTTGGTTATGAATCCGTATCTTGTATACAGATACTAGATACGAATATGTTGTTCAGATATAGGATATAGAAACGGTAGACCGCTAAAACTGCGTTTCTTGCCGCTCAGTATATCTCTCGTAGCCTGACTCGCCGGCCTCGATGAGATCCGGACGGACCTCTGCCAAGCCAGCACGAACGAGTAGCCCAAGCAGTGAGCCGCGACTTTCTGAGTCGGCCCCATCTCGATCGAGATGGTCCCGAATATCAGCGCCAACTGAATCGAGTTGGCCTGCCTCGTCGAGGCCACGAATTAGCGCTGCGAGATTTCGGTCTCGCATTGTGAGATTCGTCGGTACCTCACCGGCATCGAGCTCTTCGTAGACCTCAGCGATGTACTCCTCTAATGGTGGCTCATCGTCATCAGTCACTTGTTCTTGCGCCTCGCTCCGGTGGCGTTTCTGTTCTTTCGACTGTTCAAGTAGTGCTTCAGGGTCGCGGTCCTCTGTATCGTCGGTCATCGGTCTGTGAGTCGCGTGAGCAGTTGTTCGGTGTTTGCGCTGTACGCCTCGCGGGCTCGTTTCCCAGTCGCGTAGAGTTCGTCGTCAGGGACTGCATAGAGTGTCCGTCCGGCGTTCTGGTTCTGGCCGATGTCTGCAGTCTTCGTTACGGGCTTACCGACGATCTCCGGATACTCGTTGTTCACGTGTTCGACGAACGACTCCGAGAGTGTCTCACGGCTACTGATGATCGTCGGAATGACTAACGTGAGACCGAGGTCGATGTTGAGGTCGGCACTGATCTCTGCGAGCGTCGCATCGAGCTTCTGTAGCTGATCGCGTTCGAAGGCTCCCGGTTTCAATGGTGCCACAACATTCCGGGCGGCGAAGAGACCGTTGAGCGCGATGTTGTCCTCTTTGCCGGGCAGGTCGAATATCACGAGATCGTATGCGTCTGCGACCAAGTCCTCAACGAACCCATCGAGTTTCTGATAGCGCTCCTCAAGTGGAACGTTCGCGAGATTGTTGTCAGCCCCACCGAGACCTGGGTCAGCTGGAATCAGGTCCGGTCCTTCATCGGTAGAGAACGTCATTCGATCCAACAAGTCGTCGATGTTGTCCCGGAGGAAGGCCCAGTCGTCACCGAAAACAGCCGAGATGGGTGCGTCAATAGAGACACCGTCTGTGTCTCCGTCTTCACTGATTGTGATACCGAAGTGTGTCGCCAGGTCGTTCTGTGTGCCAGCGAGATCGATCAGCAAGACCTCGTGGCCCATGTTATGGGCGGCTACGGCGATATGGGCGGCACTGGTGGTCTTCCCGACCCCGCCTTTCTCGACGTAGGTTGCTGCCCGTTTCACTGATGCCATATACAGATATTGTATACATATCGATGATACATATATCTCAGTCAGACGCATGTCTGCTGCTGGCCTATTGATATCAGGCTGACTCGCATCCTTATTGTTAACCCACAAATTGAATTATTGTCTGGATACGTGGGGTAACTTCTAATTCGGTCGCCATCGCTGTAAGTCGTTATTGAGGGCTCACGACTTCGTCACAGATCGGGCACTCTGCCCAGATTCCAGTCGTCCCGTCGTCTTTCTCGTATTCGACCAAGATGTATGCGCTAGAGAACTCCTCACCACACTTCGGACAGCTTCCGAGTGGCGGATCGTCGGTCATTAGGGGAGGAAGGGAGCGTGTGACATATCCCTTCCATCCGAATGTGGGGTAATGATTGGGTGTAAGCTTTGTGTGATTTCGTATTGATGATGCACCGCTGTCGGTGAATTCGTCTCAGTCGCCACAACTAATTCGCTTGCGGCTGACTTTCAGATGATGGGTCTCCGGACAGTACTCACTCGAGTACTCTTTGAACCCGACTCAACGGTCATCGTTGAGTGCCGTCACTGTGGGCTGACCGTCTCTCCGGAGATTGACTCGTGTCCAGCATGCGGGGCGACGGACTTCTGTTGTTACGAGATCCCTGAATAGGGAGTTCTGGCCTTGTTGGCCCCGTTGAAATCCTTTCTTCGGACACAACCTGATATATCTGGACGCTGAAGGACGCGGATCTATTATTCTGTTATGTACTGGGGGTAGAGACTGAGATGTTTTGTCCCCGAAGCCAATACTCCCCGCCAGCGAGAAGTCCGTACGCGACGAGATAGAATGGCACCCAAGCAAACACGAAGAGGAATCCGGGGGAATCTCCCTGTCCACTCCCGATCGGAGGGAACTCAACCAGTACGTGCCAGAACAGCAGGATACACGCTAGGAGAACGCCCGGGCCTCGAATCTCATACCGCATCCACAGCAGGAGAGGGATCCCGACAGTCCCCAAGGCCATGACGGAATACAACACGAGTGCGTGCCAGAGCGTTCCAGAAATCGAGACGTTCGTCGCAGGATGAACACTATACCCGAACACAATCGCCGTGTAGAGAAAACTGATACCGACACTGATGACGATGGACCGCGTACTCCTCTCCGATACCGGGGACCATCGTTGGAGGGACACCATATTGCATGCGATGTGTCAAGTTCTGATAAATCTCTCTCCTGTAGTGACCGCAACCAGGGCAAAATATGTAAACTGATAAGAATCTCAACAGAGCCGGAGTTCTGCGAAATTCTCGGCAACTGTGACGACGCCCTTGCTGAATATAGAGAGTGTGTGCAGCACGATGATTTATTCAGATAAGACGACAGAAGAGGCAGGTTCATGCAGGATTACGAACGAGTTGACATATGGTCTCCCAGAAAACGAGGCTAATCGTCGCTGCCCTCCTAACCGGTATACTATTCAGAGCAGCTGACCCTCAAGAACCTTTTTCGGGACTCTGGTTTGCTCTCCTCCTTGGTAGTCTACTGAGCGCAATATTTCTTGTCAGAGAGTACCGACAGTACCAATCTGAATGACCGACTCGTACCCTGTACTGAGCGATTGGGGTGAAAACTATCAGCTGCTGAGGATTTTAACAAAGCCAACACGATTGCACTTCCGATCATGCAAGCGGTGGTTGATATTGCTGTTTCATACCCTCCAGCCGAATGCCGATATACGCGATGTGTGCTACGATAACCGGAAGCGCCACGCCGGTCGTTGCAAAGACGGTGCCGAGAATATCGGAAATGAGGATTTTTTCGCTCATCTGTCGGGTGTTGAGGACGGTACTCTCCGAACTATCGTTATGCCCCCAGCAGGATTCGAACCCACAAACCAGGGTTCCCGTCTATTGACCACCGATATATCGTTCTTACAAAATTTCGCACACCGAATATAGTAACTGTGTTGCCCGAATCACACTCTCAGAAATCGAGGATCCACGGACAGTACAGGAGGTCTCACGTCGAGTGAGAAACCTAATTCACGGGCTGTTACCGGGGAGGCGCCCAACGGGACGACTACGTGGAGAGTCGCCGTCCGATTCCGACGACTCCAATAATACCTTCATCATCTTGGACGGGAATGCCGGTGAACTCATACGGCAGGGTCTCGCCGTGCTTAGTCACCAACTCTGCTTCGACGATCACCTGCTCGCCGTCATCGAGAATCCGATCGATCAATGCCTCGATCTCCGCTTTTGTCTCACCCTCGAACAGATCCATCGGCGTCAGCTCTCGGATCTCCGCAGCAGAGTACCCAATCACTTCCTCAAACCGGTCGTTCCAACGGACGTAGTTGAGATCCTCATCGAAGACATAGAAGAGATCGTCAAGCGAATTCAGTGCCGTCTCCAAGAACCGTTGTTCACGTCGTAACTCTGCTTCCCGCTGTTTTTGCTCAGAGATATCGCGTACCACACACACGTGGCCACCATCGCGTAACTGTGTCAGACTGAGCTGTTCTGTGACACGCTCACCGTCGGTTGTGAGCCCAGTTGCTTGGCCGGTCCATGTCCCCTCCGATTCAAGTTCCGGGAGAATCTCGTGCTTGAATCGCTGGGTTTCCTCGTCTGGGTATAGCGACTCCCAGTGGTCGTAGAGGATTTCTTCGTGGTCGGCAGCATACACCTCGGCGTATGCTTGATTCAGATACACGTACTCTCCGTCGTCGTTCAGAATCCCGATACCCTCTTGGGCGGATTCCAGAGCTTGGAAGCCGCGGAAGACTTCCTGCTCTGCGCGGTATTTCTCCACGAGGTTCTCCACGCGGTTTGCCAGGACAGTGTACTGGCTGGTGCCGCCGCCTTTCTGTAAGTACTCGGTGACGCCAGCCGTGATTGCCTCACTCGCAATTTCTTCGTCACCCTTCCCGGTAAACAAGATAAATGGCAGCTCGGGGTAGTCGGCTCGCACTAACTCAAGGAAATCAAGGCCGTTCTGGTCGGGCATGTCGTAATCGCTGATGACACAGTCAACAGCCTCGTCGTGAAGAACTGCCATTCCCTCTTCAACGGTCGATTCCGTTGTGACGGAGATATCGTCTCGCTCGCGTTCAAGAAACGTTTTCACAAGGTCGGCGAACGCGGGGTCGTCATCTACGTGTAACGAGTGGATGGAATCTGTTGTTGGGGATAAGCTGAGTTCCTCAATCCCCGGGAGATTTGGTGATTGGCGCATGGGCGGAAGTGGGTGCCTCGATAGAGACGAATTGTTTCTCGGCTTAATTGAATGTCCTGATATCCTGTAGAAGCGCTAAATGTAGTTTTTCTACGCTCAAGCGCCTGTCTGGAGGCTTGGAATAGAGGATGGCAGAGAGCAAGACATCGTTTGAGAAGGTGATGGTGCTAGTATGTTTGGTGTTAAATCGCCTGTTGGCTACGCAAAGTCCATGCCGGTGATTTCGAAGCGTGCGCTACCAGCATCACTTTCGGTTACAGTGATCTCCCAGCCGTGACCGTTCACAATCTGCTTGACAATCGACAATCCATAGCCACTGCCACTCTCCGTGGTGGAATACCCATAGTCAAAGATCTCATCCTCGAGTGCCGTCGGGATGCCTGGCCCAGTATCTTCGATATATAGGCCCTCGTCATCCGGAAGGCGACTAACGTGGATAGTGACCCGCGATCCGGCGTGTTCAACGGAGTTTCGGAAGAGGTTCTCGAAGGCACCATGCAAGCGACTTTCGTCAGCTTCGACGACACCAAGATCGGACTGGATATGGAGGTCGGCATTCTCAGTCGCCACATTCTGCCATGCTTCGGCGGCACAGTCTTCGAGATCGACCGGTTCTGTGGAGCCGATTACTTGGCCTTCCCTCGTGAGTGCGGTGACGTCCTCGATGAGTGAGTCGATTCGGTCGAGTGAATCCTCGAGTTGCTTGATCTCCGGGATATCGTGGTCTTGTTGGGCAATCTCTGCATACCCTTGTGCGACTGAGAGTGGGTTGCGGATGTCGTGAGTGAGGATTTCTGAGAATTGGTTGAGGCGGTCTTTCTGATCGCGGAGTTGCTCCTCGCGTTGTTTGCGTTCGGTGATGTCTCGAACAATTCCGGTGAAGTACTGTTCGCCGTCGTGTTCGTGTTCTCGGAGGCTGATCAGCGTGGAGACCTCGTGGCCGTCTTTGTGGAGTGCGGGGAGTTCGACGCCGTCCCAGTCGATATTCCGGTCACCAGTCTCGATATATGTCTCTAACGCAGACGCATGGACAGGTTGGAGTCGCTCGGGGATGATTTCCATTTTTGAGCTGCCGATCAGTTCGTCAGGTAAGTAGCCGAGAATGTCTTCAATAGCTGGGTTGGCGTAGACGATTTCGCTATCTGCGTTGATCGTCAGCATTCCTTCGGCGGCGTTTTCGACGAGTGTTTGGTAGAAGTCGTCAGAACGGAGGGCGGAGGTCTTCCCATCCATGTGGTTTCAACGTCAGAATACGTTTGCCGAGCATAAATGCTTACTGTCCAATTTCGCTCGCTGAGTGTGCGTTCTGTAGGAATTGACCAATTCAGTAGGACTCGTCATTCTGGTTAGCCGTGGTGAATCGCCAGACGTAGCTTGATTTCATGGTTTCAGAGACTGCTTGATGTTGTGAACCGCACACATCAG
>ENA-ORCS01000996-ORCS01000996.1-marine-metagenome-genome-assembly--contig:-NODE-996-length-14211-cov-14.253502_pt1 | contig 14211 bp, 10 predicted proteins | sample MGYA00237781_ERZ508513 | MGnify/ENA primary metagenome ERZ508513 (study PRJEB26184, sample SAMN06268793) | marine metagenome | isolation source: Eden Landing Ponds, San Francisco, CA, USA | place...
AAGCGCCCGGAGCGGGATTTGAACCCGCGTCACGACCGTGACAGGGTCGTATGATGGGCCACTACACCATCCGGGCTTGCTGCACTCATTCGTAGCCGGGTTGTATTCTTAAGGCTTTCCAATCGGCGGGTCGTGTGGGCCGTGGTGTCGTGGGTGGGCCCGGACCCGTTACAGTTGGCAAGACTTAAATGCTGCGGGCGGTAATCCCACTGTAGTATCTCGTGAGAGTCAGTTCTCCCCCCATCCAGGTGCACCCATGGTAGACGTAAGCCAACACGAACTCGTACCCGAGCACACGGTTCTCGACGAGGACGTCCTCGAAGAGGTGCTCGAAGACTACGAGATCGAACGCACGGAGCTGCCGAAGATCAAACGCAAGGACCCGGCGCTGCCCGACGACGCGGAGGTCGGGGACGTCATCGAGATTGTCCGGGACTCGCGAACCACAGACGAAGCCATCGTGTACCGACTGGTGATCGAATAGATGCAACAGGAAGACAAACGCGAACTGTCCGAATCGTACTTCTCGAAGGAACGCCTCGCCGAACACCACTTCCGCTCGTACAACTCCTTCCTCGAGCGCGGCATGCAGGACGTCGTCACCGAGAAGGAGAAGATCGAGACGGACATCGGCGACAAAGAAGAGGAAGAGCCGGTGTGGGTCGAACTCGGCGACGTCCGCACCGTTACGCCGCGCGTCCGGGAGGCCGACGGCAGTGAGGAGCTGCTGTACCCCCAGGAAGCGCGCCTGCGGAACATCACGTACTCGGCGCCCGTGTTCATGGAGATGAGCATCGTCCGTGGCGGCGAGGAAGAAGAGGAACGCGTCCTCGACACGACCGAGACGAAGGTCGGCCGGATGCCCATCATGGTGGGCTCCGACAAGTGTAACATTGCGGGCTTCAGCGACGACGAGCTCGTCGAAATCGGCGAAGACCCCGCCGACCCGGGCGGGTATTTCATCATCAACGGCAGCGAGCGCGTGCTGATGACCAGCGAGGACCTCGCGCCGAACAAGATTCTCGCCGAGTACGACTCGAAGTACGGCGACGAGATCCAGGTCGCGAAGACGTTCAGTCAGCGCCGCGGCTACCGCGCGCTGGTGCTCGTCGAACGCAACCGCGAGGGCCTGCTCGAAGTGTCGTTCCCCTCGGTCTCGGGCTCCATTAGCTTCGTCACGCTCGTACGGGCGCTCGGCCTCGAATCCGACGAGGAGATCGTCCACCGAGTCAGCGAGGACCCCGAAATCGTGAAGTTCATGCTGGAGAACCTGGAGGAAGCCGACGTCCAGACCCAGGAGGAGGCCATCGAGGACCTCGGGCAGCGCGTCGCCTCCGGCCAGGGGAAGAACTACCAGCTGAAGCGGGCGAACTACGTCATCGACCGCTACCTCCTGCCGCACCTCCACGAGGACGGCGTCGAGGAGGAGGAGACCCGAATCAACAAGGCGTACTACCTCTGCCGGATGGCCGAAGCGTGCTTCGAGCTCGCGCTCGACCGCCGCGAGGCCGACGACAAGGACCACTACGCGAACAAGCGCCTGAAGGTCTCCGGCGACCTGATGAAAGACCTGTTCCGGACGGCGCTGAACAAGCTGGCGCGCGACGTGAAGTACCAGCTCGAACGCGCGAACATGCGGAACCGGGAGCTCACCGTGAACACGGTGGTTCGCTCCGACGTGCTGACCGAGCGACTCGAACACCCGATCGCGACCGGCAACTGGGTGGGTGGCCGGTCCGGGGTGAGCCAGCTCGTCGACCGCACCGACTTCATGGGCGTGCTCAGTCACCTGCGCCGCCTGCGGAGTCCGCTGTCCCGCAGCCAGCCGCACTTCGAGGCGCGGGACCTGCACGCGACCCAGTGGGGTCGCATCTGTCCCTCCGAGACGCCGGAGGGCCCGAACTGTGGTCTGGTGAAGAACTTCGCGCAGGCGATGGAGCTCTCCCAGAACGTCGACGACGAGCGGGAACTCAAGCGGGAGCTGTCCTCGATGGGCGTCGAGGGCATCCCCGGTATCAGCACGGACGCGACATCGACGTCGAACACGCCCGCGGACGACTAACATGAGCACGGAACGAGAAGCCAAAGTCTACGTCAACGGGAGCCTCGTGGGGACCCACGAGAACCCGGAACAGCTCGCCGAACAGATCCGGGAAGCGCGACGCCGCGGGGAGGTCTCCGAGATGGTGAACGTCTCCGTGAAAGACCGCACGGGCGAGGTCATCGTGAACGCGGACGCGGGCCGAGCCCGCCGACCGCTGCTCGTCGTGGAGGACGGCGAACCCGTCGTCACTCAGCAGGAAGTCGAGGCGCTGGAGAACGGCGACATCGAGTTCGAGGACCTCGTGCGCGAGGGGAAAGTCGAGTTCATCGACGCCGAGGAAGAGGAAGACATCCTCGTGGGCGTCGACGAGGAGGAGCTCACCGAGAACCACACGCACCTCGAGATCGACCCCCAGCTCATCTTCGGCATCGGTGCCGGGATGATTCCGTACCCCGAGCACAACGCGAGCCCCCGCATTACGATGGGGGCGGGGATGATGAAGCAGAGTCTGGGCCTGCCGGCGGCGAACTACCGCATCCGGCCGGACACCCGCCAGCACCTCCTGCACTACCCGCAGAAGGCGATGGTGAACACCCAGACGACCAAGCAGATCGGCTACGACGACCGGCCGGCGGGCCAGAACTTCGTCGTTGCCGTGATGTCCTACGAGGGCTTCAACATCGAGGACGCCCTCGTCATGAACAAGGGCTCCGTGGAGCGCGCGCTCTCCCGCTCGCACTTCTTCCGCACGTACGAGGGCGAGGAGCGCCGCTACCCCGGTGGCCAGGAGGACCGCTTCGAGATTCCGGGCGACGACGTGCGGGGCGCGCGCGGTGAGGACGCGTACACGCACCTCGACGACGACGGCCTCGTGAACCCGGAGACGAAGGTCGACGACTCCTCGGTGCTGCTCGGGAAGACGAGCCCGCCGCGGTTCCTCGAGGAGCCGGAGGACATGGGCGGACTCAGCCCGCAGAAGCGCCGCGAGACCTCGGTCACGATGCGCTCGGGCGAGGACGGCGTGGTCGACACCGTGACGCTGATGGAGGGCGAGGACGGCTCGAAGCTCGCCAAGGTCAGCGTGCGCGACGAACGCATCCCGGAACTCGGGGACAAGTTCGCGAGCCGACACGGCCAGAAGGGCGTCGTCGGCCACCTCGCGCCACAGGAGGACATGCCGTTCACGCAGGAGGGCGTGGTGCCCGACCTGGTCCTGAACCCGCACGCGCTGCCGTCCCGGATGACGGTCGGTCACGTGCTGGAGATGCTCGGCGGGAAGGCGGGTTCCCTCGACGGACGGTCCGTCGACGGGACGCCGTTCACCGGCGAGGACGAGGACGAGATCCGCGGCACGCTCGAAGACCGCGGCTTCAAGTCCTCCGGCAAGGAGGTGCTGTACTCCGGCGTCTCCGGCGAGAAGATCGAGGCCGAGATCTTCGTCGGCACCATCTTCTACCACAAGCTCTACCACATGGTGTCGAACAAGATCCACGCTCGCTCCAAGGGCCCCGTGCAGGTGCTCACGCGCCAGCCGACCGAGGGCCGCGCCCGCGAGGGCGGCCTCCGCGTCGGTGAGATGGAGCGCGACACCGTCATCGGGCACGGCGCCGCGATGGTGCTGAAAGAGCGGCTGCTCGACTCCTCGGACCGCGAGGAGGTCCACGTCTGCGGGAACTGCGGGATGACGGCCGTGGAGAACTACGAGCAGCGTCGCGTGTACTGTCCGAACTGCGAGGAGGAGACCGACGTACACAGCATCGAGATGAGCTACGCGTTCAAGCTCCTGCTCGACGAGATGAAGGCGCTCGGCATCGCGCCGCGCCTCGAACTGGAGGACGCAGTATAATGAGTGCAGGCCAAGCCCCCAAGGAGATCGGCGAAATCAGCTTCGGGCTGATGAACCCCGAGGAGTACCGAGACATGTCCGCCACGAAGGTCATCACGGCGGACACGTACGACGACGACGGCTTCCCCATCGACATGGGCCTGATGGACCCGCGGCTGGGCGTCATCGACCCCGGCCTGGAGTGCAAGACCTGCGGCCAGCGCTCGGGGAGCTGTAACGGCCACTTCGGCCACATCGAGCTGGCGGCGCCCGTCATCCACGTCGGGTTCTCGAAACTCATCCGCCGCCTCCTGCGCGGGACGTGCCGCGAGTGCGCGAACCTCCTGCTCACCGAGGAGGAGAAAGACGAGTACCGGGAGGACCTCGACCGCACCCGCAGCCTGCGTCAGGACGTCTCGGACGTGATGACGGCCGCCATCCGGGAAGCCCGGAAGAAGGACCACTGCCCGCACTGCGGAGAGGTCCAGTACGACGTCAAACACGAGAAGCCGACGACGTACTACGAGGTCCAGCAGGTGCTGGCCTCCGACTACAGCGAGCGCATCGCGGCGTCGATGCAGCCCGACGAGGACGAGGACGACGAGGGCATCAGCCCCCAAGAGCTCGCCGAGGAGACGGACATCGACATCAGCCGCATCAACGAGATTCTCTCCGGCCAGTTCCGGCCGCGGCGCGAGGACCGCGAGGCCATCGAGGCGGCCATCGGCGCGGACCTCACGACCGAGGACATGAACAAGCTCATGCCGTCGGACATCCGGGACTGGTTCGAGGACATCCCCGGTGAGGACCTCGAAGCGCTCGGCGTCGACGCCGAACGCAGCCGTCCGGAGTGGATGATTCTGACCGTGCTGCCGGTCCCGCCGGTGACCGCACGGCCCTCGATTACGCTGGACAACGGCCAGCGCAGCGAGGACGACCTCACCCACAAGCTCGTGGACATCATCCGCATCAACCAGCGGTTCATGGAGAACCGCGAGGCCGGTGCGCCACAGCTCATCATCGAGGACCTCTGGGAGCTGCTGCAGTACCACGTCACGACGTTCATGGACAACGAGATTTCGGGGACGCCGCCGGCCCGCCACCGCTCGGGCCGCCCCCTGAAGACGCTCTCCCAGCGCCTCAAGGGCAAGGAGGGTCGGTTCCGCGGGTCGCTGTCGGGGAAGCGCGTGAACTTCTCCGCGCGGACCGTCATCAGCCCGGACCCCACGCTGTCGCTGAACGAGGTCGGGGTCCCCGACCGCGTCGCGACCGAGATGACCCAGACGATGGTCGTCAACGAGGGCAACCTCGAGCGGGCGCGACGCTACGTCCGGAACGGCCCCGAGGGCCACCCGGGCGCCAACTACGTCACGCGCCCCGACGGCCGTCGCGTGCGCGTCACTGAGAAGGTGTGCGAGGAGCTCGCCGAGCGCGTCGAGCCCGGTTGGGAGGTCCAGCGCCACCTCATCGACGGCGACATCATCATCTTCAACCGGCAGCCGTCGCTGCACCGGATGTCCATCATGGCCCACGAGGTCGTGGTGATGCCGTACAAGACGTTCCGCCTGAACACCGTCGTCTGTCCGCCGTACAACGCCGACTTCGACGGCGACGAGATGAACATGCACGCCCTCCAGAACGAGGAGGCGCGTGCCGAGGCGCGCGTCCTGATGCGCGTCCAGGAGCAGATTCTCTCGCCGCGGTTCGGCGAGAACATCATCGGCGCCATCCAGGACCACATCAGCGGGACGTACCTGCTGACGAACACGAACCCGACGTTCAACGAGACGCAGGCCTCCGACCTGCTCCGGCAGACCCGAATCGACGAGCTGCCGGAGCCGGCCGGAACCGACGAGCAGACCGGCGAGCCGTACTGGGAGGGGCGCCAGCTCTTCAGCGAGCTGCTGCCCGACGACCTCAACCTCGATTTCACAGGGACCACCGGCGAACCGGTCGTCATCGAAGACGGCCAGCTCGTCGAGGGCACCATCGCCGAGGACGAGGTCGGCGGCTTCGGCGGCGAAATCGTCGACACCATCACGAAGGTCCACGGGAACACGCGTTCGCGCATCTTCATCAACGAGGTCGCGGCGCTCGCGATGCGCTCGATCATGCACTTCGGGTTCTCCATCGGCATCGACGACGAGACGGTGTCGACGGACGCCCGCGAACGCATCGACGAAGCCATCCAGTCCGCCTACGACCGCGTCCAGGAACTCATCGAGACCTACGAGAACGGCGACCTCGAGAGCCTGCCGGGCCGCACCGTCGACGAGACCCTGGAGATGAAGATCATGCAGACCCTCGGGAAGGCCCGCGACTCCGCGGGTGACGTCGCCGAGGAGAACTTCGACGAGGACAACCCCGCAGTCGTCATGGCGAACTCCGGCGCACGCGGGTCGATGCTGAACCTCACCCAGATGGCCGGCTGCGTCGGGCAGCAGGCAGTTCGGGGCGAACGCATCAACCGCGGCTACGAGGACCGCACCCTCTCGCACTTCGAGCCGGACGACCTCTCCAGTGAAGCGCACGGCTTCGTGGAGAACTCCTACACGAGCGGCCTGACGCCGAAGGAGTTCTTCTTCCACGCGATGGGTGGCCGCGAGGGCCTGGTCGACACGGCAGTCCGGACGTCGAAGTCCGGCTACCTGCAGCGCCGGCTCATCAACGCGCTGTCCGAGCTGGAGACCCAGTACGACGGGACGGTCCGGGACACCAGCGACACCATCGTCCAGTTCGAGTTCGGGGAGGACGGCACCAGCCCCGTGCAGGTGTCCTCCGACGAGGACGTCGACATCGACGTCGAGCACGTCGCCGACCGCATCCTGAACTCCGAGTTCGACAGCGACACCGAGAAATCGGAGTTCCTCGACGTCCAGGAGCCGCCGACGAACCTCTCCGAGCACGGCGCGTCCTGGGAGGTGGAGTCCGATGACTGAATTCGACGTCACCGACGGCGTCCACGAGGTCATCGAGGACACCGAACTCCCGCGACGCCTGAAAGACCGCGTGCTCGCGACAGCCGAGGAACGCGACGTCACGAAAGGGCAAGCCAGAGAGATCGCGACCGCCGTCGAGGCGCAGTACATCGACACGCGCGTCGACCCCCTCGACCCGGTCGGTACCGTGAGCGCCCAGTCCATCGGGGAGCCGGGGACGCAGATGACGATGAACACGTTCCACTACGCGGGCGTCGCAGAGATGGACGTGACCCAGGGCCTGCCGCGGCTCATCGAGCTCGTGGACGCCCGGAAGACCCCGGACACGCCGGTCATGGAGGTGTACCTCGAGGACGAGTACGCCGAGGAACGCGAACGCGCCCACGAGGTCGTCTGGGAGATCGAGGCGACGCGCATCCTCGCGCTCGGTGACATCTCCACGAACGTCGCGGACATGGTCGTCCGCATCGACCTCAACGAGGACACGCTCCAGGAGCGCTGGCCGCGCGTCGACTCCACGAACGAGATTGCGGGCGAGGTCGCCGAAACCATCGAGGGCAGCCTCGGCGTCCAGGTCACGCAGGACGGCACGGTTCTCGAGTTCGGTCCGAGCGAGCCCTCCTACCGCGAGCTCCTGCAGCTCGTCGAGCAGCTCCGCGAGATCGTCTTCAAGGGCATCGAGGACGTCAGCCGGGTCGTCATCCGCCGCGAAGAGATCGACGACGGCGAGGAGTTCGTCCTCTACACGGAGGGCTCCGCGTTCAAGAAAGCCCTCAAGATCGAGGGCGTCGACGCCACCAGAACCTCGTGTAACAACATCCACGAGGTCCACAAGACCCTCGGCATCGAGGCCGCCCGGGAAGCCATCATCAACGAGACGATGACCACGCTCGAAGAGCAGGGCCTCGGCGACGTGAACATCCGCCACCTGATGCTGGTCGCTGACATCATGACCAACGACGGCACCATCCAGTCCATCGGCCGGCACGGCATCTCCGGCAACAAGGACTCCGTGCTCGCGCGGGCCGCCTTCGAGGTCACCGTCAACCACCTGCTCGACGCCGCCATCTACGGCGAGAGCGACGACCTCGACGGCGTCATCGAGAACGTCATCGTCGGGAAACCCGTGCGGCTCGGCACCGGTGACGTCGACCTCCGGATGGGCATCACCGAATCCGACTGATGACAGTCCGGCTCTCCGACGAAGCCCGCCGCCTCATCGCTGCCTTCGAGGACGAGACCGACGCGACCGCCGTCGACTGCGTCGTCGACGACGATCACGACCGCGTCGTCTACGTCGTCGCGGCGGGCGAGATGGGGTCGGCAATCGGCGAGGGCGGCAGCCGCGTCGAAGAGCTCCAGGACAAACTCGGCCGCACCGTCGTCCTCGTCGAGGACGCCCCGACACCGGAGGGGTTCGTCGCGAACGCACTCTCCCCCGCGGCGGTCTACAACGTCACCATCAGCGAGAACGACACCACGGTCGCCTACGCCGAGGTCGCCCACGACGACAAGGGCGTCGCCATCGGCACGAACGGCAAGAACATCCAGACTGCCAAGGAGTTGGCCGAGCGCCACTACGGCATCGACGACATCCAGCTAACGTAGCGGGGCGTTTGCTGCTGCCGCTCGCGCCGCTCTCTTCTCACGGGCGGTTTCGCCGCCCCGAACAGACGAGCGGCGTCAGGCGCGAGCGCGACGCAAAAGGTCGGGCTTAAGTGCCTCCGTGGGATATTCGGCTGTATGACGAACGGTAAGTACGCCGCTCGCAAACTCAAGAAGGACCGCCAGAAGCGCCGGTGGTCCGATTCGGAGTACGCGCGGCGAGAGCGGGGGCTGGGCAAGAAGTCCGACCCCCTCGAGGGAGCCCCGCAGGGGCGTGGCATCGTACTAGAGAAGGTCGGCATCGAAGCCAAGCAGCCGAACTCCGCGATCCGGAAGTGCGTTCGGGTGCAGCTCATCAAGAACGGGAAGCAGGTCACCGCGTTCTGTCCCGGTGACGGCGCCATCTCGTTCATCGACGAGCACGACGAAGTCACCATCGCCGGTATCGGTGGGGCGAAGGGTCGTGCGATGGGCGACCTCTCCGGCGTGAACTACAAGGTCGAGAAGGTCAACGGCGTGAGCCTCATCGAACTGGTCCGCGGGAACGCGGAGAAGCCGGTGCGATAACACATGAGTGAGGACGAAGCCCCCGAGCCGGAGGCCCCGGCCGGGACCGACGACGACGAAGTGAACGCGCTGCTGTTCGGCAAGTGGGAGACCACCGGCATCCAGTACGAGGACCCGAGCACGCGACGCTACCTCGCCGTGACGCCGGTCGCTCACACGATGGGCCGTCACGCGCAGAAGCAGTTCAAGAAGAGCGAGCTCTCCGTGGTCGAGCGACTCGCGAACCGTCTGATGAAGACGGGCGCGAACGCGGGGAAGAAACAGCAGGCACTCCAGATCGTTCGAGACGCCTTCGACATCGTCCACGAGCGCACTGACGAGAACCCGATTCAGATCCTCGTGAGCGCGGTGGAGAACGCGGCGCCCCGAGAGGAGACCGTTCGCCTGAAGTACGGTGGCATCTCGGTCCCGCAGGCCGTCGACACGGCGCCCCAGCGCCGCGTCGACCAGGCCCTGAAGTTCCTCGCCGACGGCGCGCACTCGTCGTCGTTCAAGACGCCGACGGACGCCGCCGAGGCGCTGGCGAATCAGCTCATCGGCGCGGCCGACTACAACGTCCAGACGTACGCAATCGGTCAGAAAGAAGAGAAGGAACGCGTCGCTGCCGCGGCACGCTAACACGGTCCGTCTCGTTTCTCGCCGAGCCGAGTCCGCCGTCGCGCGATTCCGCTTGGCGCGCTCTCGACTGGACAGCGATGCGTCCACTCTCCCGATGCGGGCGCGTACCTGAAGACAGTTAACGGAGGCCTGACCTATTGGACGTGTATGCGTAGTGACCGTCGTTCGTTCCTCGCTTCCCTCGGGCTGGCCGGCCTGGCAGGCGTCGCCGGCTGCTTGTCTCAGGGAGATTCCTCCGAGACGACGCCGCAGACGTCAGTGGAACCGGTCGACGACGACCAGTACGACCTCGCCGTCACGCACGACATCGAGAACTGGTCGGTCTACGACCCCGAGTGGGCACATCCCGTAGCCCCACCGGAGTCGGACGTGACGACCGAGACCGTCATCGAGGGCCTAGAGATTCCCTGGGATCTCGCGTTCGCGCCGAACGGCGACCTCTTCATCACCGAGCGCGTCGGCCGGATATCCAGGTACAGCGCCGACGACCTGGAGACGGTCGCGACTCCGGACGTGATCGACCACGCCGACTCGATCTCCCCCGGCGAGGACGGCGACTGGTGGGCGGCCGGCAGCGAGGGCGGCCTGATGGGGCTGGCGGTCCACCCGGAATACCCGGAGGTCCCGCTCGTGTACGCCGTCTACACGACAGAGGACGAGCCGGCCGTCTCTGGCGGCGACAGCTACGTCAACCGGGTCTCGTACTTCGACGTCTCCGCGGACGACCCCGGTGAGACGGAGACCGTCGTCGTCGACGACATCCCGGGCAACGAGATCATCCACAACGGCTCCCGGATCGCCTTCGGCCCGGAGAACTACCTGTGGGTGACGACAGGCGACGCGGCGTCCATCAACCCCGACCTCGGGACCGACCAGCCGCTGCCGCAGATGCCGTCGTCGCTCGCCGGCAAGGTACTCCGGGTGCGACCGGACGGGGGCGCGCCCGCTGACAATCCCGACATCGACGGCGGCGACCCCCGCGTGTACAGCTACGGCCACCGGAACCCGCAGGGAATCAGTTTCCTTCCGGACGGAACGCCCGTCGTCACCGAACACGGACCGGCGAACAGAGACGAGGTGAACGTGGTGCGGCCGGGCGAGAACTACGGGTGGGGGCCCGAGGGCGACCGTGGACGCGATGCCGAGACGTACCCCGGGACCGACTACACCCGGCCCGTCGTCAACACGGGCAGAGCCGATGGGTGGGCGCCGTCCGGGTGCGTCTTCTACACGGGTGACTCGGTGCCGTCCTGGTCGAACCGGCTGCTCGTCGGTGGGCTGCGAACCCAGAACGTCAACCTCGTCACCGTCTACCCGACCGACGGCGAGCCGGCGTCCGCGGGGAGCGGCGGCCAGCGGTTCGACGCGGACTGGATGGACGCGGAGTACAGCGCGGTCCATCACACGGCGCTGACGGACGAGCTCGGACGTATCCGGCACCTCGAACAGGGGCCGGACGGCGCGCTGTACGCGATAACGTCGAACCGCGACGGCCGCGCGAGCGACGCGTTCCCGCGGGAGGGCGACGACCGGCTGGTGCGCATCACGCCGGCGTAGTCGCGTCGGCTGTCAGTCGGCGGCGGGGCCCGTGGTGGTGTCGTGGGTGTCGACGTACTCGCGGATGACGTCGACGAGGCCGCGCCGGCACTCGCTCTCGTCGGGGTCGCTGCCGAGTTCGACGAACCGTCGCCGGAACGCCTCGACGTCGACGCCCGGGGCGTCCTGACCGGCGGCGTGCGCGAGGTCGTACAGCCGGTGGTCCTCCGGGAGCGCGTCGTGGCGTTCGAGTAAGGCGATGGCGAACGCGGCGTTGACCGCGGTCATCGACGGGTCGGCGCCCGCCGTGAGCCGCTGTCCGGCCTGCTGTCGGCCGACGGGCTGGTCGGCGACGGCGGCCGCGAGTTCCGATTCGAGGAACGACCGGAGCTTGTCAGTCGGACCGACGGACAGCGTGATGTCGTCGGCGTAGATGTCCTTGACGTGGTTCGCGATCTGGTAGCAGTGCGTGAGGACGCGGCGTTCGACCTCACGGCCGGTGAGCGCGAGGAACAGGACTTCGTCCATCGAGACGGTGTGACTCGGGTGGTCGCGCTCGTGGCGGTGCATGTGCGCGAACTCGTGGAGCGCGAGTTCGCGCGCCATCGCGGACGTGGCGGCCTGCCGGGAGATGTTGAGAACGTGGTGGTCGTCGTGGTGGCCGGCCCACGTGCGTTCGTCAGGGTTCTCTCGGACGCGGACCTCGACGGGGCGGTCGAGGTCGTGGCTGGTCTCGAAGACGTCGCGGGCACCGAGAAACGGGGCAGCCGGGCCGGCACCGGTCACGCGCAACTCCATGATACTACGTGTCAGGGGAGTGGCGGCAAAGACTCTTACGCCCCCGTGACCGACGAGCGCCAGACGCGCCTCGGGCTGGCACGCTCGCAACAGGGACACAGTACCACGGAGTCGGGACAGGCCCCGACGACGACCACCGACACACCTCGCGGCCGACGGGCGACGCGAATCGCGAACCCGACGAGTTCCGGAGTGACGGGGCGTGACTCGCCCTGCCGTGGTACCGGCAAAGCACTATCCTTTTGAACCCGCTGGCAGTATGAATTCCCAATGGGCCGACGAAAGAAGATTGTCGAACAGTGCGAACGGCTGATGGACAACCCGGAACAGATCCGGAACATCGCCATCGCCGCGCACGTCGACCACGGGAAGACCACTCTCACGGACAACCTCCTCGCGGGCGCGGGAATGATCTCCGAGGACACCGCCGGCGAGCAGCTGGCGATGGACACCGAGGAGGACGAGCAGGAACGCGGCATCACCATCGACGCCGCGAACGTCTCCATGACCCACGAGTACGAGGGGAAAGACCACCTCATCAACCTCATCGACACGCCGGGCCACGTCGACTTCGGCGGTGACGTGACCCGCGCGATGCGCGCCGTCGACGGCGCGCTCGTCGTCGTGGACGCCGTCGAGGGCGCGATGCCCCAGACGGAGACGGTCGTCCGGCAGGCGCTCCGCGAGGGCGTCAAGCCGACGCTGTTCATCAACAAGGTCGACCGCCTCATCTCGGAGCTCCAGGAGGGTCCCGAGGAGATGCAGGAGCGCCTGCTCTCCGTCATCGGCGACGTCAACGAGCTCATCCGCGGGATGACCGAGGACAAAGACGACATCGAGGACTGGACCGTCTCCGTCGAGGAGGGCACGGTCGCGTTCGGTTCCGCCCTCTACAAGTGGGGCGTCTCGATGCCGTCGATGCAGGCCACCGGCATGGACTTCGGCGACATCATCGACCTCGAGCGCGCCGACAAGCGCCAGGAGCTCCACGAGCAGACGCCGCTGGCCGACGTCGTGCTCGACATGGTCGCCGAGCACTTCCCGAACCCCGTCGACGCACAGCCCCGTCGTATCCCGACTGTCTGGCGTGGCGACGCCGACTCGGAACTCGCGGAGTCGATGCGCCTCGTCGACGAGGACGGCGAAGTCGTCCTGATGGTCACCGACATCGGTGTCGACCCCCACGCCGGCGAGATTGCCGCGGGCCGCGTCTTCTCCGGTACCCTCGAGAAGGGCCAGGAGCTGTACGTCTCCGGCACCGCGGGCAAGAACCGCGTGCAGAGCGTCGGCATCTACATGGGTGGCGAGCGCGAGGAGGTCGACCGCGTTCCCGCAGGCAACATCGCGGCCGTCACCGGTCTCAAGGACGCAATCGCCGGTTCCACCGTCTCCAGCGTGGAGATGACGCCGTTCGAGTCCATCGACCACATCTCCGAGCCGGTCATCACGAAATCCATCGAGGCACAGAACATGGACGACCTGCCGAAGCTAATCGAGACGCTGCGACAGGTCTCCAAGGAGGACCCCACCATCTCCATCGAGATCAACGAGGACACGGGCGAACACCTGATCTCCGGGCAGGGCGAGCTCCACCTCGAAGTCCAGACCCAGCGCATCGAGCGCAATCAGGGCATCCCGGTCACGACCGGTGAGCCCATCGTCGTCTACCGCGAGACGCCGACCAGCGACTCCCAGGAGGTCGAGGGCGTCTCCCCGAACCGTCACAACAAGTTCTACATCACCATCGAGCAGCTCGGTGACGACGTACTCGAACAGCTCCGTCTCGGCGAGGTGTCGATGGACATGCCCGAGCAGGAGCGCCGCGAGGTCCTGCAGGAGGCCGGCATGGACAAGGAGACCTCCCAGGACGTCGAGAACATCATCGGCCGTAACATCTTCATCGACGACACGAAGGGTATCCAGCACCTGAACGAGACGATGGAGCTGGTCGTCGACGGCCTCACCGACGCCCTCGAGGACGGCCCGCTGGCCGCCGAGCCCGTCGAAGGCGCGCTCATCCGTCTGCACGACGCGCGCCTCCACGAGGACGCCATCCACCGCGGTCCGGCTCAGGTCATCCCGGCCGTGCGTGACGCCGTCCACCGCGCGCTCATCGACGCCGACATCCGCCTGCTCGAACCGATTCAGGACGTCCGCATCGACGTCCCGTCCGAGCACATGGGCGCCGCCTCCGGCGAGGTGCAGGGTCGCCGCGGCCGCGTCGACGACATGTACCAGGAGGGCGACCTCATGGTCGTCGAGGGCATCGCGCCCGTCGA
>ENA-ORCS01000998-ORCS01000998.1-marine-metagenome-genome-assembly--contig:-NODE-998-length-14182-cov-3.320241_pt1 | contig 14182 bp, 14 predicted proteins | sample MGYA00237781_ERZ508513 | MGnify/ENA primary metagenome ERZ508513 (study PRJEB26184, sample SAMN06268793) | marine metagenome | isolation source: Eden Landing Ponds, San Francisco, CA, USA | place...
CGGAGGCGATCCCGTTGTCGTCGTAGCCGAAGGGGAAGAAGACGGCGGGGTCAGCCATCCGGTGGTAGCGGGCGACGAAGTCCTGGAGGGTGAACTGGTAGAGGTGGCCCATGTGGAGGTCCCCCGAGACAGTCGGCGGCGGCGTGTCGATAGAGAAGGCGGTGTCGGCGTCGAGAGCCGCTTCGCGGTCGTAGGCGTAGGTGTCGTGTTCGACCCAGCGGTTCTGCCACTTCGTCTCGACCGCCTCGGGGTCGTACTCGGGCGGGAGGTCCTCCTGTTCGGCGGCCGCCGCGCTGGAGGGTGAATCACTGGCGTCGCTGTCGGTACTCATCGTCGGTGACCTCCCGGGTGACGGGTCCGGTTGTGAGTCGGTTCGAGCGTGGCTGTCGGGCGATACGGTCGGTCGCTGTCGTCGGTGGCTGTGTGCATCGTGTGATAGCTGGTCGCTTTCCGCGAGCGGTTCGACCGCGAGTCGAGAATGGTGTGGATGGGGCTAGGGGGCCCCTACACGTACGGCGACGGGTACGGCGAGGCCGCTGTCAGTCGCGCGCTCGGCGGCGCCGTAGGGCCCTGTCATCACCCGAACGTGGACGAGGACCGGAAATAACTCTTACGTCATCGTGCAGGACGTCCCCACGCGGTCGACGGTCGATACACCGCCGGCCGGCGCTTCCCAACCCCTTTTCGGTGTATATACTGTCGCGTCAGTGCCACAGAGAGCGCTTCTCGGGCAGAGTTGCGAAGACACAGAGAGTGATTGAAACGAAGACTGCCCTTTTTTCGACGTGCGCTGAACGAGGCGTATGAGACCGGCTCGATCACGGCGACGTTTCCTCGCTGGAATGGGCGTCGCCGCGCTCGCCGGAATCACCGGCTGTGTCGACGAAGCCCGGAGTAGCCGGGGCGCAACCGACGTCATCGTTCACAACGTAGCAGCGACAGCGCGGACAGTCGAACTGAGTCACACAGCGCGATAGCACGTCGCCGAACATAGACACCGCTCTGGACCCCCATTCGAGCGAGACGATCAACAACGAGGTGCTCATGGACAGTGACTACGACGCAGAAGTCACGTACACCGACGAGACGGAAGACTCGTCGGACTCTGAGACACAGGAGTGGGCCGACGCCGGCCAATCGCTCCGGATCCTGCTGAACGACCAGATCGTATTTGCCGTCCAGATCGGGTGACTGGATAGCGAACTGTTCACTCACCCGTCCGCTACCGTGAGCCTGGAGTTCCGTCGGGGTCGCTCCAGCGGGAGAGCAGTCGGTGTGTTCAGAACTCGTCGAACGAGCGGTTGTCGTCGTCGGAGTGTGCGCGCACCCAGAGTTCGCCGATCCGCGAGAGGCGCGTCCGGTAGGACTTGCCGTGTTCTTCCTGTTCGATGTAGCCCTTGCCGCCAGGTCCAAGCCTGTCGACGTTGTAGATGACCTTCGAGCGGAACGAATCGGTGTACTCCTCGCCCAGTTCCCGGGCGAGTTGCTGGGCCAGTTCGGAGACGGACTCGAACTCGCCGTGTTCGCCCAGCGTGAAGAGGATGAGTTCCTCGAACGGTTTGACGTTCGAGAACGACGCGACCGGGAGTTCGAGGATGTGTTTGCCGTCGACCTCTTTCGCACCGATGGTGGTCCCGCGCTCGTCGAACTCCGAGAGCAGCGACTCGGCGGTGTCGAGGCGTTCGGCGACACGGTCGGCGAGGTCGGGGTCGTCGAGCGCGGCCTCGACGTCAGAGAGCAGGTCGATCCCCCGGCGGAGTTCCTCGGCGAGTTCCGTCTCGAGATACTTCTCCGGGACGGTGTAGTAGGTGTGGATGCGCTGGCGGTCCTCCTCGCGCTCGACCATGATAGAGTGGGCGGCGGTGGCGAACGCGAACGACACTGTCCGGGGCATCGCGGAGATGTTGACCCAGACTTCGGCGTCCTCGGTCCTGTCGAGTTCGCCGTTGATGAGCGCGAAGGCCTGCTCGAAGGCGGCGTCGTAGTCGTAGACGTCCTCGACGACGAACCGTTCGGTCGTCGCCCCCAGCAGGTTGGCGTAGTCCTGTTCGAGTTTCGCGGCGAGGTTCCGGGAGTACTCGACGTTGGCCTCGCTCCCCACTGCCCCCTCCAGCAGGACGACCCGGTCGACGTCTAGCTGGTCGCGCACCAGCGGCGCGATCAGTCGGTCGTAGTCGAACCCGACCGGGACGATGTGTGTCTGCATACCCGATGTGGGACCCCAGCGGGGATAAAAGCCACCAGATCCACGTCGTAAAAGCCACCAGATCCGCTTCGTCCCCGGTCGGCGCCCGATTCGACCGGGGGACGTTTCGCTTTGTGACTCGCCCAGCGTGTCGATCTGTGCGAAGCCTTGACAATACCTGGACGGGTACAGCTACGACAGGATGGCACCCATCGACGAACTGCGGATCCTCGTGCCGGTCGACGTCTCGGATCCCGACCCGACACGGCTCGGGGTCCTCGACCTGCTCGACCCGCTCGAGGTCGTCCTCCTCGGGTACTTTCCGGTGCCGGACCAGGCCGAACCGGCGCTCATCAGGAGCGAGTACGAGGACGAAGCCGAGTCGCGACTCCGCGACGTTGCGGGGGGACGGTCGGACCTGACGGAGGTGCTCGTGTTCACGCACGACCGCGAGACGACGATCGACCGCGTCGCGGACCAGTACGACTGTGACGCCGTGCTGTCCGTCCGCGAGATCGACGATATCGGCCGGATTCTCGTCCCGCTTCGGGGCGACGTGAACATCGAGCGGATCGTCTCCGTGACGGCGCGCCTGCTGCAGGCGAGCGACGCGACGGTGACGCTGTTTCACTCCGTCGCTGAGGACGCCGACGAGAGCTACGGCGAGTTCCTCCTGCGGGGCGCGACCGACCGGCTGGTCGAGTTCGGTATCGACGAGGCGCGCGTCGACTGGGAATTCTCCGAGAGCGGCGACCCGCAGGCAGAGATCGTTCAACTGGGTGGCGAGTACGACATCGTCGTGCTCGGGGAGTCCGAACCCTCGCTCGGGGACCGCATCATCGGTCGAGTGCTCTCGCACGTCGTCGACGAGCTGGAGAGTCCGGCGCTCATCGTGCGGGATACGGAACCTGGCGACGAGGGCGAGACGTGAGCGTCGAAGGGGGCGAACTCGAACGCACGCTCGGGTTCCTCGAGGCGATGACGCTGGGTGGCGGGACGATGATCGGTGCGGGGATCTTCATCCTCCCGGGGATCGCCGCGCGCAACGCCGGACCGGCGAGTTCGATATCCTACGCCATCGCCGGGTTCGTCGCCCTGCTGGCGGCGCTGTCGCTCTCGGAACTGGCGACGGGGATGCCGATCGCCGGCGGGAGCTACCACTACGTCAACCGCGCGCTCGGGAGTCTGTTCGGGAGTATCGTCGGCTGGGGGATGTGGAGCGGGCTCATGTTCGCCAGCGCCTTCTACATGGTCGGGTTCGGCCAGTACATCGTCGAACCCGTGCCCTTCCTCGACGGGCGCGGGTACGTCATCCTCCTTGGATTGGCCGGACTGGCCCTGCTGACCGGCGTCAACTACTACGGCACCGAGGAGTCGAGTTCGCTCCAGAACGTCATGATCGGCTCCGAGACGGCCGTCATCCTCGTTTTCGTGGTCGTCGGCGTCTTCTTCATCCAGCCGGGGAACCTCGACCCGTTCGCACCCGCCGGGGCCGAGGGGGTCGTCGCCACCACGGGCATCGTCTTCATCTCGTTTCTGGGCTTCGAGATCATCGCGACGGTCGCCGGCGAGATCAAGAACCCGAGCCGGATCATCCCTCTCTCGATGATCCTCTCGGTGGTGCTGGTGACGATACTGTACGTCCTCGTGATGCTCGTCAGCACCGGCGTGCTCCCCTACGGCCGACTGGCTGACTCACCGATCCCGGTGGCCGACGTCGCCCGCTCGTACCTGGGGCCGGCCGGCGCGGTGGCCATCGTCCTCGCGGCCATCGTCGCCGCCATCTCCAGCTCGAACTCCTCCATCCTCGCGGCCTCCCGGGTCATCTACGCGATGGGACGGGACGGGGTCGTCACCGAGTGGCTGAACAAGAGTCACCCGCGTTTTTTCACGCCCCACCGCGCGATCGTCACCACCAGCGCGTTCACCGCAGCGCTCGTCCTCGTGGGCCTCCGGGTCGACACCATCGTCTCGCTGCTGGCCGAGGCCGCGAGTTTCAGCTTCCTCGTCGCCTACTCGCTCGTCCACGTCTCGATCGTCGTGTTCAGGCGGGCCGACCCCGGCGAGTACGATCCCTCGTTTTCCCTCCCGACTCCGCTGTACCCGGCGGTGCCGATACTCGGTGTCGTCCTGTCAGTGGTCGTCGTCACACAGATGGCGCCGGTCATCGTCCTCGTCGGGTCCGGTATCGTCGCGCTCGGCGTCCTCTGGTACGCGGCCTATGCGAGAACGCGGGTGGTCGGCGAGGGACTGCTCCGGGAGGCCATCAGCCCGGGGCCGGCCGACGTCTACAGGGTCGTCGTCCCGGTGGCGAACCCGGAGACACAGCGCGGACTGCTCCGACTCGCCGCGGCGAGCGCACACGCCAACGACCACCTGGGAGAACCCGAACTCCTCGCGGTCAACGTCGTCCACGTCGAACACGACTCGTCGCTCCAGAACGTCGAAGCCGACCGCGTCGACCACCAGCGCGACCTGCTCGCCGCCGCAACGGAGTTCGCGGACGAGATGGACGTGCCTCTGCGAACTCGGGCGCTCACCGCACGAGACACCGGCGAGGCGATCCTCGACGTCCTCGACGAGGGAGACGCCGACGAAGTCCTCCTCGGGTGGGGCGGCGAGACGAGCGAGGGCCGGCCCGTGACGAGTGCGACCGTCGCGGACGTGGTCGCGAACGCGCCGTGTGACCTCGCGCTCGTCTCGCTGCGTGACGAGGTCGGTGCGGCCGTCGGAGTCCTCGACGGCGGACCTGACGACGTCGCGGTCGCCCGACGAACGGCCGAGTTCGCCGCGGTCGAGGACACGACGCCGACCCTCGTCGTCGTCTCTCCGGATGGGCGCGACGACGCGGACGAACCCGGCCGCGAGGCCGATCTCGTCGCCGAGGTCGCGGCGGCTGCCGGACGGTCGCCCGAGGAGTACAGCGTCGAGGTTCTCGACGGTGACGACACCCGAGCGGCGCTGGAGACGGTCCTCGGTCGCTTCGATACCGTCTGTGTCGGGTACCCGAACGAGTCGGCGGGGTTGCATTCCGCGGTCGAGCGTGCAGTCTCAACTGTTGTCGCGACAGGAGGGCACAGCGTCGCTGTCGTGCGTAGTTCGCCGGACGACTCGACCGAGTGAGGACGAGTGAAGGACGTTCGAGTGTCACCCGCGAACAGTCCGTGGGGGTTCAGTCCGCGCTCAGTCCCTCGTAGACGCTCGGGTCCTCGGCGGCGTCGGGGGTCGTGACCGCCGAGACGCCGACGGTGAACACCAGTCCGAGGACCATCCCGACGACGGAGGCCGACCACCCGCCGAAGTACGTCCCTGGGACGAACCCGACGAAGACGCTCGAGAGGTAGAACGCCTGGCTGAGCCCGATACCGGCGTACATCCCCCAGCGCGTGGTTCGTGGCCAGTAGAGCGCGACGATGACGGGCAGCGCGAGCTGTGCGAACCCGCCGAAGGCGGTGTCGCCGATCTCCAGCAGCGTCGCGGGCTGGAACAGGCTCGCGACGAACGATGCCGTGGCGAAGACGGCGACGCCGACGCGTCCCAGAAACGCCTCGCGACGGTCGCTCGCCTCCCGGACGAGCGGACGGTACACGTCGCGCGTGAAATACGACGAACCGGACAGGAGCATCGAGTCACTGGAACTCATCATCGCAGCCATCGCGCCGGCGACGACCAGTGCCGCGAACCAGCCGGGGGTAAACTCGTTGAGCAACAGCGGGAGAACGTTACCGTCCGCTGGCGAGATCCCATAGCCGGCGGCCCAGGTCCCCAGCATAAACGCGGGAACGAACAGCAGGATGACGAGCACCGGCCACAGCGCGAAGGTCCGCTTGAGGACGGTCTTGGACTCGGCGACGAAAAATCGTTGGTTGACCTGTGGGAACATCGCCACACCGAACGCGATTGAGACTGCCGTCGAGATAACGTACTGTGGCGAGTACAGGCCGCCCCCGAGCGTGAGGAATTCGGGATTGGTGTTCGCGAGTTTGCTGGTCGCCGCGGTCGGTCCACCGACTGCCGCGAGCACCCAGACGAACGCTCCCCAGACCATCACGAGCATGAACAGTCCCTGCAGGGTATCCGTCCAGGCGACCCCACGCATCCCTGCAAGAGTCACGTAAACGATCATAAACAGGGTAATGCCACCGGCCCCGACCCAGTAGGGGACTGCACCCTCAGTTAGGGCGACCAGTGCCGTGCCGGCCCCCTGTTGCTGGAGCATCACGTAGGGAAACAGCCAAAAGATACTGACAGCCGCAACCAGCACTCGAAGGGCGGTCGAGCCGAACCGATCGCCGAGCATCTCCCCGAGCGTCAGATACCCCTCGTGCTGGCCGAGCAACCACTGTTTGTAGCCAATCACGTACCAGAGGACGGCGAAGAGTATGCCATCCATCGTCCCCATTACGAGGATCCACTCGGGCCCTGCCTTGGCCGATATATTCGGCCCCCCGAAGAAGGTGAACGCCGACAACAGGGTCGCAAAAGTCGTAAACAGCAATACGACCGTTCCGAACGTCCGACTCGCCAGGTAGTAGTCCTCGGCGGTGCGGTCGGTCACTCGATACGCCAACAGTCCGACCGCGAGCGCGACCAGGAGGTATGCGGTGACAATACCGAGCTGGAGCGGTACGTTAGCCACGATTCTCACCTCGCTCGACGCTCAGGCCCCACGCTCGCTGTGTGAACACATAGAAGACGACGCTTGCCAGTATGAGCCAGCTGATGTGCCACCAGATCCAGACCGGTAACCCGGCGACGACCGCGTCAGAACGCCACATAAACCACGGCACAGCCAGCGCGATCAACACGAACGCGACTGTGGCCCACAATGCGATCCGTACTCGTTCGATCACGATTGGCCGTATTTACTACTATACCGACTTAACCGTTACTACTGGCCATCAGTCTGGGCATTTGAAGAGTTATTTTGATCAATCACGACGGCTGCGTGTATTCGACTCTCGACAGACATTTGCGAATGGATCTCGTATCGATTGATCGTCCATGCACTCAGTCATGGCATCAGTGGGTCCTCGGACCCAGATCATCAATGCAGGATTCATCCAAATACCTCATACATGCACAGATCACCGCCGACGGGGTGGTAGAGCGGAGTGACGTCGTCGGTGCAATCTTCGGGCAGACCGAAGGGTTGCTTGGCGACGAACTGGAGATACGCAACCTCCAGGAGTCAGCTAAACTCGGCCGGATCGACGTCGAGATCGATTCGGAGGGCGGGCAGTCGATCGGTAACGTGACGATCGCGAGCGGTCTCGACCGCGTCGAAACGTCGATCTTGGCGGCGAGTCTGGAGACCATCGATCGGGTCGGGCCGTGTCGGGCGACCTTCGAGGTGACCAATCTCGAGGACGTCCGCCAGGCCAAGCGCCGCGAGATCGTCGAGCGCGCCACCGAGCTATTGGAGCGGTTCGACGAGTCAGTGCTGTCGAGTCAGGAACTTATCGAAAAGGTCCGCCGACAGGCTCGCGCCGAGCGGATCACTGACTTCGAGGGCTATCCCGCCGGCCCCCGTGTCTCCGACAGCGACGCTGTCATCGTCGTCGAGGGACGGGCAGACGTGTTGCGACTGCTACAGTTCGGGATCAAAAACGCCGTCGCCGTCGAGGGAACGAACGTCCCCGATGCAATCGCTCGGCTCACCGGCGAACGAACGGTAACGGCGTTTCTCGATGGCGACCGCGGCGGCGAACTCATCTTGCGGGAGCTGGCACAGGTCGGTGATGTCGATCACGTCGCGTTCGCACCTGACGGAAAATCAGTCGAGGACCTGTCTCGCGACGAGGTTATGACCGCACTCCGGGAGAAGATTGCCTATGGCGAACTCGACGACACCACGATCGACGGCGAGCGACCGGCAACCTCGGACGAGCAGCGACCCAGCGCGGAGCAAGCGACGGACGGCGAATCGGAACCTGAAGGCGCCGAATCCGAAGTCACCTCGGACGCTGATTCGGCCTCTAACCGGGCTGGCGGGACTGAAAGCGACGACAGCGAGGCCGACGACGACCGCGAGCGCACGCTCGGTGATCACGTCACACACGTCATCGACGACGCCACCGGCCGGACGCGGCTGCTCGATGACGGGTTCAACCCGATTGACGAGCGCGAGGCCGGCCAGGCGTTCGATGCGATCGCTGATGCCGAGACGGCTCCCGCGACGGTGCTGGTCGACGGGGCAGTCGATCAACGCGTGCTCGATGTCGCTGCCCAGCGTGGCGTCAGCCAGATCATCGCGACTGCGGAAGGGGAGTTCGTCAAAAAGCCGACGTCCGTCCGTCTGCGCGTCGTCTCGTAGGCGCTGGCAGCTGTAACCGTCCTTCGCGCGTTTCACAACGACTGTTCGTAGATGATACCGTCCGCGTCGTCGTAGTTGTCCGGCACTCGCTCGACTGCCTCGAACCCCAAGTGCTCGTAGAAGTGCCGTGCAGCCGTATCGTCAGCACGCGCCGTGAGTCGCACCGTCTCGCGGTCGCGCTCACGGAACCGGTCGCTCGCGGCGCTCATGAGACGTGATCCGTGACCCTCGCGCTGGGCCGACGCCGCGACTGCAAGCTCCGGCACGTAGACGCGACGATCGCCGACGATAGCCAGCAGGTATCCGACGACGGTCCCCGACTCGAGGGCCACCAGTCCGAACAGTGGGCCATTGAGGGCGGCCGTCAACACGTCCGGACTGGGATCGGACAGCACAGACTCCTGTATCCGTCGCAATCGATTCCGATCGTCAACCCGGATTTTACGGATCGTCGTCATCGGTTACACTGCGACGGTACCCGTCGAGATTGCCAGTCCGCCGGCGGCCAGACCGGCTGCGAGCGTCGCGAGGAAGTTAACACCCTGATTACCTACGAACCGCCCCTCCACAGTCGCGCCCAGGATGCTATCGACAGTCATCCCGACGAGGCCCGCAGCGACGACAACGCTGATACCGACTGTCCCGAGGCCGAACGCCACCGCTCCGATCCCGGCGATCAACGCGGCACCTGACAGGCCAGCGAGTTCTCCTTGCCATGTCACGCCGCCATCTGTGCCGGGATCGACCACTTCGAGGGTCGTGATGAGCCGCGGGTTATCGTACAGTCCGCCGATCTCACTGGAGAGCGTGTCACTCATCGCGGCGGCGACTGCCCCCGAAAAGACGAACAGGAACAGTCCTTCTGGAACGCCCCCCATCCGTGGGGCCGCGGCGTGTGCGATGACCGCGAACAGTGCGACGACCGAATTCGCGAGGACGTTCCCGCTACCTCTGGCCCCCTCATTCGGTTCGGCTATTCCGCGTTTGACCTTCCGGTCGTACCGGAGCTTCGAGGACAGCCCCCCGAGGCCGAAGAAGGTTATCAACATGGCGAACCAGCCGACATCGCCGACGACGAGCGTCAACAGACTCAGCAAGACGCCAGTGAGCATCCCCGGAAGCGAAGCCGTTTCGAGCGCATAGGAGACGTATCCGAGTGCGATCGTCACGGCGAGCGCAGCGGTGATGCCCCTCGCGGAGACCGCGATCGACAGGTCAGCGAACAGCCATAACAGTAGACTGATCGCAAGCAACACGATCGGGTCGTCGCGCTCGAATAGCATCGAGCGCACGAGCGCACCGATCAACGCGCCGGTCGCGACTAGAAACACGACCTGTGAGAGAGCAGTCGGCTGATTGAGAATCGCAGCCGCGGCGAGGTACCCGCCAGTCCCGGCCAGCAGACTCCCCGCGACAAACGCGGTCATCGCGCCGAACGGCTCGACTCCGCGGTCGCGAGCCGCGTGGGCAGCGAGGTTCCCGCTGGCGAGGACGACGACGCTCGCGACAAACGCCGAAATAGAGAGCCCGACATACGTTCCGAACGACGACAGCACCGCGATCGTGAGTGCGAATCCGGCCACCCCATAGAGCCGACCGTCCCGTCGGTCCCCAGGTCGGGCGAACAGCTTGAATACCGCGCTATCGTCGGAAAGCGACAGTGCGACGGCGGCAATCACGAGAAACGGCACGCCGGCAGCGACAGTTGCCACTGGCCGGGCAAACAGGCGGTCCATCAGGGGGACCGCAAGCGACAGCGCTCCGACGAGGGCGAACGCGCCGGCGCGTCGGACTGTCGATGTCACGCTACCGTGCGTTTCCCCGAGAGATACTTACCCTTTCCGAACCGGCTGGCGATCCGGTGACTTTACCCTATCGGCCGATAATACGTTCGTGTGGGTCTGTACGATAGATACCTTGCCGCGCGCATCCGCTGGAGTGACGCCTCGCTGCCCGACTCGGTCGCCGTCGTTCTCACCGAGCGTGATCTCCTCGAAAAGGGCGCCTACGAGACACTCGAACGGAGTTTCGACTGGGTGTTCGAGTACGGTGCCAGCCACATACTGGTGTACGTCAGTGTCCTTGATGCGGAGGCGGTCCCGACGCTCCGGGGACAGATGGGCGACGTGGACGCGCCCCAACCGATCGCCGTCCGCAGCCCCGATGACGACGACCAGGCTGACGCGCCGATACAGGTGAGCATCGGCCTCGGCGGTAAACACGAGTTCGCGACTGCGGTCCGCGGACTGGCCGAAGAGGTCGCCGACGGGCAACTCGATCCCGACGATGTCGACGAATCCGAGATCGAGAAGCGACTGGTCTTCCCGACCGCCCCAGACCTGGTTATCAAGACCGGCGCCGAGCGGCTCTCTGATTTCATGATCTGGCAGTCCGTCTATTCCGAACTGTACTTTACCGACGTCAACTGGCGCGACTTCCGCAAGCGCGATTATCTTCGGGCGTTGCGGGACTATCAAACCAGACAGCGACGGTTCGGCCGGTAGCACACTGCCGTGATGACGTTCCAAAAGCGCGGGCGGGCAACCCAGACACGGGTGCTTTTATCGAACCAGGCCCGAGCGGGTCGTATGGACGTACTCGGGGGTCTCGTACACCCGGAACGCGGCACCGACGAGTTGTGGATCCACCGACCGGGACCGCGGAGTCGTTCCTGGAGCGGCGAGCAGTTCTGTGTCGACGCCTGGAAGGCGGGCAACCTGTTGCGCCACTACGGCATCAGAGAGGGGACGACCGTCGGGCTCTTTGACGGGACTGGTGCGGAGGAAACAGATACCAGCGAGACGCCGAACCCACAGGCGATCATCGCGCTGTTTGGCGCGTGGACACTCGGCGCGAGCGTCGCGGCCGAGCCTGCGTCACTGGACGGGCTTGACGTGCTCGTCGGCCCGGCCGATCGGCTTGATGGCCGTGAACTGCCGCCCGGCTGCAAAGCAATGGGATACGGTGGCCGGCCCGAGGATCCGACAGTCGCACACTTCGAGGGCGAGCGCTGGAGTGAGAACCCAGTCCAGTTTCCCGCCGATGTCGAATCGGCAGATCCGGCGCTGCAAGTGGAAGGCGACGAGTGGACACACGCCGAACTGCTGGCGGCTGGACGACGCGTTCGCGAGGAGTACGATATCGATCCCGATGATCGGGTGGCGCTGTCGGCGTCGCTGTCCGATCCCGGAGCAATTATCGCGGGAACACTCACCCCACTGCTGGCCAGCGCGACGATAACTCTCGACGGTGAATCGACAGTGACAGTCGCCGAACGAGACGGAGCGATCCGTCCGTCAGACGTTCAATCCTCGGAAGTCTAGTCTCGTGGGCGGACGTAATTCGCGAGCGTGACGACACTGCCGAGGAACCAGCCGACTGGTACGGCAATTCCGAACCACATACCGACGTAGGCGACTCCTTCCAGTTCGTAGTTGTTCCAGAGGTAGTCGTTGAGACCGCCGATCGTCAGGACGTTCTCGAGCAGCCACTCCGCGAGCGACTCGCTTTGGGGGAAAATGTAGCTCGCGACGGCTTCGGAGTACAGGCCAGCAACGACCGGCGGCAGAAAAATGGCCGTGATCGCCAGTGGATAGGAGATCAAGACCGTCGACGTCCGGCCGCCGATCCGGCTAGTGATGACTGCGAGGGCAGCGGAGACGGTCGCGACCAGACCCGCCGCGACGACAGCGATGACGCCGGTCGTGCTCATCTCGAGTTGATACCGTGCGAGCACCGAGAGCGCACCCCAGACGACTACCGAAAGCACGACGACGCCAGCAATTCCGATCCGTGTGACTGCCGAGTCGAGTTTGCGAGCCTGATAACGCAGTACATAGCCCACAAGCACCAGCGGATACAGCAGGCCGACGATCGGTGCCCCAATAGCCCCCCATAGTCGATACGCGATGCGGCTTCCGGTCGTCTGGGGCCGCCATTTACCCAGCACCGTCTGCTCCGCATCCAACTGGCGCGGGTAGAGTAGTTCCATCCAGGTTTCGTGGAGGCGCTTGAGGTCGATCCGGATCGCCCCCGCGATCCCCGTCTGATTTGGGGCCGACATACTCACTGGTTCTGTTGCCCGCTGGTTAATAGTTGTAGGTTACGGACGCACGGGCGATTGTGGCCTTACCAGGGGGCGAATCCGGGATCGACCTTCCGACGCGTCCGATCGACGCTCGCGATCCGTTCGAGATCCGTCTCGTCCAGTTCCAGCGACAGACTCTCCCAGTTGTCCCTGATGTGGGCTTCGCTGGTCGCTTTCGGGATCGCAGTCACGTCGTTTGCACGCAGCCACGCCAGGCTCACCTGGGCCTCGCTGACGCCGTGTTTCTCCGCAATTTCGCTCAGGACGTCCATCTCGAAGACGTCGCCACGCGCCAGCGGCGAGTACGCCACGATCTCGATGTCGTGCTCGTCAGCGTAGTCCCGTAGTTCGGTCTGCTGGAGCATCGGGTGGGTCTCAACCTGGTTGGCGAAGATCGGCGCGTCCAGCTGCTTGCGCGCCTCGTCGATGTGACGCGGCTCGAAGTTACTGACGCCGATATTTCGGATCGTTCCCCCGTCGTACAATTCGTCGAACGCCTCTAATGTCCCCTCAGGCTCGTAGGTTCGTGACGGCCAGTGGACGTACAGTAGATCGAGATAGTCGGTCCCGAGTCTATCGAGGCTCTCCTGTGTGGTTTCGAGGACGTCCTCGTAGTCGAGGTTCGATATCCAGACTTTCGTCGCGAGGAAAATCTCCGCTCGATCGACGTCGGCAGCGGCGATTCCCTCGCCGACGGCGTCCTCGTTACCGTATGCCTGTGCCGTGTCGATGTGTCGATACCCCATCTCCAGGGCAGTGCGGACGCTTTCGGCACACTGATCGGGATCCTCGTTCTCCCAGGTGCCGAGTCCTAGCATCGGCATCCCCTTCGTGGACGCCACGCTCTCCGGTGTGAGTTCGCTTGCTGTCATCACCTGTACTATGGGCTCTACCACTTAAGAGGTTCTGAAGCGTGAGTTTCGATACCACAGGGCGCATAGATCTGTCAGATGATCGACAGCCGGGAGCGCCGGCCCGCTAGTATTTCGGCTCGGCCCCGACGCGCTCGTAGAACCGATCCATGAACGCGTCGCGATCGCGACGCCAGTCCGGGAAGTTCGCCGGCGTCTCGGGATACCGCTCGTAGATGGACTTGAGTTCGTCGGCTATCGCGTTGACCCGATAGGCGTCGTACAGTGTTCCCCAGTGGCCGAACGTCGAGAGCGCCAGTCTGGCCTTTCCGAGCAGGCCCATCGAAGCCGTCCCCTCCTTTCCGAGTACGTCGATGAGTTGCTGGGCCGGCAGCGACGCGATGACGTCAGTCAGTTCGTCGATCGAATGGGCCGTCCCGAAGATGTTGTACAGGTCCATCGCGGCAAAGCGCTTGCCGAAATCCGTCTGCACCCGGTGGTTGTACGCCCAGAGAGTCGCTTCGTTGACTGACTCTTCGACGACGGCGTCGGCAGCGATTTCCCCGGCCCAGTGGCCGGCCTTCGCCGCGCCCGGGATGCCACCGCCCGTCGTCGGGTTGACGTGAGCCGCGGCGTCGCCGACAGCCAGATACCCCGGCGCGACAGCCGAATCGTAGGGTCGTCGGGTCGGAAGCGCCGCCCCGAGTTTGTCCTCGACGGTCGCGCTCGCAAACTCGGGTTTC
>ENA-ORCS01001000-ORCS01001000.1-marine-metagenome-genome-assembly--contig:-NODE-1000-length-14169-cov-3.559537_pt1 | contig 14169 bp, 15 predicted proteins | sample MGYA00237781_ERZ508513 | MGnify/ENA primary metagenome ERZ508513 (study PRJEB26184, sample SAMN06268793) | marine metagenome | isolation source: Eden Landing Ponds, San Francisco, CA, USA | place...
GGTACGTGTTGAGGACGACGACAGACCCGAAACAAAACAGCGTGAGCGGACCGCTGCTCAGGGCGAACGCGACGAGCAACCGCGGATAGGGCGCGTCGGGCGTATAGCGGTCGACGATCCCGGCCATACCTGTACGTCTGTGCGTTGTCACGAAAGCCTTCCGGACGGCGTGCTCGGTGGGTCGCGGGTCCGGGACGGATTCGACAGCCACAAAACACATCCCGCGTGCCGCTGAAACGACTCGCGTATGCTCGAAGCTGAACTCGAAGTCTGTGTCGAGTGTGGTAACCTCCACATGGAAGGCGGCCCCGGTCCCCACGACGTCGACGCGTGTGCGGTCTGTGACGGCCGGACCACCGACGTCGAACTGGACGACGTTATCGGACTGTAGTCGAATAGTCGACGAACGTCGTCGAATACTGGATGGATCCCATCTTTTTTGAGGTGTGATTCACAATCGTGAGACATGGCAACACACAGCTCGGGTGTGGGCGGGACGGACGTACTGCCGCTGGAACACACGGCGTTTTTCGACATCGACACGCGCCGGGGCTACGTCCGCATCGACCAGTCCTGGGGAGACCAGACGCTCTACACCCCCGAAGAGGCCAGAGACATTGCCCACTCGATCCTCGAAGCAGCCGAGGAGACAGAGCGAGACGACACTGCAGACTGACCCCCGGGCGAGGGGGCGAGACGAAAGCGGTGGGGATTTTTAACAGGTCGTCACAGTGGGGGTATGGCAGACGCGCACAGGCGAGCGGCGATGGCCGAGCGCGCGGCCCGGGCAGGGGGAGCCGTGGCGCGCCAGGCGTTTCGTGGCGACCTACAGATAGACACGAAAGCCGACAAGATGGACCCGGTGACCGAGACCGACCGCGATGCTCAGCGGCAGGTCGTCGCGACGATCGACGGGGAGTTCTCCGGTGACCCCATCCTGGCCGAAGAAGACGCGCTCCCGGTCGGGCTCGGCGGGCCCGCGGACGAGGACAGGGCCGACCCGCTCGTGGACGAACTCCCCGAGACCGGCGATGCGTGGATCGTCGACCCCATCGATGGGACGGCGAACTTCGCTCGTGGACTCGGACTGTGGACGACGAGCGTCGCGGCCGTCGTCGACCGCGAACCCGTCGGGTCGGCGACGTACGTCCCGGTCGCCGGCGACATCTACACCGCCGGACCGGACAGCGCGAGCAGGGACGGCACCACGCTGGCAGTGAGCGACGTCGCCGACCCGGAGACGTTCGCCGTGGGCGTGGTCGGACGGTGGCTCGCCGACGGGGCCGCGGAGTTCGGCGCGCTCAACGAGTCACTGGTCGAGCGACTGGGGGATATTCGACGGTTCGGGAGCATGCAGGCGACGCTCGCGTACCTCGCCGACGGCGGCCTCGACGCGGTCGTCGGGCCGATGGCCCACGCACCCTGGGACTCGGTCGCGGGCGTCCACCTCGTCCGCGAAGCAGGGGGGACGGTGACCGACGTCCACGGCGACCCCTGGACCGTCGACAGCGAGGGGATCGTCGCCTCGAACGGTCACGCTCACGAGGCGGTCCTCGATGCGGTCCAGTCGGCGTTGGACTGACCGGGCGTCGGGTTCCGGGTCGCCTCCGCGGACGTTTCGACGCCTCGGTCGCACGCGACCGGAAAGCTAAACAGGCCACATGGCGGGATTTCGGGCATGGCAACCGAGGAGTTCGTCTCGGAACGGACCTGGATCGGTGGGTTTCTCGCCCTCGTGGGTGGCCTGGTGGTCGGGTCGCTCGCCGCGCCCCGTGCGGTCTACGACCGGTTCATCTGGCAGTACTTCTGGGGTCCGGTCTACTCCGACGCGCACACCGCCCGCTGTGCGGTCCTGACCGGCGACGGTATCGACCTGTACGCGACCGACGCCGCCTGTCAGGGGGCCGCCGACACCGGTGTCGTCGCCTACACCGGCTACACGCTCGTCTCTGAAGTCGGGTATATGGTCGTCCTCCTGTTCATGCTGGTCGGCGTCCTGTTGTTGCTCGCGCGACTCGACCTGGCGACGGACCGCCGCCTGTTTTTCTCGCTGGTCCCGTTCATGCTCTTTGGCGGCGCGGTGCGCGTCGTCGAGGACGCCACCGACGCGGCCGTCGACGCCGGCTTCGAACCCGCGATCACCTACCCGCTGAACACGCTCTTTATCAGCCCGGTGATCTACGTGACCGTCTTCGTGTTCACCCTCGGCGCGCTGCTGGTGAGTGTGAAACTCGAAGACGAGGGGGTCGTCCCGAACAAGTTCCGCGCGATGACCGGCATCGGTGCCGGTGTCCTCGCACTGACTCTCGCGTACCTGTTCTATCTCTCCGCTACCACCGAGTACGTCCGCTTTTTCCCGCAGATACTGCTACTCGACGTCGGCATCGCGTCGGTGCTGGCCTACGGCATCTACAGAGCGGTCGACGGGGTCAAACCGGAGATAAACGCCGGCACCCACCGTATCGGCCTTATCGTCCTGTGGGCCCACGCCATCGACGGCGTGGCGAACGTCATCGCGGCCGACTGGGCGACGGCACTGGGCCATCCGTTCACCTACGGTGCGAAACACCCCGCCAATCGGATCATCATTCAGATCACGGACGCGATTTTGCCCGGTTCCATCGCGTCGGTCATCGGGACGTCCTGGCCGTTCCTCCTCGTGAAACTGGGCGTCGCGCTGGGCATCGTCTGGCTGTTCGACGAACAGATCATGGACGAGAGCCCGCGCTACGCACTCTTGTTGCTGATAGCGGCGGTCGCTGTCGGCCTCGGCCCCGGGACGCGTGACATCCTCCGTGTCACGTTCGCGATCTGACCCCCGCTCGCGGCCCGAAGGACGTTCGCTATCCGGGTCACGTTCGCAGTCCGAAGCAACGGCTGGTCGGTCTCGACTGGACTGTCTCGAACGGGGGTTACAGGCGGCTCAGCGCCTGTTCCGGGTAGTACCGTCCCCCACAGGACGGACACTCGGCCACCGTCAATGACTCGTCGGTTCCACCGACCTGTCGACGGACCAGTTCCTGACCGCAGTCTACACACGGAAGGTCGAACTCCGAAACCATGTCTGACTCTGGCGGGTCGCTCACCGAGAACCTGCCAGTGTGTGAATCGTCGACACACCACGAAATAAACCCTCGTATCTATCCACAAACTGTCAGGATTCGCGGTAGACCGGGTACCGGAACTGCGCGGCCCCGCGGCTGGTCGTCTCAGGGATACGGGTGCAGGTCCCGATCGAGGTCGGGTTCGAAACCCAGCGAGTCCGGGACCGTCCGGGCGCGTTCGCCGAAGTAGGGTGTGTCGAAAAAGAGCGGCTGTGCACCCGGGACGACGACGCGGACGGCCTCGAAACCAAGCGACTGGACGTCCCGGGTCGTGATCCGGGCGACGCAGGGGTCGAGGCCAGCGTCGGCGAGACGCTCACAGACGGCGTCGAGATGCGCGCTCCCCTCGGGGACTGCCTCCGGCCCCACGGAGTCTGCAGGTACCAGACTGTCCGGACTCACGAAGGCCTCGACCGGTGTGGGGTCTTCCGCGTAGCGGCCGATCGCACCGCCGGCGTTCTCGGCGCCGTCGGGTCCCATCTCGCGGAGTTCGACGAAGTTCTGGACCGCTTCGGCGAGGGCGTTTCGAGCAGCGCGTTCGGGGTCGAGGTGGGCGGCCGTTCCGAACGCGAGTTTCGGGTACTCCTCGCGAGTGACCGCGACGGCGACGACGGGGACGTCGACGTCCTGTGTGAGCAAGAGTGCGGTCACGTCGAGTCCCTCGGTGCCGGCTCGCGTCGCGAGTTGGCTGTAGGCGTCGTCTTCGACCGCGAGTTCGAGGGGTTCGTAGGAGGAGTACCACGCGATCGTGGTCGCGTCACGCTCGATCACCTCGTAGAGGCCCGAGAGCAGCGCCTCGACGGTCGAGTTGCCCAGCCCCAGACCAGTGGTGACTGCCGGTCGGATCGCCCGCTCGGGTGGCGGGTAGTGGACGAGTTCCGCGGGCAGGTGGACGCTCTCACCGGTCGTGAGCGATTCACCGGGGACCCACGGCCGTTCGCGGTCGTCGGCGTCCTCGCCGTGGCCCCAGTCCTCGGGGCGGACGACCGAGGTGGGTTCGACGGGGTCTTCGAGGTCGGTCGCAGCGGCGGTCGTGAACTCGCCCGTCCGGTAGACGCCGGCGCAGTAGCGTTCGTACCCCTCGCCGAGTGCCTTCATGAACGCGGCGTTCCAGCCGGGGTCGACGCCCGCAGCCTGTCGCGAGGCCGTCGCGTCGGAGAAACCCGAGGTATCAGCGACCTGTGCCAGGTAGTACGGAGCGGGGTAGGATTCGGCCTCACCCACTTCGGCGACGACACCGAGTCGGCTGTCGAGGCCGCCCTCGGCGGCAGCGAGAGCGTCTTCGACGGGCCGGCGTCCGTCGTCACGGTCGAGCGCCCGGTCGCGCTCGCTCCCGCAGTCACACCCGGGGACGGGAAGCAGCGGTCGTTCGGCGTGGGGGAGTTCGGTCACGCGGCCCCAAGGGTCGGGTTCGCCGGGGTCGAGTGCCGCGACGGCGCTGTGGCCGGCGATAGCGCCAGCGAATCGGGCGGTCGCGTCCGACGGCGGTGAGACGGGCTCGGTGTCGGCGGGTACGTTCGACGCGACGCGGGTCGCGAGACAGTGATAGCACGGCCCCGCCGGTGAGAGCGCCGCGACGGTGGCGTCGACGACCGGGTAGCCGCCGATACCGCCGAGTTCGACGGCGATGTAGGGGACGCCAGCGTCGAGGGCACGGTCGGCGAGGCGTTCGAAGGTGGTCGCGCCCGCCGTCTCGACGGCGACGACGAAGCGGTGTTCGGGGCCGATGTCGGCGGGTGCGAGCGACTCGACGCGCGCGTCGACGTCACCGAGCGCGGCTTCGACAGCCGCCGCGGCCGGGCCGCTTCCGACGAGTCCGACAGACATGCGTTTCCCGTGGGTCGGTGCGTAGTAAAGTCCCCCGTCTCGTGGTCCGAAACGCACATGGTGTCGATGCCGTCAGGCCGATGTGGAGACGTGTCACTCGGTGGCGAGGCGGTCACGGGCCGTCGTCACGAGTTCGGGGACGGGAGCGTCCCGCAACTCCTCGGCGATCCGGAGCCGCAGGCGGGGACGACCGACGTCGATGGGGACTTTCTCGGTCACGATGATCCCGACGTCTTCGAGGTCGGTCTTCGACCGGGAGAACGTCGCCTTGCTCGCGAGGCCGACGTCTTCGCCCCACTTGCTGATCTCGTAGAGAAGTTCGCTGTGGCGTGCGCCAGCCAGTAGTGTGAGTGTCACCTCGTCTAAGTCGTCGTCGTCGCCGGTGACCGACGAGAGTTCGGCGAGTATCGCGTCGAAGTCCTCGCGGACACCCTCCCCGAGGTCGGTGGCGAGCGTTTCGCGAACGGCCGAGAGTGGCGGTGTCCGGAGGCTGTACGCTTCGGAGTCGTCCCAGCATTCGTCGTAGCGGTCCCAGACGTCCGCGACGAAATCCGTCTCGGCCGCCGCCAGGCCGCCCACGCGCTGGTTCGCGTGGACCAGCGAGACCACGGTCGCCTCCGAGACGAACAGCGAGGCCCGGGGCGGGTCGGCGAGCAGTCGGACCTCGAGGGCGTCGTCGGCGACGAGGTCGGCGGCGTGGCCCGCGACGACGAAGTCGTTCATCGTCGCCGTCACCTCGTCCCAGTCGACCAGGAGCTTCACCGTCGGCGGGTCCGCGACCTCGTGCAGTCGAAATACCAGGTCCGGTAGCGTCTCCCGACCGAGGTTGACAGCGTAGACGTCCCCGTCACTCTCCTGTATCGTCCCGGCGAGTACCTCGCCGACGTCAGTCTCGAAGAAGTTCGCGGTCATGCACTTCCTTTCACTTTCGAATTATCACACTTAATTTTATTGGGGGTCAGTCGTTGATTTCCCGACACTCGGAAGCGTGAAATAGGTCAGACCAGCGGGGCTGTTGGGGAGCAGTTCTCGCGTGTGGGGTGTTGAGGGATCTCGACAGTTCGGGACCGGCGAGCCGGGTGTCGAGGGTTTCGGGGGCTGGAAACGAAGTCTTCCTGGGCTGGAAGCGGGGCCTTCCTGAGACCGGAAACGAGGTCCGCCCGGGGCTGGAAAGGTAGATTATTGACGCGGGGGGCCGGAGGTGTCGATACACCATGAACTACGAGACGGTCCGAGAGACGGACCCGGCCGTCGCCGACGCCCTGTCGGCCGAGGTCGAACGCCAGCGGAACACACTCGCGATGATCGCGAGCGAGAACCACGTCAGCGAAGCCGTCCTGGAGGCCCAGAGTTCGGTCCTGACGAACAAGTACGCCGAAGGGTACCCCGGCGAGCGCTACTACGGCGGCTGTGAACACGCCGATACGGTCGAGCAACTCGCCATCGACCGCGCAAAAGAGCTCTGGGGTGCCGAGTACGTCAACGTCCAGCCTCACTCGGGTTCGCAGGCGAACATGGCGGTCTATCTCGCGATGCTCGACCCCGGCGACAGGATCCTCTCGCTCGACCTGACCCACGGCGGTCATCTGAGTCACGGTCACCCGAAGAACTTCGCCGGCCAGGTCTACGACGTCGACCAGTACGAGGTCGACCCCGAGACCGGTCGTCTGGACTTCGAGGCGATCCGCGAGCAAGCCGAAGACTTCGATCCGGACATGATCGTCTCGGGCTTCTCCGCGTATCCCCGGGAGGTCGACTGGGAGGCGTTCCAGGCCATCGCCGACGACGTCGACGCCTACCACATGGCCGACATCGCCCACATCACCGGCCTCGTCGCCGCGGACGTCCACGACTCGCCCGTCGGCGTCGCCGACTTCGTCACGGGGTCGACCCACAAGACGATCCGCTCCGGCCGCGGCGGGATCATCATGGCCGACGAGGAATACGGCGATTCGATCGACGGTGCCATCATCCCCGGCACGCAGGGTGGCCCGCTGATGCACAACGTCGCCGGCAAGGCCGTCGGCTTCGGCGAGGCGCTCCAGCCCGAGTTCCAGGAGTACGCCGAGCAGACGGTCCAGAACGCGAAGGCGCTGGGTGACCACCTCCAGAAACACGGCTTCTCCCTCGTGTCGGGCGGGACGGACAACCACCTCGTCCTCGTGGACCTGCGTGACTCCCATCCCGACGTAACCGGAAAGGAAGCCGAGGAAGCCCTCGAAGAGGTCGGGATCGTCCTCAACGCCAACACGGTGCCCGGCGAGACGCGCTCGCCGTTTGTCGCCTCGGGTATCCGGGCCGGCACGCCCGCACTGACCACTCGCGGGTTCGACGAGGACGCCTGCGAGACGGTCGGCCACTGCATCGCCGAGGTCATCGACAACGTCGACGACGAGGAGACGAAAGCCGAGGTCTCGGAGACCGTCGACGAACTCTGCGAAGAGCACCCGCTCTACGAGTGAGTCGGACGACGGTCGACTGGTAGTGATCGGGTGACCGGTTTTCGGGCCCACTCGCCCTTTTCAATCGCCCACACTGCTCGGCAGTGGAGAGACGGCAGTCGCGGTCCACGTACCAGTATGGTCGAGACGCTGACGTGGATCGCCTTCGGGGTCGGACTGGTCGCGGGACTCGCGAACACGGTCGGGGTTCTGGCGAGCGCGTTCGGCGACAGCGACTATTACCCCGCGGGAGAACGAGACTGGCGGTACTACTCGCTGTGGGGACTGAGTCACACACTCAACGTGGCGATTCTGGTGGTCGCCGTGGGCCAGTGGCGGACCGTCGTCCTGCCCGCGCCGATGGTCGCTGGCGCCGCCGTCCTGTTCGTCGTCGGGTTCGCAGTCGCGGTGCTCGCGGGGCTGGATCTGGGTGTCGACGAGACGCAGGGGTTGACCGGGGCGTTGCGGACCGGTGGCTGGTACCGCTACTCCCGTAACCCCCAGTACGTGGGCTACCTCCTCGCGACGGTGACGGTCCCGGTATGGACCGGCGCACCCCTCGCGGCGCCGCTCTGTGGGATCTACGTCGTCTGGTGGTTCTGTTTCCCGCTCGCGGAAGAGCCGTGGCTGAGAGAGCAGTACGGCGCGGCGTACGTGCGCTACGCCGAGCGGGTCCCGCGATTCGTCGGCCGGCACACGCTCCGGGCGCTGCTGGGGGTAGACGATGGCGAGTCCTCGCCGAGCAGGTCCTGACTCTTTTCTGTCGACCCCGCCTATCGCCAGGTGTGTCCCGTGTTTCCGAACGCGTTACGAGACGCACCCTCCTGGCGGCGGGAACGGCGCTGTTGGCTGGTATCGCCGGCTGTGGCACGGGATCCTCCGGGTCGACTCCGACGAACCCGGACGGTTCGCAGTCACCCTCCGGGGGCGCCGTCGGCGCGCCCCCCGAGGTACTGAACGACAGCGGAACGGACGGCAGTGGAACCGGCGTCACAGCTACTGTGACGGCAGCGGCGACGGACGGCGGGACCCCCACACCGGAACTCGACCTCCGGGAGGCAAACGTCACCGCGGTCGAATTCGAGGGTGGCGACGGCTCGTACGAGTTCGACGTGACGCTGTATCACGACGACGACGGCGAGAACGGCTACGCGAACTGGTGGCAGGTCGAATCTCTCGGCGGGGAGCAGTTGGGTCGGCGCACGCTGCTCCACGCTCACTCGACGGCGCCGTTCACGCGGTCGGAGACGATCGACGTCCCGTCGGGGACGACCTGCGTCGTCGTCCGTGGACACGACCAGACCCACGAGTACGGCGGGCAGGCGGTGCTCGTGAACCTGGACTCCGGGACGACCCGCGCCGTCGACCAGGGGCCGGATCCCGCCACCTTCGACGCGAGTGACTGTCCGTAATACTCTCGGGGATCCACGGTCAGGTCTGGGAGTGCCCGGCCGCGATATCGGGAAATGTACGTTTTCTCAGTCGCTGTCGGCTCCGTTTACACGATGGCTGTCGTCGCCCGAGGTCGTCGTCTCCAGAAACGCCTGTTTGCAGTCCTCGGAGCAGAACTCGTGGAGAGCCCCGTCGCTGTCACCGACCGCAGCAGGATGCCACTCACCGGGATCGAACGGCGCTCCGCAGTGGTCACAGATGCCCGGGGACATCAGTTTATTCCTCGACCGGAACGACCATGGTGGTCTGAATCCACCGGTCCGGCCGGTCGCAGTCCCGGACGGTGGCAAGCAGCGCGTCCTCACAACTGAACTCCTCGTAGACGACCGACGCTTCGGAACCGGCGTCAGCTCGCGCTCGGAACGGACCATAGACGTCACCCGGTGCGGACCGAGGAGTGAGATACCGGTTGTCGGCGCTCCCGATGTGTCCCTCGTCGCGGCGGGTGTTGATGCGTCGGGGGTCGCCGTCGCGGTGGCGCTTGTCGCGGCGTCGGTCGTCGCTCACGGTTCGACCCTCGTCGTCGTGTCGGACTGGATCCAGGCGCACTCGTTCGTGACGTCCGCGATGAGCGCGACAGTCCCCGCGTCGACGGCGAACTCGGTGTACCGCGTCTCCGGTATCCGGCGACGCACCTGGTCGCTCATCGACCGACCACCGTTCGGGACTGTCGGTCGCCGTCCCGGGCGACGACGGCGATCTCGGGCCCGGTATCCCGGACCGTCACGTCGTAGGCGTCGACGGTCACGGTCAATTCGATCGCTCGGTCTTTCGCGGGGGAGAACAGCGCGTCGAGCGCGTCCGGGTCGACGTGCTCGGCCAGGCAGAAATCCAGGTCGACGGGTCGCTGGTCACTCAGTTCGCTTATCGCGGTGACGACTGCCATGGTCACGCTCGTATCGGTCGTCGGTCGGTCCGGCGCAGCTCTCGGTTCGCTTTCCATAGACGAGAGAACGGACGCTGTCTGCATCGACCTGTCCCCGATATGAGTCGACGGAGCTGTTCGAGGGGGGCTATACTGATAGAACCGACCCGTCACTCGCTCGAATTCGGCGGCATCGAGCCATCTCGGTTAGTCGTCCCGTCGCGTGCCGGCTTCCTCGGTTTCACGAAAGAGGAGTCCCAGAAGACGACGCTGGCTTTCGCGGAGGTGGTGGTTGACGGTCGGCTGGGAGATACCCAGACGGTCGGCGACGTCCTGGCCACTGCTCTCGCGCGGCGTCTCGAAGTAGCCGCTCTCGTAGGCGGTCCGCAGGACCTCGCGCTGGCGGTCAGTCAGCGCCGACTCGAACTCCCCACGGAACGCAGAGCGCGTCAGTCGAGGGCCGGTCTCCCGGCGCGCGAGGAGTTCGACGCCGTCGTAGGCGTCGGCGAGGCGCTCGACGAACGTCCGAGCGTCGGCGTGGGGCAACAGCGAGACGACGAGCGTCGTCTCCGTCGGGGTCACCTCGATCGATTCCGGGACGCCCCCGGCGTCAACGACGGTCTCCGAGAGCGTCTCCCCACTGACCGTGGCCCGGAACACCCCCTCACGGCGGGCCGCGTCGACCCGTTCGACGACGACCGAATCGTCCGCCAGCCGGTCGAGTTCTCCAGCGGTGACGCCTGCCGCGCGGAAGTCGACGCGCGTCCGGCCCCGGCTCTCGGGGACCGCCTCGAAGCACTCGACTGGCCCGTCACTCAGCGTCGCGACGTCGTTCAGGAACGATATCCGCCCCGGTATAGTGAGTTCGAGTTCCGTTCCACGGGCGGCGTGGAGGCCGCGTCTGGTTTCGACGGCGCTGATCGCGTAGGCGACCGTCTCACCGAGTTGCCGCAGGACGGCGGTCGTCTGGTCGTCGAACGTGTCGGCCGATCCGCTGTATATGGTCAGCGCGCCGTACTCCTTGTGCTGGTGGACGAGTGGAACGCTCAGCACCGACCGGAAGCCGCGAGCGACGGCCTCGGCGGCCCAGGGAGCCGTCTGGACGTACTTCGAGAGCGGGGACACCTGCGTGGGTTCGCCGCTCCGGAGCGTCGAGACGCCGGGTTCGAGGCGTGTCGCGTCGTCGGGCGGGATCTCGTCCCCGATCTCGTCGAGATAGCTCGCGTCCTCGCCGGCCCAGGCGCGGGGTGTGACGCTCTCGCCCGCGGTCCCGACCCAGGCGAAGAGACACCGGTCGGTGGCGGTCAACCGGTCGCAGACGGTCTGTTCGATCTCTTCGCGCGAGTCCGCGCCAACGACCGCCTGGTTGACCTCGCGGACGACGTCGGTTATCTGCTGGAGGCGTTCGAGTCGCTGTGTCCGCTCGCGCAGCTCACTCTCGCGTTCGCGGAGGTCGCCTTCGCTGTCCAGCTGGTCGAAGGCGGCTTCAGTCGTCGCCGCGAGGAGTTCGACGAGCTTTCGATTGTGTTCGTCGAAGTCGCCGACTCTCGCCGACCCGGCCACGAACAACCCGTGGTCGCCCAGTGGAACGAACATCACGCTCCGTGCGGCCGTGTCCGTGATGGCGAGGTTCTCTGCGCCACTAACGTCGTCGAAGACAGCCGGTTCCCCGGAGACGAACGTATCCCAGGTCATCGACCCGGACTCGCCGGTAAAGCGCGGGTTCTCGCTCCCGTAGAACTCTCTCGGGTCCGAGGTCGAAGCGAGCAGTTCGAGGACACCCTGTTCCTGATCGTAGCCGAAGACACCGATCTCCAGGGCGAGCAGGTCTCCCCCTGCGTCCAGCACTACGTCGCAGACGTCCTCTGCGGTCTGGGCAGTGAGCAACTCACGCGTGACACCGTGGAGTGCCGTGAGGACGTCCGCACGTTCCTTGCGTTCGGCGGCGGTGATGGCGTGACCGACAGTCTTCCCGAACTGGGCGAGTACGTCCTGTTCGCGCTCGTCGAATGCGTTCGGGCGGTCGGCGTACACTGCGAGGACGCCGTAAGTCCGGTCGCCGTACCGGATGGGAACCGTCGCGAGCGCGCGAAACTGCTGGTCGAGTGCGGGTTCACGCCACGAGCCGAAATCGGGTTCGTGTTCGACGTCCTGGACGACCTGTATCTCGCCGGTCTCGATCGCCCGCGCCCCCGGACTGTTCCCGGCGTCCGCCGGGTCGATCGGGAACACTTCCTCGACGTAGTCGTCGCCGTTTCCCCGGTAGACGCGCGGGCGGAATCGTCCGTCAGTAGTCTGCTCCGCGACGAGCGCGAACTCGTAGGGGGCGTTCGAGCTCAGGCGGTCACAGACGGCCTCTTCGATCGACTCGCGCGAGTCGGCCCCGACCAGCGCCTGGTCGACCTCGCGGATCACTCGATTGATCCGGTCCAGCGTCTCCAGTTCGGTGTGCTGTTCGCGCAGCGCTCGTTCCCGCTGGCGCTCGACTGTCACGTTCCGAACGACGAGCAGGCACGTCCGCTCGCCCGCTGGTTCATCGATCGGAAGCGCCTGTACCTGATAGGTGTCGTCGCCACGCGTGACCTCGCTCTCGGCCGTTCGACCGTCCAGCGCACTGTCACAGAGCCGCCGTAGCGCAGGCTGTACCGCTTCGTCGACTACCTCCGGGAGATGCCGGCCCGTCAGTGCCCCACAGTCCTCCCGGCCGAACAGGTCGTCGCCGCCGGCGAGTAGACAGTCGTAGTCGTCGTCGAGGAGCACGACGGCGCCCCGGGGGAACCGTTCGATGATGGTCGATGTCCGGCGCTCGCTGGTCTCCAGTCGGCGCAAGAGTGCCTCGCCTTCGGTGTTGTCGTAGAGCGCGAGCAGCAACACCGCCGTCAGGCCGGTCGTCAACACGAGTATCTGCAGGCGACTCTCCAGAACCGCCGGTGCGAGTCCGACTCCCTCGGCGGCCTCGACGAATCCCCAGACACTCAACAGGGCGGTCCCGGTCGCGGCGATGAGCCAGTAGTTACGCAGCAATCGCTGGCGCCGGTAGAGTCGAAGCGCCTGGACGAACGCGCCGAGGAACGTGACCGCACCGACGAGGTCCAGTACGGGCGCCAGCACCATCCTCAGGTCTCCGCGGGGGAGCCCCCTCGGTCGTCCGTCCTGTCGCTTTTACTGTCCGTCCTGTCGCTTTTTCCGTCTATCCCGTCGCGTCTCCGGCGTGCCGTGACGGTGAAGTGAGCGAGAAAGCACGCGCCAGCGAGCGCGACGCCGGCGCCGTGTTCGGCGACGACCCACAGCCCCGACACGAAGAAGTCTTCGAGGATCGTCGCCCCCCGACCGACAAGCAGTGCCGTGTACCCTACGAAGAGCCACAGCGCCCGCTGCTGGCGTACGTAAGCCCGGATGACGGGGACGTACCCCGCCAGCACGAGCGCGAAGATGAACAGTTCTTCCGTCTCGACAGTGGCTGTCATCGTCTCTCTATCGCTGTTCGGGACCCTACTGGCGGACAGGCCATGAGACTTTCGGTAGATTAACATGTTTTCGGACAGGACCTGGATCGCACGCTTGTGCCCCCGGCAGACGCGCCGTTTATACGCGTCGCCTCCCGAGAACCGAACATGACAGACCTGGACGCGACGGACGGCGCTATTCTGAACGCTTTCCAGGGTGGGTTTCCGGTGGTCGCCGACCCCTACGAGCCAGCGGCGGCCGCGCTTCGTGAGCACGGTATCGACGTCTCGGCCGACGACCTCCACGAGCGTCTCGTCCGCCTCGACGAGGCGGGCGTGTTGACGCGTTTCGGCGCGCTCATCAACGCCGAAGAGATCGGCGGGACGGCGACGCTCGTCGCGATGCACGCGCCCGAGGAGCGGTTCGACGAACTGGTCGAGCAGGTCAACGCTCACCCCGAAGTGGCCCACAACTACGAGCGCGAACACCCACATCTCAACGTGTGGTTCGTCGTGAGTGTGGCCGACGAGGAGCGGGTCGACGACGTGCTGGCCGAGATCGAAGCCGAAACCGGTCAGAAGACGTACAACATGCCCAAACAGCGGGAGTTCCACGTCGGCGCGAAGTTCCCCGTCGAGGGCCCCCTGGCCGACCTCGACGACGGACTCGACCGCTCGGGTCTCGGTCCCGAGGTCGAACCCACCGACGCGACGACGCTGACCCCCCGAGAACGCGACCTCGTCGTCGAGATCCAGGGTGGCCTCCCGCTCTCGCGGACGCCCTACGCGGACGTCGCAGACGCCCTCGACGAAGACCTCGCGTGGGTGCTGGAGACGATCAAGCGCTTCGATGCCGAGGGCAAAGTCCGGCGCGTCGGCGCGGTGCCCAACCACTACTCGCTGGGGTACAGCGAGAACGGGATGACCGTCTGGGACGTGCCCGACGACGTCGTCGACGAGGTCGGCCCCGCCATCGCGTCGTTCGACTTCGTCACGCACTGCTATCGCCGCCCGCGCCACGAGGGCGTCTGGCC
>ENA-ORCS01001001-ORCS01001001.1-marine-metagenome-genome-assembly--contig:-NODE-1001-length-14165-cov-2.876633_pt1 | contig 14165 bp, 11 predicted proteins | sample MGYA00237781_ERZ508513 | MGnify/ENA primary metagenome ERZ508513 (study PRJEB26184, sample SAMN06268793) | marine metagenome | isolation source: Eden Landing Ponds, San Francisco, CA, USA | place...
TGTCGGAACTGCGCCCTCGGCCGGCACCCAGTGGATGACCTCGACGGCACCGTCTCGGACGACCTCGATGTCGTCGTCGGTGTACTCGAAGGCGCCCCCGGTGTGTCGCACGCAGCCGTAGCCTTTCAGCCAGACCCGATCGCCCTCGGCCGGCACGTCTCCGCTCTCGACCAGCACAGCGTCTTCGACGGCGATCTCGCGACGGCCACGAGCCTCATTGGGGTGGACCGGTGGTCGACCGCGATCAGGGCCGCCGACGATCGGCTTCTCGACGGCCGGTCCGACCGCGTCGTCGCCAGCGTGGGAATCACGGACGAAGAACGCCCGGTCGGCCCCGTCGTCGATCAACTCGCGGTTGTTCGCGTAGACCGCCGACATCGACAGGTCGACATTGCTGGTGGAGGTGCCGAGTTCGACCATCGCGTCGACGATTGCCTCGCCCCTGATCCCGCGACGTTTGAGGCTTTTGAGAGTGGGTGCCCGCGGATCGTCCCAGCCGTCGAGATCGCCGGAGTCAATCTGCTCTTTGATCGTCGAGGTGCTCATCGAGACATCGTAGGCCTCGACCTGGACGTGCCCCCAGTGGATTACCTCGGGATAGTCCCAGCCGAAGTACTCATAGACGAACTGCTGGCGCTTGGCCGAGTCCTGCAGGTCGATCCCACGGATGATATGCGTGACGCCGGTGAGTTGGTCGTCGATCCCGCTCTGGAAGTCAAGCATCGGCCAACAGCGGTACTCGCTGGCTGCCTCACGCGGGTGCGGGGTATCGATCATTCGGAAGGCCACCCAGTCGCGCAGCGCGGGGTTCTTGTGCTCGATGTCGGTTTTCACCCGCAGGACCATCTCGCCCGACTCGTACTCGCCGTCGATCATCGCCTCGAACTCCTCGTGAGTCTGTTCGGAGCCTTTCTCGCGGTGGGGACAGGCTTCACCGTTGTTCTTGAGATCAGAAAACTCCTCCTGGGGGCACGTGCAGGTGTAGGCACCGCCCTGCTCGATCAGTTCGCGGGCGTGATCGTAATAGGTCTCCAGCCGATCGCTGGCCCGCAGAACTTCGTCGGGCTCGAATCCCAGATAGTCAATATCGTCGAGGATCGCATCGTAGGCGGACAGATCCGGTCGCTTAGTCTCTGGGTCGGTGTCGTCGAAGCGAACGATGAACGAACCGTCGTAGCGGTCCTTGTAGGTGCCGATAACCGAGGGCATCCGGGCGTGGCCGATGTGCCAGGGGCCGTTGGGGTTCGGCGCGGCGCGCATCCGGACCTCATCGTAGGACTCAGCGTTCGGCAGATCGGGCAGGTCGTGCTCGTCCGCTTCGTCCTCGCGTTCGAGTTCCTCGAGGCGTTCGGGCGCAAGTTCCCCGAGTCGTTCACGTTTCTGCGCTGCGTCCATGTCGTTGACCCGCTGGACAACGGGGGCGACGACGCCGGCGATTTCGTCACCGTACTCGCGGAACCCGGGGTTTTCGCCCATCAGCGGCCCCAGTATCGCATCGACCTGTGCGTCGCTATCGTGTTTGAGTGCGTTGAACAGCGCGTCGATTTCGGCGGCCTCCTCGACGCGTTCGCGGATCTCCTCGTCCATAGCGTCGGATTGGGGCCGCGGGTCAAAACGCTCCCGGGTTCGGATCGCGAAATATTGCCGGCCCGATTCCACAACCAGTTTGTCGTCCGGGCCGACAGTGAAGGTATGACCGATCGTGATCTGGCGTGGGACCGTCTCGAATCCGAAACTGTCTACACCTGCCCGGGATTCGACGTGATAAGCGAGACCGTCAAGCTGCCCGACGGTGCCGAGACGGACTTCGATTACGTCGCCGAGGGTGACAGCGTCGTCATTCTCCCCATTACGCCCGACGACGAGGTCGTCGTCATCGAGGAGTGGCGCGAGCCCGTCCAGCGGATCAACTACGGACTGCCGGCCGGCGGCCTGGAACCGGGCGATCCGGAGCCAGCGGCCGCTGTCGAACGCGAACTCGCCGAGGAGACCGGCTACGAGGCCGGGCGAGTCGAGCATCTCACGACCGTCGAGCCGACAAACGGTTTTGCCGACACGGTCTTCCATTACTTCCTCGCCGACGACTGTACGCCTACTGCCGAGCAGAACCTTGATCACGACGAAGCCATCGCCGTCTCGACGACAACCTTCGAGAAACTCCTGAGCGCCGTCCGAGAGGGCGAACTGCGGGACGGGCGTGCAGCCCTGGGGATCCTCTATTATCACGCGTTCGAGGCGTGATCAGGATGCGTTACTGTACGTCGGCGCTAGTTGCCCGCGTGATGGTGTAGACGGCGATCGCGCCGAAGACCAGATCGAGCACGACCAGTACGCCGATGGCGGGGACGAGCGTGTTCCAGATCCCGCCGAAGGCAGTGACGTTCCAGACTTCCATAACGTCAGCGTCGACCATAATCGCGCGTGCGGCGTCGACGCCGTAGGTGATCGGGTTGTACGTCGCGACGACCTGGATCCAGTCGGGCATCGATTTCACCGGCAGGAAGGCACTGGAGACGAACAGCAGCGGGAGTTGGATCATGTTCGCGGCGATGATGGTCGATTCCTGGTCCCGCGTGGCGAGCGCGACGACGTTCGAGAATGCCAGGAACCACAGCGAGAACAGGACCGCAACGCCAATGATCGCCAGCGCCCCGGCCAGTCCCGATTTGATCTCCGCACCCAGGAGCACGCCCAGCGCCAGCACGATGACGATCTGGATGACGATCCGAACCAGTTCTGACAGGGTCTTTCCCAGGAAGATCGCCGTCCGGCTCATCGGCGTGACCAGCGTCTTCTGGAAGACACCACTCTCGATGTCATCAACTAGCCCGATCCCCGACGATGAGGCGACGATCAGCGCGATCTGGACGACGATCGCCGGCACGAGGTAGGTCTCGTAGCTGATCGGGCCGGACAGCGCCTGACCGGCGACATTGCCGAACACTTGCGTGAACAGGAACAGGAAGATGATCGGCTGCAGCAACGAGGAGATCACCACGAACGGGTTGCGAACGGCGTTGATGTTCCAGCGCATAAAGTTCGTCCAGACGTCACTGGCGAACGTGTTCGAGGTCCGGGAGACCCCCTCCGTCTCCGTGCTCATCGTTCACCCCCGTCGGCTGCGGCAGCCGTGGGAGTTTTCCCTGTCGCCTGCTCCGTTCCCGGTTCGTCGGGCAGGTCGTCCTCGATGTGTTCGCCGGTGATCGCGAGGAACACGTCATCGAGGGTCGGCGATCGGACGTTGAACCCGGTGACTGCGATCCCCGCGTCTCGGAGCGCAACGAGCAGGTCGGGCCCGTGCTGGCGCGCGTCCCGCGAAGTGACCGAGATCCCGCCGTCGGTGATGTCGACGGTTGGATCGTCCGAAAACAGGCCGTCTTCGCGGACGATGTCAGCGGCTCGCTCGTGCTCGTCTGCGCCGTCTTCGAGTTCGATATCGAGGATCTCGCCGCCGACCTCACGTTTGAGATCCGCAGGTGACCCCTCTGCGACGATCTCGCCGTCGAGTATGACCGAGAGCCGATCACAGAGATAGTCGGCCTCTTCGAGGTACTGGGTTGTCAGAAAGATCGTCGTCCCGTCGTCGTTGATGGCCTCGAAGTACTCCCACAGGCGATTTCTGGCCTTCGGATCCAACCCTGTCGTCGGTTCGTCCAGAAAGACCAGCGGCGGCCGATGGACCAGCGCCATCGCGGCGTCAAGCCGCTTTTTCATCCCGCCGGAGAACCCTTCGGCCTGTTTGTCCGCGACATCGGCCAGATCCACCAGATCGAGCAACTCCTCGATACGGCCGCTCCGATCGCGTTTGGGCACGCCGTAGGCGTCACAGGCGAATCGCAAGTTCTCGCGGGCCGTCATCTCCGTGATGACGCTGGTCTCCTGGGCCATATACCCGATCGACTCCCGGATCTTCCGTGGCTCGCTTTTCACATCGAACCCGTTGACTCGAACCGATCCAGCCGTCGGGTTCAGCAGCGTCGCCAGGGTCTTGATCGTCGTGGTCTTGCCCGCACCGTTGGGCCCCAAAAACCCGAAAAACTCCCCCCGTGGCACCGACAGCGATACGCCGCGTACCGCTTCGGTCCCATCGCTGTAGGTCACCTCCAATCTGTCCGTCTCGATAGCATAGTCTTCCTGTGCGGTCCTGTCTGTCTCTCCCATATCCACTAATATATTACCGACGAAAAATAAGCTCGTTGATTGAATATTCATTCAGTACCATTATATGGGTGGCCACACGTATCCCCCATATGGACACAGTGCTCGTCACGGGGGCGACAGGGACAGTCGGTTCCCGGGTCGTGGACAGACTCACGGGCCGAGATGTCACAGTCAGAGCGGCCACGCGCGATCCCGCCGACGAGCAGTTTCAGGGCGATGTCGAGCCGGTCGCGTTCGACTTCGAAAAACCCGAAACGTGGGGGACGGCTTTCGAAGGCGTCGATGCGATGTTTCTCGTCAGACCGCCCGCGATCTCCCGGGTCGGCGACTCGATGCTGCCGGCGATCGACGCTGCCGCCCGGGTCGGCGTCGAACGGGCCGTCCTGCTGTCGGTACTCGGCGCGGAGAAGAACCCGCTGTTGCCCCATCGGAAGATCGAGAAGCACCTCCAGGACAGTGCTGTAACGTGGACGTTCCTGCGGGCGTCGTTTTTTATGGAGAACCTCCTCGAGGTTCACCGCCGGGAGATCATCGAGCAGGGCGAAATCGTCGTGCCGGCAGGTGACGGAGAGACCAGCTTCGTCGCTGCCAGAGATGTCGCCGCCGTCGCGACCGCGGCGCTGACCAAATCCGGCCACGAGTATCGCACCTACGACGTGACAGGGCCGGAAGCGTTGACCTACCACGAGATATCCCACACGCTGTCGGACACTCTCGGCAGATCCGTCACCTACGAGGACCCCTCGCTGGTCCGGTTCGCCCGGCACTCCCGACAACTCGGCCGGGACTGGCCGTTCCTGCTTGTGATGGCGGCGCTGTACATAACTGCCCGTCTCGGTCTCGCAGGGCGGGTCAGCGACGATCTCCAGCAGGTGTTGGATCGGCCACCGATATCGTTTCGCGAGTGGGCCCAAGGCAACGCCGACGCGTTCTTCTCCGGCGGGAACAAAACGGACGATAACGGCGAATCGGAAAATAACAGTCTTAACGGGAGTGAGTGCGAATAGACAACTATGTCGGCCGGAAACCCGTTCGCCGAGGATGCCGAAGATACGCAGACCGCGATTATGCGGGCGACGTTTGACGCGCTCGTCGAATACGGCTACGCCGGGCTAACGATCGACCGGATTGACGAGTTCTTTCCCAAGAGCAAGTCGCTGCTCTATCACCACTACGACGGTAAAGACGAGCTCCTATTGGATTTTCTCTCCCGGATGATCGACAACCGTGAGGGCTCGATCGATCACGAAACGTCCGGCGGCGCCCGCGAGCGGCTCGATCGGTGGCTCGACGCTGCGGTCACACCCGAACTCGCTGACGAGGAACTGGGCTTTATTCGCGCGCTGGTCGAACTCCGCGCGCAGGCAGCACACGACGAACGCTACCGCGAGCAGTTCACGCGAAGCGATCGGCTCTTCCGAGGGTGGCTCGCCGATATCATCGCCGAGGGTATCGACGAGGGTGTCTTCCGTGATGTCGATTCCCAGCAGGTCGCGGCGACGATCCACGTGCTTACGGGCGGTGTTATGGCCGAGCGGGTCACGAACGACGATCCTCACGTCGAAGACGTTCGTGCTGAACTCGACGCCTACGTCGAGGCGCGGCTGCTGGCTGAGTGATTACGACGTGCTGACGCACTGATCGGCGCGATATCCGATCACTCGATCTCTAACTGGCCGCTTTCGCCACTCTCACCTCCGTCTTCGTCCCATTCGAGTTCGAACTCGATGCTCAACTCGCCCGGCTGGTCCGCCGGCCCTTCGCGTTCGGCCTTGACCTCGAAGGTCGGCCGGGTCGGGGGGTCAAGCGTCACGGATTCACCGCCGGATTTCAGGCTGATCTCGCTCCCGCTTTCGAGGTTCTCCGCGACGGTTCGGAGGTACGACGCGATTTCCGCTCGACTCTGGTCGCTCTCGGATTTGAACAGGACTTCCTCTGGCATACTGAACGATACGCCGTCTACGAATAAAAACACACCCCCTGGTCCGGGAGTTCGCACGTGCCGAGCTACGACTCGATATCGCCGAGACTCGCCATCGGTGTCGCGCCGGCGACGATCGCGCCCGTCGCCAACAGCGCCGCCGAGAGCACGACGAAGTCCCCGCTGGGCGAATGGCCGGCGATTCCCGCGCCGGCCTCGACGATAAACACCGTCACGAAGAAACTGAGGATGGCGAACAACAGCATAACTAGCGCCGCGATAATGCTACTGACTAACACGCCGAACGAATCGAGAAGGCCCATTGGTACTGTTACCTCACGTCCACCGACGCATGGCTGACAGTTACCGTTTGGGGCAGACAGTTGTCGGTAGCCCTTTACTCGCGTCGCTCCCAGCCAGATGTATGGATCCCGATCTCTCGCAGCTGGACGAGACGCTCACAGCACTGGACGTCGACGGTTATCTGATCGACGCCGACTCGACGGACGCCGATCAGTACTACCTCTCCGGGTTCGACGCGCCCGACCCATTCTTCACGCTGTATGACGGATCGGTTCGGCTGTTGTTCGCCCGGAGCCTGGAATTCGGCCGCGCGAAACGCCAGAGCCGCGCCGAGACCGTCGAACGCTTCACCGACTACGGATACGACGACTACCTCGAGGATCACGACCGAACCGAAGCGGCCCATCGGAGCCGCGCGGCGTTTCTGGACGCCTATGGTATCGATTCAGTCGCCGTTCCGTCACGGTTCCCGCTGTCGACTGCCGACGGACTCCGCGATCAGGGAGTCGAAGTCGTCGTCGACGACGGCGAAGCGGTCACTGAGATCCGCGCGCGCAAAACCGACGAGGAGATCGAACACGTCCGGGCGGCCCAGCGGGCCAACGAGGCCGCGATGGCGGCCGCCGAGGACCTCCTCGGTCGAACGGAGATCAATGGCGACCGGCTGTTCGTCGACGGCGAGGTCCTGACCAGCGAGCGAGTCACAGAGGAGATCGAAGTCACTCTCCTGGGCCACGGCTGCGCGCTCGACGAAACGATCGTCGCCTGCGGGGCCGACGCCGCCGACCCCCACGACCGCGGGAGCGGCCCCCTCGAGCCGGGCGAGCCGATCATCGTCGACATCTTCCCGCAGGACAAGGCCACGAAGTATCACGGCGATATGACCCGAACGTTCTGTGTCGGCGAACCCGACGAGCGAGTCCGGGAGTGGTACGATCTGACCGAGCGAGCCTATCGGGCCGCGCTGGAGGCGGTCGAGCCGGGCGTGACGGGTTCGGACGTCCACGACGCGGCCTGTGACGTCTACGAGGATGCCGGCGAACCGACCCTGCGAAGCGACCCCAGCACCGAGACAGGGTTCATCCACAGCACCGGTCACGGCGTCGGGCTTGACGTCCACGAACGTCCGAGCGTAGCTCCGGGTGGCACGGAACTCGAGCCGGGACACGTCATCACCATCGAACCTGGCCTGTATGATCCTGCGGTCGGCGGTGTTCGCATCGAGGACCTAGTTGTCGTCACCGAGAACGGCTACGAAAATCTCACCGACTATTCCGTGTCGCTCCGCATCGAGTAGGCGAAGTTAGTAAAAGACCATTATATTTATAACGTATCATCTCATTGTGAGTGATACGATGTTGTCGCTTCTCGTACGTGGTGCACGTTCTGCTTGACCAGCCAGTATCGCTGTCGAATCCGCGCGTCACACCACGTCACAATGAGTACGAATCCACAGCCACCCCAGTATCGAACCGAACGAACGCCGACCGCACCGACACCAGCAACGCGACGCCCAGCGTCACGTACAGCACCGCGGACGTTCGAGCCGACACAAACTGGCGAACTCCCGCCGATGTTCGAGACAGAGGCCACCCTGCAGGAGCGGTAGCTAGTATTCCCGTTCAACAAGGAAATCCGCGATGTCATCCAGGCGGTCACGAGCTTCGTTGTCGGGCAACACCCGCAGATGGTCTTTTCCCTCCCGAATCAGATCGTGGGCTAACTCGCTGGCGAACTCGATGCTGCCGGCCGCTTCGAGACGCTCGACGGCTTCCTCGATCGTCTCCTCTTCGACGGCCTCGACGTCGTCTTCCGGGACAAGGGTATCAACATCGACGCCCTGTTGGCGAGCGTGGAGTGTGATGATCGTCTGTTTGTTCTCGACGAGATCCGAGCCGCGCTGTTTCCCCAGTTGCTCGGAGGGGGTCGTCAGGTCCAGCAGGTCGTCCTGGATCTGGAAGGCTCGGCCGACGTTGAGTCCGTACTGATAGAGCGGATCGACTGCCTCGTCTTCGCCGAGCAAGATAGCCGGAATCGACGCCGCGGCCGCGTACAGCACAGCGGTCTTCAACTCGACCATATCGAGGTACTCGTCGGTCGTCACATCGGTCCGACTCTCGAAGGCGATATCACAGGACTGGCCTTCGCAAATCTTTGTACACGTCGTCGCTAGCTCCGACAGCGCTCGCACCGAGCGCTCGGAGTCGGCACCCGTCTCGAGCATCTGCTCGAAGGCCTTCGCGTAGAGGGTGTCACCGGCGAGTATCGCCGTCGAGAGGTCGAACTCCCGATGGACTGACGGGACGCCACGACGCATGTCGTCGTCGTCCATGATGTCGTCATGGATCAGCGTAAACGACTGAATCGTCTCGATGCTGACCGCCGCGGTCATCAGGTCTAGTGTCCTATCCGGTGCGGGAAACTCTCGGCAGTCCTCACTCAGCGGCGGTACGTCGGCAATCGCTTCCGCCGCGAGCAGCAGGACTGTCGGTCGCAGCCGCTTCCCACCGGCATCAAGCAGGTATCGCGAGGCCTCGTAGAGTCGTGCGGGTTCCTGCACCGGAAGCTCCTGAGGGATCGCCTCGTTGACGAGTTCCCGCCGGGCTGCGATCGCTTGTGTGACCGCCTGTGCGGTGTCAGTGCCCTCACTCATGCTGATCTCACTCGACCAGCTGGATCATATTGCCGTTGCGCGTGACGTGCAAGCCGTCCCCGAGCGTGAGCCCGAAGCTTTCCGCGAGATCGACGTACGGGGCAAACCCTTGCATATCCTGGTGGGCCGGGATGACGTTATCAGGCTGGAGCGCGTCCAACATCTCGTAGTGACCCTCCTCGCGGAGGTGACCCGAGACGTGAATCTCGTCATAGATGCGCGCGCCCTGCATCCGCAGCAGCTTCTCGGACTGGTAGCGCTGACCTTCATTGGTCGGCTCGGGAATGACCCGTGCCGAGAAGATGACCTTGTCACCGTCCTCTAGTTCGTAGGGCGTCTCGCCGCGGCCCATCCGGGTGAGCATCGCGCGTGGCTCGCCCTGGTGGCCGGTGACGATCGGCAGGAACTTCTCTTTGCCCTCGTTCATGATCCGCTTGAAGGTCCGGTCGACCGACTTGCGATGGCCATACATCCCTAGGTCGTCCGGGAAGTCGACGAAATCCAGTCGCTCCGCAGTGCCAGAGTATTTCTCCATCGAGCGACCCAGCAGGACGGGTTGGCGGCCGATCTCGTCAGCGAACTCGACGAGCGATTTGACACGGGCGATGTGACTGGAGAACGTCGTCGCGACGATCCCGCCGTCGTAGTCCTCCATGCTATGCATCGCGTCCTTGAGATGACGGCGTGCGACCGATTCCGAGGGTGTGCGCCCTTTCTTGCCGGCGTTCGTACAATCCTCAAGGTAACAGAGAACACCCTCGCGTCCGATCTCGCGGAACCGCTCCATGTCGATCGGGTCGCCCAGGACCGGATTATGGTCCATACGCTTGTCTAGCCCGTAGACGATCGCCCCCTCGGGCGTATGCAGGACCGGATTGATGGCGTCGATGATCGAGTGGGTGACGTTGACAAATTCGAGTTCGTTCTCGTCGCCGATAGCCATCGTCCCGCCGGCCTCCATCTTTACCAGATCGTTCTGGACGCCGAACTTCTCCTCGCTTTTGATCTGCTGTTTGACCAGTTCGATCGTGTACGGCGTCGCGACGATCGGCGCGTCGTATCGGTGCGCCAGTTTCGATATCGCCCCGATGTGGTCGAGGTGACCGTGCGTTGGCACGATGGCTTTCACGTCACCTTCCAGATCGGACATGATCCGGTCGTCAGGGATCGCACCCATGTCGATCAGGTCGAGACTGTGCATCCGCTCGGTTTCGACGTTGTCGTGGATGAGAACCTTCGAGAGGTTCAGTCCCATGTCGAATACGACGACATCGTCTCCGGCGCGAACCGCGGTCATCTGGCGGCCGACTTCCTCATAGCCGCCGATTGTGGCAATTTCAATTTCCATAGTTTACCCTCCGAGAACGGCCACGAGAACGGGCCTGAGGACCGACACGGCCACTGGAGCGTTGTCGTCTGCCTTCGCTCGCGTTGATGACCGGCGGGGTTCGGATGGGCGTGCCCGGATGGACCGTCGCCGCCGAACCAGGTCGTCTCCGCACGACGCTTCGACGCGTCCCTCGGCCGCAACTCGTGCGGCCGTCTGCTCGGTTATCACTCTCTTGTGTGCCTGCCGTTAAAAACAGTGTGGGTCGACATCGACACCGGGTCTACTCGCCCGCCGATTCGTCGTCCAGTTCGGACTGAATCTCCCGTTTCCAGGCCGCTTCGTCGCTTCTTGACGCTGTCTTCGGTTCGTCCGACGCATCCATACGTGACCCGTCCCCGCTCGCCAGTGGATCATCAGATTGCGTCCTGTCTGTCGGTGGGCCGTCAGCGTCTGGCCCGCCCGCGAGTGGATCGCCGGTACCGCGCCCAGTCAGTGGGTCACCGTCGCGTTCGTCGAAGTCTGCTGAGGTGGGTTCGCGTTCGGCCTGTTGTCCGTGCGACGGTCCGTCGTCGACATCCGTGTCGGATTCGCCTGCCGACTCGATCTGTGGCGATCCATCGCTGCCGTCCACGGGCCCCGTCTCCACTCGTGTGTCTGCTGTCTCAGCGGTTTCGAGTCCGGCCGCGATCGCGTCCGAGACCAGCGCAAACACCGTCGCGAACACGCCCGAAACGAGGACGAGACCGCCGATCACCGCGAGTGCGCCCCCGGCAGCGACCAGCGCGTAACTGCTCGGTGACTCGCTCCCGAAGACGACACCGGGCTCGAGTGTCACGATCGTTCCGATGCCGCCGGCGATCAACGCCCCGCCGAGGAGGACCGATACGAGGAGGTAGCCGAACAATCGAACGCCATAACGGAACACGTCTCGCGCGGAACGGGCGACCATACGTCTCCCCTCGCAAGTGACTCAAAAGTGCCTTGTGGTCGCTACATATTGACATACGTTCCCAGCCTTTCGATACGTTTAGGGGTGCGCTCGGCGACGTCACGAACAACGACACGCGATCGCGAGCGGTCCAGTCGTATGGACGCGACTACCGGACCATCGCATACTCGAAACTATGTCAGAGCAAGAACTCGGTATCACGACGAGCAAAGAGCACGAAACTGGCGAGTGGTACGCGGAACTGGTCCAGAAGGTGGGACTGGCCGATTACGCGCCGATGGGCGGGTTCATCGTCACCCGGCCCCGCGGGTACGCCATCTGGGAGCGCCTGCAGAACCACCTCGACTCGTGGTTCAAGGACACGGGCGTCCAGAACACCTACTTCCCGATGTTCATCCCCGAGTCCTACCTCGAAAAGGAGAAAGACGTCGTCGAGGGATTCGATCCCGAGGTCGCCTGGGTGACCCACGGCGGCTACGACGAACTCGAAGAGCGACTGGCCGTCCGCCCGACCAGCGAGAGCATCATCACGCCCTTCATCGCCCAGTGGGTGCGCAGCCACCGGGACCTGCCGATGCGAGTTAACCAGTGGTGTTCGGTCGTCCGGTGGGAAGCCACCGAGACCAAGCCGTTCTTCCGGACCAAGGAGTTCCTCTGGCAAGAGGGCCATACCGCCCACCACGACGCCGAGGACGCCTACGAGGAGACGATGACCCGCCTTGGGCAGTACGAGCGCCTCTATGAGGACGTGCTCGCGATGCCCGCGCTGACCGGTCGCAAGCCCGACCACGACAAGTTCCCCGGGGCCGATACGACGACGTCCGTCGAGGCGCTGATGCCCGACGGCAAGTCCGTCCAGGCCGCCACCTCTCACTATCTCGGGACCTCCTTCGCGGAGGCCTACGACGTGACCTACGTCGACGAGGACGAGGACGAACAGCTGGCCCATACGACCTCTTGGGGGCTATCCTGGCGAGCGCTCGGGGCGTTGTTTATGACGCACAGCGACGACCAGGGGCTCGTACTGCCGCCCACGCTCGCGCCCACGCAGGTCGTGATCGTCCCCATCTGGGACGAGGACAGCAAGGACGAAGTGCTCGAGTACGCCGCCGACGTGGCCGTCGATCTGGAAGACGCCGGCGTTCGCGTCGAGTTGGACGACCGGGACAACCGCAATCCCGGATTCAAATACAACGAACACGAACTGGAGGGTGTCCCTCTACGAATCGAGATCGGCTCCTACGAGGTCGAAGACGAAGAACTAACATTGGTCCACCGCCCCGACGGCGAGGAGGAGACCGTCGACCGCGAAGGAGTCAGCCAGACGGTCGAGGAACACCTCGATACGATCTACGCCAAGCTGTACGCCGAGGCAGAACGGACTCTGGAAGGAGAGATCCGCGAAGCGGAGAGTCGTGAGGAGATCCTCGGTACCATCGGACAGCACGGCGGCTACGTCAAGTGTGGTTGGTGTGGTGACGAAGACTGCGAGGAGCCGATCAAAGAGGCCATTGCCGCCGAGATCGTGATGGTGCCCCTGGAGGAAGACGAAGAGCCCATTCACGACGAATGTGCGATCTGTGGTGACGAGGCCGAGGAGACAGCCTACTTCGCGAAGACGTACTAGCATACTGCGCGACCGGCGGGAGCGCAGTTTCACCGCGGCGAGCGTTGGGGTTCGCAGGGCTTTTCACCGGCGTTTTGCGACGGCAGTTCCGACGCGAGGCGTGCTCCGTACGGGAACGGGCTGCAGCCTCCGCTCAATAGCTGTGTTCACAGGACAAGCAGTGCGAGCGGTAGTGATAGCGCGAGCACGACGATTCCGGCCATTGTGAGGGTGAGTGCGTTATCTGACATCACTCTCCAGTTTCGGTCCCGACCACTTAGATATTATGAAATACTACATCACACCTTTGAATTCACTGCGCTAGGCACGACTGGCAGGGCCAAATCTCAGCTACACGCGTTGCTTCTCGCGTAGCTGCTCGGAAGAAAACGGTGGGTTGGGGTTTGAACCCGATATCAGACCACACTGCGTTCGGTCTGGCGAGATTGAAATCGGCAGATATACCGCTCAACGCTCACTCTCAGAGATTGACAGCCGGCCGCCACGGAAGGATGCGTTTTTTGCCCCCTGGACCCCCAGCCTTCTACAATGACGGAGTTCGACTACGACAATTTGGGGCTGGTGGCTGGCCTAGAAATCCACCAGCAACTCGACACGGCGACGAAGCTCTTCTGTAATTGCCCGACCGAGTTGCGCGAGCCCGAGGAATCGACTCGCCGGCTAACCCGTTATCTCCACCCGACTCGAAGCGAACTGGGCGAACTCGACGAGGCCGCCCTCGAGGAGAGTCGCGTCGAGCGCGAGTTCGAGTATCTGGCTTACGATTCGACGTGTCTCGTTGAGGAGGACGACGAACCGCCCCACAGGGTCGACGAAGAGGCTATGACCGTGGCCCTAGAGATCGCCCAGTTACTGGACATGGAGCCGGTCGATCAGGTCCATCCGATGCGCAAGCTCGTTATCGACGGTTCGAACACTTCGGGCTTTCAGCGCACGATGTTGATCGCCGGCGACGGAGAGATCGAGACCGACGAGGGTCCCGTCGGGGTTGAGGATCTGATGCTCGAAGAGGAAAGCGCCCAGCGGGTCGAAGAGACCGACGGCGGCGTTCGGTTCAGTCTCGACCGCCTCGGGATCCCGCTGGTCGAAATCGGCACGAAGCCGGATATCCGCTCGCCGGAGCAGGCACGCGAAGCCGCCGAACGCATCGGCATGCTGTTGCGTTCGACGGGGCAGGTCCAACGCGGCCTCGGGCCCATCCGTCAGGACGTAAACGTCTCC
>ENA-ORCS01001002-ORCS01001002.1-marine-metagenome-genome-assembly--contig:-NODE-1002-length-14155-cov-3.539068_pt1 | contig 14155 bp, 9 predicted proteins | sample MGYA00237781_ERZ508513 | MGnify/ENA primary metagenome ERZ508513 (study PRJEB26184, sample SAMN06268793) | marine metagenome | isolation source: Eden Landing Ponds, San Francisco, CA, USA | place...
TCGATGGCGACCGCCGAAGACTGACCGACCGCTCGGACCACGCCGGCGCTTCGACTCGCTGCCCGCCCCTCGCGCCGGTCCCCCGTCTCTTTCCGGGTCCTGATACGTCTCGATATCGGCGCTATCGACGGGTGCCCCATCCGCTCTCGACCTGCCGTTCATCTCACTGACTCTTGAGTTAGTATAACCAGCATATTTATATAGCATTAGTTTATATCTACGCTTATGTCATTCGATGACAGTGGTGCGAACAGGCGCCGCCGACGGTTCCTCAAGGCAGCGGGAGTTACAGGTGCAGTCGCCCTCGCCGGGTGTAGCGGGAACGGCGACGGCGGGGACGGCGGCGGCGACGGTAGCGATGGTGGCGACGGTGGCGACGGCGGCGACGGTGGCGACGGCGGCGGTGGCGGCGGAACGTCCACCGCGACGCCGACCCAGACCGCGACGCCGCCCGAGGCCGAGACTGTCCTGACGTACTGGACGCTGTTCGGTGGTGGTGACGGCGTCGTGATGCGGGACATCATCAACAAGTTCAACGAGGAACGCCCGCTGGGCGACGAAGTCGGTATCAGGCGCCAGCGCGTTCCGTGGGACCAGTACTACGACAAGCTCTACACGTCGATGACCGGTGGGGCCGCGCCTGATCTCGCGATCATGCACGGGTCGTATCTGCGCCGGTACGGTGACGTCCTCACGAGTTACAACGACCTCATCGATTTCAACCTGGAGGACGAGTACCTCACGAGCCACACCAACCTCGTCACCATCGACGGGAACATCAACGCGCTCCCGATGGACTTCCACCCGGTCGGAGTCTACTACAACAAGTCCATCTTCGAGGAGGCGGGACTGGACCCCGAGAGCCCGCCGACGAACTACGAGGAGTTCAAGAGCATGGGCGACACGATCGCTTCCGAGACGGATAATGACGTGTTCGCCCCGACGCCGTACATGGACGGCTCCGGGTCGGTCCGCACGTGGAGTACGTTCCTCAAGCAGGCCGGCGGCGAACTGTTCAACGACAGCTGGGAACCCCAGTTCGACACCGACCTCGCTACGCAGATGACCCAGCTGTTCTACGACATGACCGGTGACTGGGGCTGGACCCAGCAGTCTTCCTCGGAGAACTGGGGCAACCAGCGCTTCCAGAACGGCAACCTCGCGATGACGGTCAACGGCACCTGGTACGTCAACGTCATGCGCGAACTCGAGGACTTCGACTGGGGCTTTTTCAAGCCCTTCGTCGGTCCCGACCGCCAGCAGAAGTCGGTCTGGGCGGACGGGCACACCATCGTCCTGCCGCGCAACCCCGACCGCAGTAGCGAGAAGACCCAGCTCGCGGCCGAGGCGGCCCACTGGATCACCACCGAGAACCCCGAGTGGGGGACCCAGGCCGGCCACCTCCCCGCGGGTCGTGAGATAAACGAGTCCGGTGCACTCGAGGAGTCGCCCGTCTACGACAAGACACTGAGTAAGTACCTCGAGATGGCCGAGAACCAGCGGTACTTCTTCCACCCCCAGACCCCCAGCGGGAACCCCTACAACCAGAACTGGTGGAACTGGCTGGTCGACGTCTGGGCGCACAACTCGACGGTCGAGGAAGGCACCCAGTCCGGGATGCAGACCGTCAGCAACGCACTCCGGTAACCACGCGGGACCAACACACCCGTTCAACGTATGTCCATACGAGAACAGATTTCTTCGATAACACGAACCGAAGAGGGGAGGCGCCGCCAGACCATCGGGTCCGTCGACAGGGAGTCGATCGAGGGCTATCTCTGGTCGCTGCCGTATCTCGCCGCGTTCACGGTGTTTCTCCTCTGGCCCCTGCTGAAGGGGCTGTACATGAGCCTCCACAACTGGAACCCGCTTTTCCCCTCGGAATCCGAGTGGATCGGGCTCGAGAACTACGTGGACCTGATGAGCGACCCGTTCTTCTGGAACTCGCTCTGGAACACCATCTACTTCGTCATCCTCACCGTGCCGACGATGGTCGTCCTGAGTCTCGGGCTCGCGCTCGGGGTCAACCGCAACGTCAGGGGGAAGAAGGTCCTGCGGACGATCTTCTTCAGCCCTTACGTGTTGACGATCTCAGTCGTCGCCATCGTCTGGCTGGAGTTCCTCTCGGTCGACTTCGGGCCGATCAACTACTACCTGAACATGTTCCTCGGCATCCGGCCGGAGTGGCTGACCTCCGAGTTGCTCGCGATGCCGTCGCTCGGGGTCACGACCGTCTGGTGGCTGCTGGGCTTTAACTTCATCATCCTCCTGGCGGGTCGCCAGGGGATCCCCGAGCGGCTCTACGAGGCCGCACGACTGGACGGCGCGGGCACGTGGCGCGCGTTCCGGGACATCACGCTCCCGCAGATGCGCAACTCGATACTGTTCGTCGTCATCATCCAGTTCATCTACCAGTTCCAGGTGTTCGGTCAGCCATACATCATGACCACCGGCGGTCCCGCCGGCTCGACGCGGACGATCGTCTACTACCTCTACGAGTCCGCGTTCAACCAGCAGGCCTACGGCTACGCCGCGGCGATGGGGTATATCCTCTTCGCTATCCTGGTCGGCGTCTCGCTGGTCAATTACTTCGTGATCGGCGGTGACAGCGATGAGTGATACTGACCCACGGACCGACGGCGGTGTCGACGCACAGGCCGAAGAGTCGTTGCTCGACCGGCTGACCGGCAACCGGTCGCTGGAGAACGTGGGCGTCCACGCGGTGCTGTACGGGGTCGCGGCGCTGTTCGCGCTCCCGTATCTCTACATGCTCACGGTGTCGTTCCAGCCCCGGTCGGAGGCCATCGAGGCCATCCCCCACTGGATCCCCCAGACGTTCACGGTCGAACACTATCAGTTCCTGTTCGAGAACTCGCTGATCGTCCAGTGGACGATAAACACGTTCCTCATCGCGGGGATCTCGACGCTGCTCATCCTGGTCGCTGACTCGATGATCGCCTACGCGCTCTCGCGGATGGACTGGCCCGGCCAGTCGGTCATCCTCGTGATCATCGTCGCGAGTTTCATGGTGCCCTATTACCTGAACATCGTGCCGCTGTTCACGATCGTCGCGAACCTCGGGCTGGTCAACAGCTACCTCGGCGTCATCCTGCCCGCCGTCGCCAGCCCGCTCGGGGTGTTCATGCTCTACCAGTTCTTCAAGGACATCCCCGAGGAGTACGAGGAGGCCGCCAGACTCGACGGCTTCTCGAACTTCCAGATCTACACGCGGATCATCCTGCCGCTGTCGCGGCCGGTGATGACCGCGCTCGCCCTGTTCATGTTCGTCTACAACTGGAACGCGTTCCTCTGGCCGCTCATCGTCCTGCAGGACAACGCATCCTACACCTTGCCCATCGGGCTGGTGTCGACGCTGAACGCCCAGATCTACCGACCGGGACGGACCATGGCGATGGCGCTGCTCGCCTCGATCCCCCTGATCCTCGTCTTCCTCGTCCTGCAGCGCTACCTGGTGCGGGCGGTCGAACTCCAGGGCGTCACGGAGTAAGCTTCAACCGCCCCCCGGCCGTCTCTGCTGTCATGGACTATTCCCCCACCGTCTCTGCTGTCGTGGACCACTCTCCAGCCGTTCCTTTTCTCGTGGACTGTTCCCCAGCCGTTCGTGTCCACTCCCCGGGTGAGTCTCGATGACCGACGACGAGAGCGAGGTCGCGCCGGTACACCGCGCGCTCTGGTCCGCGTTCGGTCGTCTCCCCAGTCACGCAGCCTCGTTCGTCGTGGTCAGTCTCCTCTGTTCGGTCGCCGCCCTGCCGGTCGTCACCGTCGGCCCGGCGGCACTCGTCGCCTACGCCGCTGCCCACTCACTCCACGAGGAGGGGCGGGTCGACCGCGGGTATCTCCTGGCGACGTTGCGCGAGCACGGCCTCAACGCACTGCTCCTGGGTGGCGTCGTCCTCCTGACGGCGGGGCTGAGCCTCCTGTATTTCGGCCAGTTCGTCGCGACCGGTTCGACGGTGGCCGGCGTCCTCGGCGTCGCCGGGACCTACGTATCGGTCCACCTCGTCCTCGTGCTCGTCCCGACGTTCGTCGCGCTGGTTCGCGGTGACCCACTGTTCGACGCGGTCAGGACTGGCTATCGCTGGACCGTCGACCGGCCGTTCCAGGCGCTCTCGATGCTGATCCTCACCACGCTGTTGCTGGCCACCTCGGCCGTGCTGACGGTCGCGATCGTGCTCGTCTTTCCCTTGCTCGCCGCCAGTTTCCACACGGAACTGCTGGCGCCGGTCGTCGAACCACCGGGCGAACCGGCACCCCCCAGCGAGGACCGCCCCGCTCCGGGTGACTATCCCGGCGCCGGGGACGACTGACTGGAGTCCTCACTCGCTCTCGGTCTCGCCCTGTGCGGCGAGTCGCGCCACGTCGTCCCCCGACAGCGCCCGCTCGTAGACGTGAACCTCGTCGATCCGTCCCTCCCAGAAGGCGGTCACCAGCCCGCCGGCCTGGCCGCGACCGACGACGGTGACGCCGCCGCCATCGCCGTCGACGCTGGACGGCCCCCGGGACCCGGACGTCACCCGAGCGGTGGCGACTCGCTGGCCGTCGACGTACAGCCGTGCCACACACCCAGAGACCGTGCCCGCCAGGTGGTACCACCGCCCCGTCTCGACGGACGGACCGCCGACGGCGGCGCTGTCCCCGACTGCGAACGCGAACGCGTCCGGCCCCGCCCGATAACCGAGCGCGAACGCGCTCTCGGTGGCGCCGTCCTGGCTGACCGCCGTCCTGTCGACGCCGCCCTCCGCCAGACGGACCCACGCGGCGACGCCGAACGACTCGCTGGTATCGACGACAGACGCACCCGTGTCGAGGGCGTCGAGATCGCCGTCGAACGCGACTGCGCCGCCGACGCGACCCTCGGTCCACTGTGGCCCCTCGCCCAGCAGGTCCTGGAACCGCGCGTCGTTGTCGCCCGCCCGGTCCGGTGCCACGGCGCCCTCCCCCGCGTCGAGGGGCCAGTAGCCGACGCCCGCGAGGTCCGCGCTGTCTCCCACTTCGTCTTCGGCTGTGGTCTGGCCGCCGTTGCCCGCCCTCCGGCCCACCGCGTCGAAGAAGTCGGCGTGTGCCGCTCGTATCCGCTCGGCGTCGGGTTTCTCTACCTGGCGGTCGTAGGTCAGCAGGCCGTTTATCTCGCGTTCGACGTCCGTGAGTTGCGTGTAAAAGGCCGCCGCGAGGCCGCCACAGCCCGCCGCCATCCCCTCGACGCCGGCGAGTTTGTCGACGTAGACGTCGGTCAACTCCTCACCGTCACTCGCCGAAGCGTAGGCGTACTCCCTGTCGGGGTTCCAGAGGTGGCCGGCGACCTGGAGGCCGACACCGCCGTACTCGCCCAGCACTGCGGCCTGCCCGTCGCCCGGCGGCACGGTCCCGGGCCCGGGGTAGTTGTGGTAGTCGAGGACATCCCCCGCGCCCCGCGGTCCGCAGATCCGGCCGGTCCCCTCGCAGACGGCGATACCGCTCTGGGCGTCGACCGGTCGGGTCGGGTCGGTCTCGCGAAGCAGGTCGACGATATCGAGCACGTCGAAAGTGCCCCAGCCCTCGTTGAACGGTACCCAGGCGACCACCGACGGGTGCGAATCGAGTTCTTCGACCGTCCGCCGGAGGTGTGTCTCGAACTGGTCCCGTGCCTCGGCGGTCGGCAGTTCGCCGCGGACGGCCGAGGCCGCCAGGTCCTGCCAGACGAGCAGTCCCAGTCGGTCGGCGTGGTAGTACCACCGCCGGGGTTCGACCTTGACGTGCTTGCGAACGGCGTTGAACCCCAGGTCGACGTGGGCTTCGAGATCCGACCGGAGCGCGTCGTCGGTCGGCGCCGTGTAGATCCCGTCCGGCCAGTAGCCCTGGTCGAGCGTCCCCAGGTGGAAGACCGGGTCGCCGTTGAGCGTGAACCGAACGGCGCCGTCGACCGTCGCCGTTCCCACAGACCGCAGTCCGACGTAACTCCCCACAGTGTCGCGAACCTCCCCGTCGACGAGCAGCTCGACTCGCAGGTCGTAGAGAAACGGGTCTGCTGGCGACCACGGCCGCGGGTTCGGAATCGACAGCGCGAGTTCCTCGCCGGGCGACCCGCTGACGGTCCCGACCTCGGTGCCGTCTTCGACCGCGGTGACCCGGACCGTGGTTGCCGTGGTGGTCCGCGCCGTCGTCCCGCCGGACCCGGTGGCCCCGCCACTGGCGTCGGTCGCCGCGTCCGTCCGCACTGTCACCCCGACTGCCTCGCTCGCGAGGTCCGGTTCGGTGTCGACCGCCGTGACGTGCGGGTCGGGTACGGGTTCGAGCCAGACGGAGCCCCAGATACCCGAACACGACGTGTAGTAGATACCGCCGGGTTCGTCGCGTTGCTTGCCGAGCGGTTGCTGGCCGTCGTCGGTCGGGTCGACGACGCCGACGACGAGTTCGTGGTCGCCGCCGGTGTCGTTACCGCTTTCGGCGCCGTCGTCTCTACCGTTTCCGCTGTCGGCGCCGTCACTGCCGTTCCCGTCTACGAGTGCGTCGGTGATATCCACCGAGAAGGGTGTGTAGCCGCCCTCGTGGTGGGCGACTTCCCGGCCATCGACGTACACCGTCGCGGCGAAATCGACCGCCTCGAAGTGGAGACGGACGCGCTCGTCCCACTCTTCGGGGAGCGAGAACGTCCGGCGATACCACATGCGAGATTCCTCCCGTTCGATACCGGACAGCGCGGACTCGACGGGAAACGGGACGAGCACGCTCTCGGCGAGTCGCTCGCCTGTCGGTGGGGACTCGCCCTCGTCGGCGGGCTGGAACCCCCAGACGCCGTTCAGCGACAGCCACCGCTCGCGAGTCAACTGCGGTCGCGGGTACTCGGGACGCGGATTCGCTGGGTCGACGTCGTCGGTCCAGGGTGTCCGCAGCCGCGGGTCGCCGAACTCGAAGTCCTCGAGTCGGTCCGAGGACGCTGCGGTCCCGGTTGCCGGCGCCAGCCTGCCGGTCGAGTCGTCCGCCGCGGGGAGTGAACAGCCGGCCACCCCCCCAGCGACGCCGCCAACCCCGAGTTTCAACACGTCGCGGCGGGAGGGGCAGTCGAGCAGGCTCCGCTCACGGTCCGGAGGATCGTGACCCCGCCGCTCGGCGGCAGGGCTCTCTCTGCGCATAATAACCCCACGCGTCCGCACCGAGAATAAACCCGTCGGTGGTCAGCCGGTCGCGGTCTCGGGGGTCGGCCCGCTCTTGTCGGTGGGAGTAGCCGTCTCGTTCGTCGGCTCCGACTCCGCTGTCGGCGCGTCCGTCACGTTCGCCGGCACCGGTTCCGCTGTCGGGGTGGCCGTCGCGTCGGCCGCGCCGACCCAGTCGGGGCGCTCGACGGTCGTGGCGCCGACGGCGCTGTAGTCCATGCGGATGCTGACGCGGTGGTTCTGTGTCGCCGACCGCTGGTCGTAGCCGACGGCGAGCGTCCGGACGAACCCCTCGCGGGTGACGTAGGCCGTCGCGGTATAGTTCCAGACGGTGCTCGTCGGGCCCGCCGACCGGTTCAGCGTGGTCGGCGGGTCCCCCGGCGGGACGTACAACCGATAGAGGCGCTGGCCGTCGACCGTGACGCGGCGCACCTCGACGGTCACCTCCGCGAGGTACCGCTCGAACACCTCGGGGGTGAACGCGTAGGTCCTGTCCGGGGCGACGTCGATACGAGCCGTCCGGACGTTGTCGCCAGTCTCCGTGCGCCGCGTCGCGGTCGCTCCCTCGGCGTACAGGTCGGCAGCGACACCGGTGAAGCCGACGCCGCGGAACGTGTAGTCGGTCGCCCGGGTGACGTAGATCGGCGGGTTCTGTGACAGCACAGCCCCCTCCTGGCTGACGAGCGTGGTGTCGCCGTCCGACTCGACCCGCCTGACGATGTCGTTGCCGGGCATCACCGCACCGCGCTCGTTGCGCGTCATCCGGAACGTCCACGTGTAGGACTGGTCGGCGAGCGCCTCGGCGTGTCCCCGCCGTAAGACTTCGACCCGGACTGTCCCGTTCGGTGCGAGCCACGAGGGCCGCGACCCGGCGACGGCGACCGTCGAGGGTGCCGTCGTCACGGGTGCCGGCGTCAGCTGCTCGGGGTCGCCGGCACCGCCGCCGGGTTCGGCCTCGTCCGACGGCCCGAACGGGAGCGCGTTACAGCCAGCCGTCAGCACGACTACGAGGACGAGGACGCGAGCACGACGACCCATTGGCACTCCTTGGGCGTCCCGGACCAATACTGCTTCGACGGAGTGGACGACCGCACCGTCGGCCGTCCGGTCGGTCGACCGCTCCCCGACCGCACCGTCTCTCGGCTGAACGACAGGACCGCGGGATCAGAGGTCGGCGTCGATAGCGTCGGCGGCTTTCAGCGAGAGCGCGGCGATGGTGAGCGTGGGGTTCATCGCGCCGCCGGTGGGGAAGACGCTGCTGGAGGCGACCGAGAGGTTCGCCAGGTCGTGGGTCCGCAGGCGCGTGTCGACGACGCTCTCGGCCGGGTCGGTTCCCATCCGCGTCGTCCCCATCGGGTGACTCCCGGACAGCGGCCGGTCGACGGGCGTCTCGTAGCCCACTCTGGCGCCCGCCTCCGCCATGATGTCGCGCTGGACATCGAGGGCCTTCTCGGCGGTGGCCAGGCCGTGGTCGCCGACCGTCCAGTGGACGTCGGGGACGGGGTTGCCGTGGTCGTCGGTCTGTGAGTCGTCCAGCGTGACGCGACTGTCCGCCCGGGGTAACTGCTCGACAAGTGCCTCCGTTCCGATGTGCCCGCCGTAGGCCTCGCCGAGTGCCGCCGGGAGGTCGTCGCCCCAGCGTCCGTCTTCGAGGCCGACCTCGACCGGTGAGGGGCCGGCGTAGTTGAGAAAGCCGACGAAGAAACTCCCCGGCGTCGGCTCCTCGTGGTCGTAGAACTGGTGAGTGACCGACGTCGAGAACCCGACCTGGTGCTGGCCGGTCGGGTTCATGACCTGGCCGGAGACGATATACAGCATGTGGTCCATCAGGTAACGACCGACGGCACCCGAACTGTTGGCGAGGCCGTCGGGGTACTGCTCGGACCGCGAGAGCAAGAGCAATCGTGGGGTTTCGATGGCGCCACAGGCGACGACGAACTGCCGGGCTTCCTGTCGGTGTTCGGTACCGTCGGGCGTCGCGTAGACGGCCGCCTCGACGCGCTCGCCGTCGGCGCCGTGTTCCAGGCGCTGGACCGGTACGCGGTCGATCACCCGCGCGCCGTTCTCTTCCGCTCGGCGAACGTGGACAGAGGCGTCGTACTTCGCGCCCGAGGGACAGACGGGGAGACAGGTGCCGTAGCCGACGCACTCGCTGCGGCCGTCGTAGGCCTCGCTGTTGCGGGCCTGCGGGACGGAGTGGACGTCGATGTCGAGTTCCTCACAGGCTTCACCCAGTATCGAGTCGCTGTAACTCGGCGGGAACGCCTCCATCGGGAACTCGGCCTCGCGGGGCGGGGCGAAGGGGTTATCTTCGGCGCCCGCGACACCGAGTTCGGTCTCGGCGTCGGCGTAGTAGGGCCGGACGTCCTCGTAGGAGAGCGGCCAGTCCCGCGCGAGGCCGTAGCGACTCTCCATCTCGAAGTCTTTCGGGTGGAGCCGCGGGGTGTAGCCGATCCAGTGCAGCGTCGTGCCGCCGACACCCTTGACCCGAGTGTTGTTCAGGGGGTAATCGACGTCGCCGCTCGACGCGTAGGCGTCGCGGTCGCCACCCATCCCCCAGGCCGAGTCGTACCCGGGTCGCTGGTGGCGCTCCATCCGCGCCAGTCGCTCCTCTGGGGGGACCCTAGGGCCGGCTTCTAGGACCACCACGTCGTGGCCCGCGTCGGCCAGTCGGTCGGCGACGAGCGCTCCCGCCGGCCCCGACCCGACCACGCAGACGTCGGCGCGGTCCGCTGGCGTGCGGTCGGTGGCGCCGGTCTGATCGACGTCGTTCGAGTGCGTGGCACCGCTCATGCCTGTGGCCCCTGCTGGTAGGCGTCCAGCCCGCCCGGATGACCCGGCGGGTTCTCGATGTCGACCAGCGCTCCCCCTTTCGGCGAGGTCAGCAGTGCGTAGAGCAACTCGTTGACCAGGTAGAAACGCACCCGTTCGAGCGCGCTCCCCTCCGGGTCGGGGGTGACCGACTGCATACCCAGCTCCCGCAGGAGCGCGTCGCCGTCGTCGGCCGAGAGGTCACGAAACGGCGCGTCGTGGTGCTCCCGTGCGCGAGCGTCGAGCGTCGCGACCGCGTCTGCCATCCCCGTCCGGCGCGCGTCGTCGGTCTCGATGCGACGGCTCACGTACGTCCGGACGAACGCCTCGCGCCCCTCGACCTCGGCGGGATAGACCACGTCCGCGAGCGCGACGCTCGTCGCCAGGAGCGCCGAGGAGGCGACAGTTCCATCGGTACCGTCCGAACCGTCTGGATCCCCGGCACCGTCGTTCGACCCGTCGGTGGCCCCGGACCCGTCGGCTCCCGACCCGGTCCCGTCGCCCGACCCGTCCAGTTGCGTGTACGCCACCGCACCGCCACCGATACCCACCACGGCAAGCGCCGCTACGGCGTCCCGGCGTGTCAACTTCATCACCAGATAGTTCCGGCAGGCGACGCTTAAATCTTTACTTTTCCGACAAAAGACATAAATGTTGCTTGCGCGTATACCGTGTGAGAGGGCGACACGCACGGCCGTCAGTACACCTGTCATGACTCACAGGCGTCTCGGTCGAGTACACCCCTCTCTCCGGTCGTCTCCCATTACGCGACCGCAGTGCGAACGGCGCCGCCCCGCGGCGGTCGGCGGGTTCCCCCGACTCGCCGGCCACCTCGGCGGGGCCGATACGTCCGCTCCGGGCCACTGACCCCGATCCGGTGAGAACACCCGGCAGCGGTAGTACTTTGAACTCGGGTGGGGAAATGTGACCGATGGACGACCCGACCGACCAGTCGCGAGACTCGGCATCGCTCGATGGAGTGTGGCAGTTCCTGCCCGACCCCGACGCCGACGGGACCGCTCGCAGCCTTCACGACCCCGACGCGGAGTGGCCCGAGGACGCACACGAGGTAACCGTACCACACGCCTGGCAGGAGGACGACCGCTACCGCGAGTACACCGGCACGGCGTGGTATCGCCGGACCGTCTCGGTCGGTCCCGACGGGGACACACTCGCCGACGGCGACCGGACTTTTCTCCGGTTCGACGCGGTCGACTACGAGACCACCGTCTACGTCGACGGCGAGGCAGTCGGAACGAACCGCGAGGGGTATCTCCCCTTCGAGGTGGAGGTCACCGACCACCTCTCGCCCGGCGAGCACACTATCGCGGTCGAAGTGACCGACCCGGACGACCTCTCGGAGATCCCACACGGGAAGCAGGGCGACCCCTGGTACACCCGCGTCAGCGGGATCTGGGGTTCGGTCACCCTGGAGAACCGCTCCGAAACGTTCGTCGCCGACGTCAAAGCGACACCGGACCTCGACGACGACAGCGTGACCGTCGACGTGCACGTCGACGAACCGGACGCGGGCGGTGACGGCCCGATAGCCGACGACGTCACGGCTGCGGTACGCGTCGAGCGCGAGGGCGAGGAAGTCACGTCGACCACCTGTGCCGTCGACGGCGTCGACGACTCGGTCGGCGTGGGCGAGGCGGTCGTCGAGGCGGGTGACGCAGGCGGCACCTGTACACTCTCGATACCGGACGCGACCTACTGGACGCCCGAGAACCCGGCGCTGTACGACGTGGTCGTCGAACTCCGCGCCGACGGGGAGGTCGTGGACCGGTACACCGACTACTTCGGCATGCGGAGCATCAGTGCCGACGACGAGCGTCTCTACCTCAACGGCGAACCACTGTACCTCCGGGGCGCCCTCGACCAGGCGTACTACCCGGACACGCTCTATCGGCCGTTCGACGCCGACCGTTTCGGCCAGGAGTACGCGAACCTCTTCGAGTACGAGGTCGAGACCGCCAAGGAGTTGGGGTTCAACATGCTCCGCAAGCACATCAAGCCGGCCCACCCCGACTTCGTCGAGGCGGCCGACCGCCTGGGGATCCTCGTCTGGGAAGAACCCGCCAACCCCGATATCTACACCGAGCGCTCGAAGCGAGAGGTCCGCGAGCAGCTCCGGAGACTGGTCGACCGGGACTACAACAGCCCGAGCGTCGTCGTCTGGAGTCTCTACAACGAGGAGTGGGGCATCGGCCTGGACCAGGAGGACTACTCCGACCACGACGGGCGCCTGTGGAACGACGCGGAGAAACAGGACTACCTCGCCGACTTCTACGAGGCGGCCAGCGCCTGGGACCCGACGCGGCTGGTCTGTGACAATTCGGGCTGGGCACACGTCGCCACGGACCTCAACGACTACCACGAGTACTACGCCAGCCCCGACCGCCACGGCGCCTGGGAGGAGGGACTCGACCACGTGCTGGCCAACCCTGACGAGAACTACGCCACCGAGCGGACGCCCGCGTCGGAGGCGCCGATACTCGTCTCCGAGTTCGGCACCTGGGGCTTCCCGGACCTGCCGAAACTCCGCGAGCACTACGGTGGCGACCCGCCGTGGTTCACCCACGACTTCCTCGACCACCCCCTCAAACGTCCCGAGGGCGTCGACGCCCGCTTCGAATCGACGGACCTGCCCGACGTCTTCGACGGCTACGACGACCTCGCCGACGCCTGGCAGGCCCGCGAGTCCGTCTCGCTGCAGGGGGTTATTGAGGAGATGCGTACCCGCGACGAGGTGGCGGGCTACGTCATCACCGAGTTCTCCGACATCGAGTGGGAGTTCAACGGGATCCTCGACTACCTGCGTGAGGAGAAATCCTTCGCCGACGAGTTCGCCCGCCTCAACGACGACCTCCTCGTGTCCGTCGACCCCGGGAGCCACGTCGTCGCCCCCGGCGAGGAAGTCGCCGTCGACGTCCACGTGGTCAACGACACCGGCGACCCGCTGTCGGGCGAACTCGCCTGGGCGGCCCCCGGCGACGAGGGGACACGGGAGGTGTCGGTCGAGGCCTTCGGCACGACCACGTTCGAGGCCGTCACCGCGGTCGCTCCCCCGGCGGACGCAGCCACCGAACCGCGAGAGGTCGAGGCGACGTTCGAGGCCAGCGGGAGCGAGTCGGCCGGTGGCGAGACCTCCGGTGACCGTACGGTGTCCGGCGCCGAACCAGTCTTCGTCGTCGCAGACGAACCGACGGGCGAGGAGACCGTCTACGCCGACGACGGGGCCCTCGCAGACGCGCTCGCCCAGCGCCACGAGGTCGTCGCGTCGGTCGCCGATGCCGACGTCGCGGTCGTCACCGAGGTGACCGACGACGTCTCGGCGTTCGTCGAGGATGGCGGCCGGGCGGTCGTCGTTCCCGAGACGGACGGGCGGATGGCCGGTTCCGACGCCGGGACGACCGACCTCGAAGGGCGGACAGTCACGGACGCCTTCGAATACCGGAACCTGCCGACCGCCGACAGCTGGAACCTCGTCGCGTCGCTGCTCTACCAGGACAACGACCTCTTCGCGGGGCTCGCGACCGACGAGCGTGTCGGCTGGGCGTTCGAGGACCTCTTCCCCTACGACCTCGTCACGGACCTCGACGGCAGGGACGAACTCCACGCGGGGTCAGTCGAGGGCTGGCTCGCCAACTGGTCCAGCCCGCTCGTCGTCCGCGACCGGGGCGATGGCCGGCTCTGTAGCTGTACCTTCCGCGTGACCGACGCCTACGGCGAGCACCCGACGGCCACGGCGCTCGTCGACAGACTCGTCCGAAAACTCTGACCGCTCGGGACTGCGCTTCGGCTTCACGCGCGAGTTCGACGCGCTCGCCGGTTTCGTCGAAGAAGTTCACCGCGTCGAAGTCGAAATCCAGCGCGAGACGGTCGGCTTTCCGGAGCACACAGTTATAAGCGGTCGTCCGCCCTATTGCTTACTCAGCCGTGACACTCCCACAGTATTCAGTAGCCACTGCGGCGGTCGAGATCGACGACGAGTTCTGGTCGCCGTGGCTGGCGCGGAACCGCGAGGTGACACTCGAACACCAGTACGACCAACTCGAGGAGGCCGGGTCGCTCGAGAACTTCCGGCGGGCCGGCGCCGGCGAGACCGGTGGCTTCAGCGGGATGTGGTTCCAGGACAGTGACGCCTACAAGTGGCTCGAAGCCGCGAGTTACGAGCTCGCAAAGGACGA
>ENA-ORCS01001004-ORCS01001004.1-marine-metagenome-genome-assembly--contig:-NODE-1004-length-14127-cov-4.072883_pt1 | contig 14127 bp, 5 predicted proteins | sample MGYA00237781_ERZ508513 | MGnify/ENA primary metagenome ERZ508513 (study PRJEB26184, sample SAMN06268793) | marine metagenome | isolation source: Eden Landing Ponds, San Francisco, CA, USA | place...
ACTCGACCCGAAGGTCCGCGAGGATCTTTCGGACGACGAACGCGCAGTCCTGCACGAACTCGTCGCAGCGGGTAACGACTGTCCGGTAGACGACGTGCGGTCGGCCTCCGGTGGTGACGTCGAACCAGTTCTCGACGCCCTCGTGGAGCGAGACGTACTTCGTGTCGACGACGACTACGGGTACGTCCGCTTCCGTGAGCGCGCGCTGGAACTCACGACTGCTGGGAGTGGCGACTCCCTCCAGTATCGACCCGATACCGGAGCAGTCGAGCAGACCCTCGATGCACAGTTCGGAACCCGGTCGGGGTCGGGCGTCCCGTTCGCGACGACGCTCGCGGAACTCGCGGACCCGTCTCACCCCCGGTTTCGGTCCCGTGCCTACAGGGCGCTCTATTCGGAGACCCGCATCCTTCTGAGTCGCGTCTACCACGGGATGACGGACAAACGCGAGCGGCGCGAACTCGAGTACCTGTTCAGAGAGGGGAACTACCCGCACTTCCTCTCGTCGGGACCCACGATGGAACTCGGGGTCGATATCGGTGCTCTGGACGCGCTCTTGCTCTACGGGACGCCGCCGAACATGAACGCGTACCTCCAGCGAATCGGCCGCGCGGGACGGAGTTCGAACGCGTCGCTGGTTCACTCGGTCAGCCAGCGCAACCCGATCGACTACTACTACTACGACCAACCGAGCGACCTAATGGACGCCGACCCACAGCCGGTCCCGCTGAAAGAGTACAACCGGGAAGTGCTCCGGGTTTCCCTGACCTGGGCCGTCTTCGACTACGTCGCTGCCAACTTCGTGATCCCCTGGAACGTCGAACAGCACGGGCGGTACAAGACAGTCTCGGGCGGCGACGAGTTCACTCCAAAACGACCGGCCCGAGACGACGACGCCGCCAAACTGACACACGTCATGTCCGCCCGAACCGGCGAACTGGCCCTCGATACCGACCAGTCGCAGTTCGGTGTGCTGGCGACCATCGTCCACGACTACCGGCGTGATATCGAATCCTACCTCGAGTCGATGCTCGACCACGCCTTCTGTCCGCTCTGTAGCCGCAAGTACGGCCGCGACAGAGCAGGTGAAGAGTGTCGCTCGGACGGCTGCCGCGGGGAGATCGAGGACGCACTGGCGGCGTTCGGCGACCTCACGAGCGAGGCAGTCGACGAGTTCGCGGACCGATACCTGCACAGTTACAGCGCGTATCTCGACGACCTGGAGGACGAACTGGAGACGGTCAGTCGCGAGGCCAATCAGGCTCGACGCGAGCGACGGCGGGTGTCCTCCCGGGAGCGGGCGCGGGAACTCCTCGAGGAACGCGAAGCGCTGGTCGACCGGCGATCCGCGCTGGAGGAACGGATTGAGCGAGTGAAAGACCTCTCGTACGTCGATTTCCTCCGGGAGTCTCGACAGAGTCGGTACGCGTTCGACATGCGAACCGTCTCGGACAGCGTCGCCGTCTCACTCGTCGACAGCGACGGCGACGGATACCGGACGCGCTCACTCGGGGACGACGACGGCCGGGCGGTCGAGATGGCGATAAGCGAACTCCACCCGGGGGCCGCGTACCTCGACCGCGGTGACACGTACGTCGTGTCACACCTGTCGACGGACGACTTCGAATCTTCGGAGTTGCGACAGCGAGTCCGGGGTAGCGACGCGGCGGACCTGGCCGAACAGTACGTCTGTCCCGCGTGCCAGAGCACGTACGACGCGCCCGAGGCCGACTGCGACTGTGACGCGTCGGTACCGATCAAACGCCGGCGACTCGCGGCGCCGGATTCGGTCACTGCCCACCGGTCGGACCTCCTGATGTCGAGTGGCGGGCACGCGGCCCGAGAAGTCTATCGGGAAACCCGGAGCGAGGTCCAGAATACGTACGCCGAGCGTGAAACTGACGTCCTCTCGTTCGACCCGAGAGACCGGTTCGCCATCGAGACGGCGGACGGCACCCGTGTCGGGTCACTGCAGTTCGGGACGTTCACCGTTCTCGTCCACGCGTCGGAGTACCGAGCCAAGTACAAGAACGGAGAACTCGACGCTCAGGAGACGCCGTTCGAGGTCTGTGGCGACCCAGACTGTACCGGGATCGTCTATCGCGACGACGAAGACCGTTCCCACTGCAGTGCGGACTCCGAACACAGTCCGAACGGTGAGGAAGGATCGGAGTTCGTTCGACTCGGATACGCCTACGAGACGAACGGCGTCCGGGTCGACCTCGGCAACGCGGAGCGGTCGCACGTCCTCGCACATGGGTTCCGCCTCGCGCTCCAGTACCTCGGTGGCGTGAGTATCCGGGACCTGACCGAGGTCACGCACGGGGACGACTCGTCGGCGGTCGACGTCTTCGACGCACAGGAAGGCGGGGGCGGCGTCGCCCGATTGCTGGTCACCGAGTCGACGGCCGAGCGGAGCAACTTCGAAACCGCGGTCGAGTTGCTCGAGACCCACCTCGACTGTGAATGTGACGGCGGGTGCCCGCTGTGTCTGTACCAGTACGGCTGTGACACGAGAAACCGGAGCGACACTTTCGACAGGGACGGCGTCGTCGACCTCCTCGGCGAGGCCGACCTCCGACTGGTCGAACACGAAACGGGGAGCGACGAGTGACAATGATACCAAAGGGACGACGATGACACGACAGAAACAGGACACGCTCGAACTGGCGGAGGGAATGAAACAGGCGTACGCGACCCACTACGTCGGGACCGGTACGCCCCGTGTGCTTCGTGATATCGTCGACAGATATCACCACACCGATAGCGAAGCTACGATCGACGAGAGCCTCACGTCGTTCATGCGGACGCGGGGGCCGTACCTGCAGGCGCTCGATCTCCCGCGGGAAGGGCCACAGTGGAAGGAATTCGCTCGTGATGTCGGGTTGCATCAGGACGTCGTCAGGACGTTCGACGAGGCGGGGTTCGACCGCCTCTACGAGTTCCAGAGCGAGGCGATCCGGCGAGTTCTCGCGGGCGACCACACGCTCGTCACTGCCGGTACCGGCCGCGGGAAAACCGAGAGCTGGCTCGTCCCGATACTCCAGTTCGTCTGCGAGGCGAAAGCTGGCGATCACCCGGACCACCCGCCGGAGAGCGTGAAATCCCTGCTGACCTATCCCACGAAAGCGCTCGCACAGGACCAACTCAAACGGCTCATCGGTTACCTGCACGAACTCAACCGGACGCGTAGCGGGACGAACCAGATAACGGTCGGTATTTTCGACGGGGACACGCCGTCGAACGACCCCGACGAACTCGACTACCTGCGGACTGTCTTCCGTTTCTTCGAATGTCCCTGCGACCGGTGTGGGGCGTCGCTCACGGTCGAGCGAACGGAAGACGAACAGTTCCGCGTCACACACGACACGGACGACGCGCCAGACCCGGGGCTCGGGTTCATCCGACTGACTCGTGACGCGATCCGCGAGGACGGCGCCGACATCGTACTCACGAACCCTGATACGGTGAATTACCGGCTGTTCAACGTCAACGGCGACGCGGAACAGTCGGTGTTCGTCTCCGAACCGAAGTTCGTGGTCTTCGACGAGATCCACGAGTACTCCGAGTTGTTCGGGGCGTACACGGCGACGCTCATGCGCCGGTACCTGCGATCCCGACAAGAACTCAGGAATCTCGACTCGACGGCGGACGACAGTTTGCAGTTGATCGGCGCGAGCGCGACCGTCGAAAACCGCGAGGCGATTTTCAATCGTATCAACCCGTTCGTCGACCCCGAGACGTCGATCGTCACGGAAGACCCACAGACGCTGTCGGCCGTCACGCCGGAATCAATCCCGGCGGTATTCACGACGAACGTCTTCGACGAGTCACTGTTTCTCGACGCGCTCGCTGGCGACGCCGAACCGGAGACAGTCGGTGCTGCACTCCTCGAACGGACGTCGATGCAAGCGGGAGAGGCACTCGGGCCGTCGGACGCACGACAGCGAGCAGAGGACGCACTCTACTCGCAACTGCTCTCCGGACAGGGCGACGGCTTCGACTGGGTCCGAACGCTCTACGAACGGCTGTACGAGACTCCGAAAACGCCGGAAGAGATCGTAGCAGACGTCGAGTCGGAGTTCGGCCTCTCGCGGGACGCCGCGGAGACGACGTTCGCGAACTTCGTCGGTATCGGTCGCCTGTCCGGTATCCTGGAGAGCAGGGCGCACCTGTTCTCCTGGCCTATCGACGGGTACTACACCTGTCTGAACTGCGCGACTGTCTACGAGACGCCCCGGGGTTCCTGCGAGGAGTGTGACAGCACCTTCGTGACCAAACTGTCGTACTGTACTCACTGCGGTGAAGAAGCCCTAGAATCGTGGTTCTGTCCGGATTGCGAGCGACTGTCGCCGCTCACCGTCACCTCCCACGAGGGACGGTTCGAGTACTTCGAGACACAGTCGTGTCGCTGCGGGACGGAGATGATACGGACGGTGTGGCGCCCGTTCTACGAGTGTCGAGAGTGTGATACTCGGGGAAAGGTCGACCGCGTACAGGAGTGTCCGGAATGTGACGACGGCACGCCGCTCGTGCTCTCGAATGACCGCGACCAGTATCGGTGTACGAATCCCGAGTGCAATGTTACCCGGGATGCTGACGATGCGTCGGTCTGCGAGTCATGTCACAGCGACAGTCTCGAACCGCTCACGGACGATCTCGGATACTGCACCGAGTGCGAAGAGGTGTACGAGAACACCGACCCCGACCAGCTGTGCGACTGCGGCGGGGAACTGGAGCCGAGACGGTTCCTCGGCTGGCAGTGTCGCGACCGCGACTGCGACGACGTGTACTTCGGTGAGCCGCCACGGACGTGCTCGTGCGGTAATCGGCGATTCGCGAGAACTGCGCTGTTCGACGTCACGCGCGTCGAGCACTGTGCGTCGTGCGACCGCGACCTGTTTCCGGGCGAACACTGCTTCTGTGACGAGCCCGATGAGCACACGACTGTCCGCGGGTTCACACAATACAAGCAGGTCGACGAGCGCGGACAGATCCGAAGTCCGACCGACTTCCCCGGTGCCGTCCCGTGTTACGACCGCAGGAAGTCCTACGACAAGTCGAGCCGTTACGACTCGATGCTTCGTGGCCCCGGTAACACCGCTGTGACCACGTCACAGTATCTGTTGCGGGCCATCGCCGACAGGGACGAACCGGAGTCGTTCAGTCGGGCGAAACTCCTCTCCTTTGCCGACAGCCAGACCGACATGAAGGAGTTGGCGCGAGACTTCAACGAACCGGAAGAGCGTCTCTTTTTCACACAGTTAGTCGTCGAGCAACTCGCGGAGAGCGACGATACGTGGTGTTCACTGGAAGACGTTCAGGCAGGTGTCTGGGAGGCGGCTCAGGCGTACGAAGCTGACCTGGAGACAGACCTGGATTCGAGCGGATCGCCGGTCCTTGGGCGACTCACGCGATACGACCAGTCGACAGAAGAGTACGTGCGTGAGGAAACGGCTGCCCGGATACTCAGTGGTCAGTTCAACAACCGTCGGACGTCGTATCTCCGACTTCCCAACGAGGGCCTGGTCAACGTGCGACTCGCGGTGGACGTGGAGTCGCTCGACGAGACGAAGCGCACCATTCTGGCGGCCTTCCAGAACCAGAGCAGGCGATACGTGTCCAGTCTGTCCGAAGAGGTCGAGGGCACCGGATACCACGCCGACGAACTGGTCGAGATGGGGGTTCTGGAACGGAGAGACGCCGAGAGCGGACTCCTGGTCGGACTCGACCCCGAAGTTGTCGAATGTACGCTTGTCGGTGACCACGCTCCGATCGGCTACGACCCCGCCGAAGAGCGATTCGACACCGATTTCGAGCGGCAGTACTCGTCGGAGACGGGAGACCTCGTCGATTTCAGCGCCGACTATCGCTCGCGAGCGGACGTTGCTCACCCGCACTTCACGCTAACCGCGTTCCGCGTCGCTACGTCGGATCCGATGCGGTTGCTCGGCACGGCGTACTTCGGCGCCACCGAACGGGGCGACCGGCGCCGGATCGAGTACCAGTTCAGAGAGGGACGACACCCGCACTTCCTCTCGTCCGGGCCTGCGATGGAACTGGGCGTCGACATCGGCGACCTCGACTCCCTGCTTCTATACGGGACACCGCCGAACATGAACTCGTATCTCCAGCGGGTCGGGCGCGCCGGTCGGCAGTCGGGTTCGTCGCTGGTCCACTCGGTCAGTCAGCGCAACCCGATCGACTACTACTATTTCGAGCGCCCGAGCGAGCTCATCCGGGCCGATCCGCAACCGGTACCGCTGAACGAGGTAAACGAGAACGTCCTCCGGCGGTCGTTGACGTGGGCGCTGCTCGATTTCGTCGCGGCGACACAGTGGGTCCCCATCCGACGGGAGGAGAGCGCGCTGCGGGACGCGTTCGTCTACGAGGAGTCCGATCGACCGGTTTCCCGGAGCGAAGCCCGACCGAACGACATCGAGACGTTCAGTACGCTCCTGGCAAATTCCTGTGCGCAACTGCAACCGGGTGCGGCCATCTCCCCACTCGAAGGGGTTCGCGACGCCGTCGACTACCGAGTCGACGATGCGCGGACCTGGCTCGAAGATCTTCTCAGGTTCGCGTATTGTGACGCCTGTGGGCGGAAGCACGATGTCGACCACGACGAACCCTGTACGGCAGATGGGTGCGACGGAACGACGGTTTCGGCACTGAAGCGCTACGGAGCCCTGGTCGACGAAGCACTGGAGCGACTCGAGTCCGAGATCATCGATTCCTATATCGAGTTCGAAGACGAGTTGTTCGTGGAACTCGACCAGCTTGAGGCGGAAGTGAGCGACGCACGACGAAGTGGTCGGCGACGCCGACGCGGAACTGGACGCGAGTCGGACGAGGACGAAGACGAGTCCGAGGTCGACCAGCGTGAGCGACTCGAACGACTCCGCAACCGGCGAACGCAACTCGACCAGTATCTTCAGCGACTGGAGGAACAGTCGTTCAGCGACTTCCTCTCGACACACAGTGACGCCGACTTCAGCCTCCGCTCGGTCTCCGATTCGGTGACCTACGAACTCGTGGGCTCTGGCTTCGAACTCGCCACCTCGGATCCGCTCGATCGCGACATCCAGATCGCGCTGTCGGAGTTACACCCGGGTGCCGCGTACCTTCACTCGGACAACGAGACGTACGTAGTGACCGAACTCGTCGAGGATTCCTACGAGACGTCACAGGTTCGGGACGCTGTCGCCGACGAAGCGATCTGTCCGACCTGTGGGTCGACACAGGACATCGAAGCCAACAACTGCGAGGGATGTGGGACAGAACTCAAACGACTCCAGACAGTCGTTCCCAGTCGCGCTCGAGTCTTCAAACACGACCTGCCGGTCGAGACACTCCCGAACGGAGAGTCACTGACGCCGGACAGCATCTATCGTGCCGACGACCAAGAGATACAGAGCACCTATGCTCCCGTCGACCGCGAAGTAGTCGGATTCACGCCGAACGACGAGCGGTCGTTTGCGATCGTTGACGGTGATGGTACCCAACTCGGGACGCTCGCTCACGGCAGCGTACAGATCCGTGCGACAGCAGACCAGTTCTACGCGTCCTACAAGAACGGCGGTTCGGACCCCTTGCCGACGATATTCGAACGCTGCGGTGTCGAAACCTGTAACGGGTTCGTCGCCCGCAACGGTGACCAGTCGTACTGTTTGCGGGACCCACAGCACGACATCGATGATTCCGTCGCAGTTCGACTCGCCGCCGAATTCGAGACGGAGGGTGTCCGTGTTCAGTTAGACCACGAAGAACTGGAACACACGCTAGCCCACGGATTACGAGTCGCACTACAGTACATTGGCGGCGTCGGTGTGCGGAAAGTCCCAGAGACGATCGAAGAAGACGGGACGTACATATACGACGGTGACGAAGGGGGGAGCGGAATTACTGTCCTTCTCTCCGACGGAGCCGGAGAATCAGACGGGAACTTCCAGAAGTCGCTGGATATCATGAGCGAGACGTTCGATTGCGAGTGTGACGACGGGTGCCCATTCTGCCTTTACCAGTTCGGTTGTACGGCACGTAACGACCCGGATTCGTTCGACAAGGCAGCGATCGCCGAGTTAGTCGACCGGGGGTTGCACCTGACCCCACACGAAGGTGAGTGACACCGGGAGCATCCGTACCCGTCGAAGAGGTGTGTTTCTCCTGAAAAGAGAATTCAGTCAGTCGTCACGAGCGTCTTTCTGTCGCTCCCGGTCAGCCTCACTGTACCCGCTGGTCTGTCCCGTTTGACGAGCTTCGCGAATCTGCTCGGAGGTAGATTCGTACGCTGCCTGCGTCCCCTCACCGCTGTGGGCCATGTTCAACGAACGGTCGGCGTCCATGCCCATGTTCTCCGCGGTAAGTGCAGCGTCCTGGTTGGCTCCGATGAACAGGAACTCCCAGCCGTGCTCTTCTCGTCGTACCTCTACCTGCTCACGAACCCGTTCTTGGTGTGTTTCCGACGCGTTCTCTTTCCCATCGGTCAAGACGACGACGATCACGTTGTCCGGTTGCTCGGCGGGTTCGGTCGCGTTGATCTGCTCGGCTGTTTCAGTGACCGCCCTGTAGATTGCGTCGTGAAGTGCCGTTCGGCCGGACGGCGTGTATGTGTCACTGTCGAGTTTTGGTGCGTCGACAACCGGGTACTCTTCATACACCAAGTCGACGTTCGTGTTGAAGTCGTACAGCGTGACCGTTGCATCCCCTTCCTCATCACGCTGGTCTTCCAAGAACGAATTGAAACCACCTTTTGTGTCCTCTTCGATCGACGACATCGATCCGGACGAGTCGAGAACGACTGTAATGTGAGTCCTCATGGCTCATCCCTAGGGAATACAGCTCGGTATAAATACCAGAATTCCTATCGAGATTTCTCTGTTCATATGATTGTTTTCAGCGGCAGAGTCACACTTCGATAGAGGGGTGTGTATAGTTGCCCGGGGACCCAAACACATCGATAACGGGGTGTCATCAAACAGAATGTTGGTTACACATCGATAGAGGGGTGTCCCGACCCCCTCCTTGCGATCTCCACCTGAAATGGCACCATCACATGAAATAGTTAACTCCAACAGAGGGCTGTCTAAAATCCTCTAAAGGCCAATTTCACATCGATAGAGGGGTGTCTGATACACAGGGAAGCCACTGTTGAAAAAGAGTGTCTACCCACCGGTAATAGCCGTTTACTGTGCTCATATCATGTGTCCCGGTACCAAACGACGCCACACATCGATAGAGGGGTGTGTCCGATAGAGGGGTTGGTGAATGATGAGAATCCGGTTTGATCAGCTCTTTTGTTTTAGCTGAGCTTTCACGACTGATTCAATCTCGTCGGTCGAGACCACATCGAGACGGGAGTCTTCGCGTAGGGTGTCGAGAATCGTCTCTGGACGCTCACCGAACTGAAATTCGAGAAACATACCCGAACTCGGACCGTGGCTGCGGCGTTCGAAGTCGACGAGTGAGTAGGTAGTCAACTCCTTCATCTTGTTCACATATGTTTCCTGATGGTACTGGTCAGCATCGATCGAATCAGTAAGGAACTGATAGACGCGGTAGCCGATCGTACTGCGAGCGGTACCGTCTTTCGTGTGTTGCGCGACAGCTGCTGTCGCGTAGAGACAAAGCTTCTTTTGCGTGCTGATGCCTCGAACAACCTCGAGAACACGATTTTTCTCGACTTTGTCCTGGGCCTGCCGGACGTGTTCTTCCTGAACCCGCTCATCTCCTTCCCGTTCGGCAAGTTCACCCGCCACTCGCATCAGGTCGATCGCCTTGCGTGCGTCACCGTGGGTTTGAGCAGCGAAGGCGGCTGCCAACGGGATAACGTCTTCATCGACGACGTCCTCAAAGAACGCATCTTGACGTCGCCGAAGAATTGACTGCAGTTGGTTAGCGTCGTAGTCGTCAAAGTGGACATCCTCGGGAGTAAAGGAACTCAGCGCACGACTGCCGACCGACTCCATCATTTTCGTGTCGTTAGAGATCGCGACTACGGAGATAAACGCCGTCAATTCGTCGTTCGCGCCGGCACGCGAGAGTTGATACAGCAACCGAGAAAATGCAGGGTCTTGCTTATCGCGACGTCCGACGAGCATATCGAGCTCATCAAGCACGAACACTACGGAATCGAAGTTTTCGTTCACGATGCGATATAGTTCGTCCCACTTCTCTTTCGTCGCGACGCCGTGTTTCGGTACTTCGACGTCGACATCGGCTTCAGCGGCGGCTTGCTCTGTCAGTTCATACACAGCAACTCCCAGGGTATCGAGGTCCTGGCAGTTGACTTCGATCGTACCGAACCGAATATCGCGGGTCTCACAGATCTGGCTGATATTCTTACAGACAGCCTTCGTGATGAGTGATTTCCCCGTTCCTGAAGGACCATAGAGGAAAAGATTAGGCGGTCGGTTGTCACCGAGTGCAACGCGCAGCATTTTGGTTACTTTCTGGAGTTGCTCGTCACGGCCGACGATCCGGTCTTCCTCGACGACAAAGTTCGGGTCGAGAAGTGACCGGTCACGGATCAAGCCATCTGCCTCGTCAAATTCGAGGAGCATGTCCTCAATCGAGCGTGATCCCGATTCCAGTGTGTTATGGTCCTGAACGGACTGCTCGTTAGGTTGTGAGTCAGTCGACTGGTCAGAAGTCACGTCACTGGTCGATGACCCTGTAGAGAGATCCGTTTGCGTCGTGGCACCCTCATCCGATGGCCCCGCCCCAGTCTGAGAAGAATCCGAGTCCTCAGAATCCATGTCTGGGGACAGACAGGGGTACATCAAAAGTGTTTCCCACCCTTATCGAAGTGTGATTTGTTCAATCGAGAGGTTAGACTGTCCAACACCGGCATCACAGAGTGAAACCAGATGTATCCACTGCAACGAGTGGCGAAGTGTTCACCAATCAATAGAGGGACAGGAAGACACACACCCCTCTATCGATGTGTTCCAGAGGAGAAGGTGGGTGGGGGGTAAACTCACGAATGAGCAATCAGATACGGGATGAATCGAGCTCTACCAGAGGATATCAAAGGAGTCCAGCCTTCAAATGGATAAATCAGGAGGGTTAGATTAGGTCAGAAGGCCGTCGACTACGTCTTCTTCTTCTAGCTTTCTAGAACACACACTCACACACCCCTCTATCGATGTGTTCGAAGTGTCCCTATCCTCACAATCGTGTTCTCTCCAACAGGTCATAACTCTCCCCCTCGTTCACTTTCCTTTCCTGCTTGAATTATCCCTCTATACACTCTCTACCTGTGATTATCTATGACTTCCTTCAAGAACTACGGCCAACACCCCATCACCCTGTAGAAATAGAACACATCGATAGAGGGGTGTGTCTGTTGGTCCCCTTCCATTGATGCCGAGCTCGAGTCCTCGACTGCATGACTGAGTGAATTCCCTATCTATGCAGTTTCGTTGGAAATACGGTTGTATTGTCCTCTCTGGTCACGATCTCACCGGAAACGTGGTGTGTCTTGACTGCAGAACAGCTGGGATGTTGTTACACTCTTGATAGAAAGTCTGTGGCTCACTCATTTGATCCAGTTCATAGGCACTTTTCTACTCCCTCTTGAGCGGGTTTCTCTCGACTCTCATGGAGAACGGGAATACCCCCTGTCCTGTTGAGGGACGTAACGAGATTCTCCAGTAGGTATGCTACTCCTGTGGATTCACCGGTGCGATATACTCATTTTTCCACGTATCACCCTCGCGCCACTGCCAGTAGAAGTACCGGTACGATTTCTTGCCAGTTTTCTTCGTGGTCTTCACCGTTATGTACGCTCCATTCGGAGGGACGTCTTCATAGTCCGCTGGATCTGTCGAAACCTCCTGTTCGTCCAACTCCTCGAGTTCCTCTTCACCGATTTCTTCCTCATCTCGTCGACGTTTGAGTTCCTCCTGTCGCTGTTGACGTTTCCATTCCGCTAGGTCAGCCGCGTACGTTGCGACTTCTTCTAGGCGTTCCGGAGACTGGTTTTCGAGTGGGTCGAGAAGATACTTCGGTAGATCCGGTGGGTGTGGTTTCTGTGAAGATTCCTTTTCCATGAGTTACCCCACGCGGTCCAGAAATGTGAATTTGTGGGGTAACTCTGGGTCAGTGATCGAGCGCTACGAATCTCCGCCACGCCCCGAGCGATTATCGCGAGTACTGTTGGGATCTGGCTGAAGGTCGGGTTTGGAGTTACCCCACGTAATTAGGGAAATCGCACTTAGTGGGGTAACTGATTCCCCACTCCAACGTGACTTCGACACTCAGGCCCTTCATTGGAATCCAACTTCGGGATCGTCATCAAACGGTTTCGGGGAAGCTGAGTCGATAAAATCTCGATCCTCAGAATGATCTCGAGTCCGCTCTCTTGGGTCTGTGGTTTTCGCCATCGTCTCAAGATCATCAGAACTCGGAAAATCTTCGATCGAGACCTTCCGTGCGTCTCGTTTCGCAGCGTTTCGCTTCGCGACTGTGACCAGTTCCTCGATGTCGGCGCCGCTGAAACCGGGAGTGGATCTGGCTAGCCACGCCAGTTCGTCTCCAGAAAGTTCGTGTGGAGCCCCCCTCAATTTCGACTGGAATATCGCGTGACGACTCTCTTCTTCGGGGAGGTCAATCTCGAAATGTGACGATAGCCGTCCAGGACGGAGAATCGCGGGGTCGATGTCCTCCGGTCGGTTTGTCGCACCCACGACGATGGCGTTCCGGTCCTCAGCAGTGAGGTGAACGAGCAGTTCACTGGTGATCTTCCGATCCTCGGCGTGTGCGCCACCGGCGCCGACGTCGCGACCGCCGAAGAGATGTTCAGCCTCGTCGAAGAAGATGACACAGGGCCCGATCGACTCAGCTTCCTTGAACAGTTGGCGAACCCGCTGTGGACCTTCGTTGATCCATTTACTCGTGATGTCGGCCGGTCCGAGCTCAACAAATGGAATATCGAGTTCGCCAGCGAGTGCTCTGGCGAAAAGTGTCTTGCCTGTTCCCGGTGGACCGTAGAAGAGAATTCCTCGTGACGGTTCGATCCCGAAGCGGTCGTATCGGTCATCACCGTGTATTGATGCTTGGACTGGTTGTAGGACTTCTTCGGCGATTTGTTCCTTCACATCGTAGTAGCCAGCGATGTCGTTGAAGCCGATCTCTGAGCGTATCCAGTTGTATTCGAATTCTTGATTATTGGGTACCATTGCCGGTGCTCGTGTGGTTTCGCGGGAAGAGTTTTTTGAAATCGTCCCCGTCGGATCAAACGTTTCTGTCCCCTCGATAGATCCCTCATCGGTCTCTTTCTCCTCTTTGATTTGTCTGAATGTTTCGTAATCCACAGAGGGTCCAGGCATGTGATTTCCAGCGGCGTAATAGTAACCATTCTCTCCCTGTGGATCATAGTATAGAACAGCGACGACTGTCGCAGCGACTCCAAAACCTACCGCAGCTTGTAACTGTGGGTCATCAGGAACTAGGGTTAAGAGCCGATCTAACTCTGGAATGAAGGATGTAGCCAGAGTCAGCCCTTCAGTGAGAAGTAGTATCAAGACGAACAGCTCATAGACCAAAGCGAATGGATACAGTCCCATAACAGCAATCGAACTGAGAACGGGGGCCCCGAGTCCACCTATGATAAATACGACTAGAATCCCCAGTCCAAGACCAACCGCAGCACCTGGTGGGAGATTAAGCCACGGTGCGATGACCCACATATGGAGGAGGGCAAGGGTCGTCCAACCGAGCATGAAGAATACACGGTATATCCCACGCTTCTCGTGCTCTCGCTCCATAATTCGGTATGTCGCGTACTCAACGACCACGAAGACCCCGAGGAAGGCTAAGATGCCGATTACAGTTTCGAGGATGCTCATCGAATCACGTAACTGGTATCCGAAGATCGGTGATGGGCAGGCATCGCGATATGCGCGATTATATCGCGCAGGGATTCAGGGCTCATGTGGGCCGCGGTGTGTCCGTACGACCACTATGAACAGCATCAAAAGATGCGTTCACAATGATCTATATTCATTTCATACCGGTACTCGACTATAACTTCTCGCACCGGAAGAAGATACACTCACCGACAAACTGTTTCGTCAAGTTGGGTCGCTCTTGTGTAGAGCTACGGAAAGACCCTGTTGTTACACT
>ENA-ORCS01001005-ORCS01001005.1-marine-metagenome-genome-assembly--contig:-NODE-1005-length-14126-cov-3.945832_pt1 | contig 14126 bp, 17 predicted proteins | sample MGYA00237781_ERZ508513 | MGnify/ENA primary metagenome ERZ508513 (study PRJEB26184, sample SAMN06268793) | marine metagenome | isolation source: Eden Landing Ponds, San Francisco, CA, USA | place...
TTCGGGTCGTACTCCTGGCTCGGGAAGTCGGTGTGTTCCTCGACGCCGAAGCTGAAGTTGCCGGTGTCGTCGAACTGTGACTTCGAGACCTCCACCAGTTCCAGCGCCGTCGCCAGGAACTCCTCGGCGGCCTTGTCACGGAGCGTCACCTTCGCGCCGATCGGGTCGCCCTCGCGGATGTCGAACTCGCCCAGCGTCTCCTGGGCCTGGGTCCGCACGGGCTGTTGCCCGGCGACCTCGCCCAGGATCTCCTCGGCGTTCGCGAGTTCGCGACCACCCTGGCCGACGCCCATGTGGACGACGACTTTCTCGACACGCGGCTCGCGCATGTCGTGGAACTCGCCGCTCTCGGTCTCGGAGCTCATTCGTCGTCACCTCCGTCCTCGGAGTCCGCGTCTGCCTCGGCCTCGTCGGCGTCGGCTTCACCTTCGTCGGCGTCGGCGGACTCCTCGTCCGCCCCGTCCTCGGTGTCGTCTTCGGTGACGTCCTCGTCGGGAGCGTCCTCGGTGAAGTTCTCGTCGATGACGACGACGTAGTCCTCGATCGTCTCGAAGGCGCCGTCGTCCTGTTCGACTTGGACGATGTTGTCGGCGCTGCCGGGAGTGATACGGATCTCGTCGACCCGGCCGACCTCGCCGGCGTGTTCGCCGTTGACCGCCGTGACCAGCGCGCCCGTCTGGTACTCGAAGTGGGCGACGACCTCGTCGCTCTCGTTGTCCACGATGAGCGAGTCGGCCGGCTCGTAGTCGTCGACGTCGACGACCAGCGTCTGGCCGTCGTGGAGCGTCAACTGAACGTCCCCGCCGGGGACGTGCTGTTTGTTGACGACCTTGCCGAGTTTGCTGCCCGCCGACGCCTCGTCGATGGGCGTCAGCGAGAGCCGACCGCCCTGGCCCGGGAACACGCGGTAGTACTCCTCGCGTTCGGTAAAGGCCAGGATGTCGAACATCCCGACCGGGCGCTCCTCGTCGGAGACCGCCTTGCCGTTGATCAGGACGCTGTCCTGGTCGAGGGCGTAGCGGGCTTCCTTCCGGGTGTCGGCGTAGCCGAGCACGTCGCGCAGGACGATGAGCAGGGGGACCCCTGCCTCGCCGTGCGGGCCGGCGTCGGCTTTCACGGTGAACGTCTCGGTCTTGCGCTCGACCGGCCAGCTCTTCGGGACCGACAGTCGTTTCTGGTGGTTGCTCATGCGCTGTCCTCCTCGGATTCGAGTCGGGCCTGGCGGAGGTCGTCCTCCAGGGTCAGGTCCGTGACGCGCACGTTCGACGGCTCCAGCCGGCGGGGCACTTCCTCGCCGTCTGCGGCCTCGATGGTGACCTCCTCGACCGAGATGGTTTCGTCCCGGAGGTCGACGTCGAGCACTTCGCCCGTCTCGCCGGCGAAGTCGCCGCGCATGACTTCGACGGTGTCGCCCTCGTTGACGCGGACCGACCGCTGGTCGTACTCCTCGCGGAGGTCGTCCGTGAGCGTGGCACGCACCTGAGCGTGGCGCTCGTGGAGCGCCGCCTCGGCCCGTTCCTTGCGCTGTTTGCGTGGTTGCTTGCTCATACTATCATCGTCGCCGTCGAGGCGACAGACCCGAATCGCTCCGCGACCTCGCGGGCGATCGGGCCCCTGAGTTCCGTCCCGCGGGGGTCCTCGTTCTCGTCGACGATGACCGCCGCGTTGTCCTCGAACTTCACGCGCGTGCCGTCCGGCCGCCGGATCGACTTGCGCTGGCGGACCACGACGGCCTCCAGCACCTGGCGGCGCATCTCCGGGGTGCCCTTCGTGACCGAGACGGTGATCTTGTCACCGATGCCGGCCTTCGGGTGGCGGTTCTTCGTCCCGGAGTAGCCCGAGATGCTGATGACTTTCAGCTCTCGTGCGCCCGTGTTGTCCGCACACGTCAGCAGCGACCCTTTCTCCAGGCCCTGCGTGACGTCGGCGTTCATCGCTTCCATTATTCGGTACCTCCGTCGCTGGGGCGTCCCACGACGACGTGGCTTTTCGTCTTCGACAGCGGGCGACACTCCGCGATCGTCACTGTCTCCCCTTCTTCCAGGTCCATGCACGGGGGTGCGTGGGCCGGGACGCGCGACCGGCGTTTCATCAGCCGGTCGTACTTGGGGACAGTGACGTCGTACTCCCGCTCGACGACGACGCTCTTGTCCATGTCTGTGGAGGCGACCGTGCCGTCGAGCGTCTGTCCGCGCACGGAGAGCTCTCCGTGGAACGGGCAGTTCTCGTCGTCACAGGCCGTCTCCGGCTTCTGTACGTTCAGTCCTAGCGCCATGTGTGTGCTCCTGTGTTCTCCGTTCGTCGGGCAGGCCGTCCGACCAGCCTGCGACCCTCCACGTCGACTTCCTCCCCCGACGGGAGGACGAACGTGAAGGTCGTCCCGTCCTTCGGGACGTGGGACACCCGGTCGCTGCCGTCTTCGTCGCCGGCAGCCGACTCCACGCTGGCATCTGTCTGAATGCCAACCGTCTTCGTCGTCTCCAGGACGACTTCGCCGTCGATGGCCAGCAGGTCGGGGTTCGAGGCGGCGGTGACGCTCACTTCGAGTCCGACCAGTTCGTGTCGCACCAGCGACGCGGGTGTGACTGGCATCTACTCGGCCTCCTGCTCGTCGAGTTCGCCTTCCTCACGGCTTGTGCCGTTCGGATGTGGGGGCCTCATTCGAGCTCCCCCTCTTCTCGCTGGATCGTCTTGATCCGCGCGATGGCTTTGCGGAGCTCCTTGATGCGACCCGGGTTCTCGGGTGCACCGCCGGCGGCCTTGACCGCCTTGTCGTTGAGGAGCTCGGTCTCGAGGTCTTCGAGTTCGGCCTCGCGCTCGGCCGGCGTCATGTCGCGGACCTCTTCGGGGTGGAGGATCGTCATTCCTCGTCACCCTCCTCGTCGGCGTCGGCCTCGGATTCGTCGGCCTCGTCGGCCTCTTCGTCGGCTTCCTCCATCTCCTCCATGAGCTCTTCCGCGTCGGCCTCGGTGTCCTCGTCGAGTTCCTCGTCGACCGCCTCGTCGAGGTCGGCGAGTTCTTCTTCGACGTCGTCGTCGTCCGGGACCTCGACGTCGTCGAACTCCGCGTCCTCGTCGAGTTCCTCTTCGATGACTTCCTCGTCGACCTCGGGGTCGACGGCGGCGTCCTCGTCGACGGTGGCCTCGGTGACCGACTGGGTCTCCTCGGGTTCGCCCTCGAGGAGTTCCTCGACGGTCTCGTCTTCCTCGGCGGCGACGTAGTCCTCGACCTCGACGCCCTCGTAGATCTCGAAGTCGTCGGGGAGTTCGGCCTCCGGCGGGATGATCTTCACCTGGACGCCGATCGTCCCGAGCTTCATGACGGCGGTCCCGATGCCGTGGTCGACGATGTCCTCGGCGGGTTCGCCGTTGTGCTTGATGTACCCGCGGTTGAACTTCTCGACGCGCGAGCGCGCACCCGTCACCTTGCCCGAGAGGACGATCTCCGCGCCCTTCGCGCCGGCTTCCATGATGCGGTCGATCGTGGTGTGACCGGCCTTCCGGAAGTACCAGCCACGCTCCAGGGCGTTTGCCAGGCGGTCGGCGACGATCCGGGCGTTGAGGTCCGGTTCGTCGACCTCCTGGACGTCCACCTGCGGGTCGTCCAGGTCGAAGTCCGACTCCAGCGTCGAGGTGATCTTGCGGATGTTCTTCCCGCCCTTGCCGATGACCATGCCCGGTTTCTCGGCTTTGAGGACGATCTGGGTGCCCATCGGGGTCTTGGCGACTTCCATGCCGCCGTAGCCCGCACGGCCCAGTTCGTCGGCGAAGAACTCGTCGATCTGGGTCCGCTGGAGGCCGTCCTCGATGAACTGCTGTTCGTCCGCCATTATTCGGCCTCCTCCAGGATGAGTTCGACGTCCACTTCCGGCGAGTTCCACGGACTGGCCCGCCCCATCGCTCGGGGCTGGCGACCCTGACTCTCGCCGACCTTGTGGGCGGCGACGTGTTTGATGGTCATGTTCTCGCCGTCGAACCCCTGGTGGTCGGCGTTGCCGATGGCGTTCTCGAGCAGGTCGAGAAAGCCCTTCGAGGCCTTCTCGGGGTAGCGGCCCGCGTCCCAGCCGTCGATGTCGTTGCGGTGACCGACACCGGAGTTGTGCTGGCGGAACGGAACCGACCGTTCGCCCGCGATGACGGCTTCCAGGTAGTCCTGGGCCTCGCTAGCGGTCATGCCCTTGATCTCGCGCGCGAGGGCCTTGCTGTGCTTGTGGCTCATCTGACGCTCCCGGAGCATCGCTTTCGCCGTGGTGTCCGGGTCGACGTCGACTGAGTAGCTGATTCCCATATTATTTGAGTGGGACGAACTTCGAGGAGCGCGTCGCGCCGATGCCGGCCTGGCCGTGCTCGACCGAGGTCCGCGTCAGCTGGAACTCGCCGAGGTAGTGGCCGAGCATCTCCGGCTCGACGTTGACGCGCTCGAAGCTCTGTCCGGTGTAGACGGCGAAGGTCAGCCCGACCATCTCCGGGAGCACCGGCATGTCGCGCAGGTGTGTCCGGATCGGGTCGTTGGCCGTCTCCTCTTCGCCGGCCTCGCGGGCCTCCTCGAGCAGTTTCTGCTTCTCGACGGAGAGACCACGCGTGATACTTCGCCGCTGTCGAGCGGGCAACAGTTCCGCGACTTCCTCCACGTCCATCTCCTGCAACTCGTCGAGTGTGTGACCACGGTAGGAGAACTCCCCTTCGTGGCCGATCTGGTAGTCTGAACTCATTCGTTCTCACCTTCGGTGAGACTAATGAGGTCGTTGCGCGCGGAGCGTGCAACGGAACTCATCGGTCACCACCACGGCCTGTACGCCGCGAGGATATGTCCCCGACCTTCCGTCCCGGCGGGGCGTTCCGCGAGATGGATTTCGGTTTGCCGGGGTGCTGGCGGCCGCCGCCACCGAACGGGTGGTCGACGGCGTTCATCGCCACACCACGGACGTTGGGCCACTTCGTCCCGCGGGCCCGCATCTTGTGGTGCTTGTTCCCGGCCTTGACCATCGGTTTCTCCGTGCGGCCACCGCCGGCCACGACGCCGATAGTCGCCCGGCACTCGGGGTCGAGGCGCTTGACCTCCCCCGAGGGCAACTGGACGACCGCCACGTTGCGGTCGTGGGTCATCAACTGGGCGTTCACGCCCGAGGCGCGGGCGAACTTGCCGCCGTCGCCCGGGTTCGCCTCGACGTTACAGACGGGCACGCCCTCCGGGATCTCCGCCAGCGGGAGCGTGTTCCCGGGCGCGATCTCGGCGCTGACACCCACCTGGATGTCGTCGCCGATACCGACGCCCTCCGGCGCCAGCACCAGTCGACGGTCGCCGTCTTCGAACTCCACCGCGGCGACGGGCGCCGAGCGAGCGGGGTCGTGTTCGACGTCGACCACTGTCCCGGCGACGACGTCGCCGTCTTCGACTTTGCGGTGCGACAGTTCGGCCTTGTAGCGGTGTGACGGTGCCCGGAACGTGGGCGTCCCGCGACCGCGTCGTTGTCCCTGAATTCGTCGTCCCATACTCAGAACACCCCGATGCGTGATGCGACTTCGTCCGCGTCGTCGTCCTCGGAGAGTTCGACGACGGCCTTCTTGTCACCGCTCGGCGTCACCTGCGTCGTCACGTTGACGACTTCGACGTCGAACTGTGTGCCGACCGCGTCGGCGATCTCCGGCTTGGACGCCGCGGAGTCGACCATGAACTGGAGCTTGTTGTCGAAGTCCAGGTCGTCCATGGCCTTCTCGGTCATGTGCGGGAAGCGAATGACGTTCCCGCTCATCGCTCGGCCACCTCCGCGACGGCGCTCTCGGTCCAGACGGTGAGTCGACCGTGTTCGCCACCGGGTGCGAGGTCCTCAGCGTTGACTTCGCGTGCGCTCGCAACGTCCGCGCCCGCGAGGTTGCGGGCGGCCTTCGAGGGCTCCTCGCTCGTCACGAACAGCACCGAGGACGGTCGCCTGTACGTGCGCCCGCGGGTGGTCCCGCGGCCGGCACGAACGGTCGCCTCGTCGGCGCGCTCGATGTCCGCCTCGATACCGAGGGACTCGACCACGTCGACGACCTCCTGGGTCTTGACGAGGTCTTCGAAGTCGTCCGAGACCACGAGCGGGAGTTCGACGTCGTCGTCGAAGTCGTGTCCGCGCTCGCGAACGGCCTCGGCGTCCGTCGTGGCCGCGACGGCCGCGCGGACGGCGAGTTTCCGTTCCTTGTCGTTGAGGTCCAGCCCCTGGTCTTTCTCGGCCTTGGGCGGGTGGGCGCGGCGTCCGCTGACTGCCTGGGGGACGCGCCGCGCGACGTTGTTCTCGCGGGGGACGTGTGCCATGCCGCGGCCGCTGCCGAACGATTCGGCGGGCGTCCGCAGACCGGCGTACTCGTCGCTCCCGTAGTCCTGTTTCGCGTTGGCCTGTGCGGCAAGCACCGCGCGCCGGACCAGGTCCGGTCGGTGCTGGGTCTCGAAGACCGCGGGGAGTTCGAGACTCCCGTCGGCTTCGCCGTCCAGGTCGTGTACTGTAGCTTCCATGCGTTAGTCCTCCTGTGTGGCGACCCGGCCACGGTTGCCCTGGTTGGACTGGTTCGAGACGTAGCGAACCTCGGGGTCCAGGCGGGGCTGGTCGTTCGGGCGCACGGCCGGCCGGAAGCGCACGACGCGCTGGTCCGGACCCGGGACCGAGCCCTTCACGAGCGTGTAGGGGCCGTCGACCTCGCCGTAGTTGACGAAGCCGCCTTCGACGGTCGGCTCGTCGCCGTCGCCGATGTCGATGAGGCGCTTGTTGAGTTCGGTGCGCTGGTGATAGCCGGTCTGGCCCTGCTGGGGGACCGTCGAGCGCACGCGCGAGGGGTTCCACGGGCCGAGGTTGCCGATGCGTCGGCGCCAGCCCTGGCGAGCGTGTTTGCCTTTGCGCTTCTGGACGCCCCAGCGCTTGACCGGACCCTGGGTGCCCTTCCCCGTCGTGATAGCCGCGGTGTCGGCGTACTCGCCGGCGCGGAACACGTCGTTCATCGCGTGCTCGCCTCCCTCGTCGATGAGGTCGAGCCCGAAGTCGACGCGTTCGGAGAGGGAGCCACCGCCGACTCGCGTCTCCATCACGTCGGGTGCTTTCTTCGGGACGCCCGGCACGGCGCCCGGGTCGGTGTGCGTCACGAGACGCACGTCGCCCAGGTCGCCCGCTTCGAGGGCGTCACGTACCTGTTCTTCTGCCGCGTCGGCGTCGTGACTCTCAGGGACGTCGAGGGTCCGACCGAGATCCGAGTGGAACTCGTCGGTCCAGACGTCCGTCATGGGTCGCAACCCGTACGGCGTGTCTTCGTAGGCTCGCAGCGCGACGGCGCGCATCGGCGGGGTCTCGACGACTGTCACCGGGACAGTCTCTTCCATCCCCTCTCGCGGCGAGTCGGGCTCGTCGTTGATCAGCACGACGTGGGTCATGCCGGCCTTGTAGCCGGCGAATCCCTGGAGCCCGGGCTGGCCGTCGTCGTCCGGCCAGCTGTTGAACCGCGGCGTCTCACTGGCCGCACGCTGACGCGGGCCGAAGCCCAGCGAGCCTTTGCGTGGTCTGTTTGGTTGTGGCATCTTGTTACCTCGACAGGTTGAGGGGCGCGAGGGTGGCGAACACCGCTTCTTCGGTTCGCACGACCTCGCTTCCCTGGCTTGGAACCGTATTCAGCCAGAGGTCGAACCAGTCGTCGCCCGTCTCTCCGGACGCCGGCGGGTCCGTCTCCAGGATCGCGGGCAGTCCCCGCTCCGGAGCGCCAAAGGCCACTGTGAGGTGGCCTCGGCTGTCTTCGCCGTCGGACGTGTCGGTTGGCTCGTCAGACCCCGAACTCCCGCCATCACGAAGTCGCCCGACCAGCTGGTCGAGTTTCGTGACGGTCAGCTCCTCGCCGTAGCGAGAGGCCGCGATGGTGAGTCCGGCGTCGTCGCGTTCGAGCGCCGCGTCGAGGTCCGTGGCGTCGACGGCGAATCCCGGGGGGGACTCGTCGACGATCTTCGCCCGGACCGGTCGTCTCGAAGAGACTCTGACGGAGACGCGCTCCCCCTCGCTCGGTGTCGCCATACCGGACGGCACCGGGAGAGAGACCGGGTGTTGCAGTCCGCAATTGACCCGGACGCGCCCATCAGCTCCGACCTCGGTCACGATTCCCTGTCTCAACGACCCCGATTCGTCCGAACCGGAGCCGGTCCGTGATGCGACGCGGAGCGGCGGCAAGACGCCAACGCCCTCCAGTTCGTCCCGCCTGTCCCATACTTCCTTTCGGAGGTAGGGGGGTGTGGCGGCGTACCGCAGTACCGTTTCGACGAACCCCGATTCCCACTTGCCCCGGCCGTCCGGGTCCGGATAGACCGTCAGGCGGTCCACCCGGAAGACCGTGGCCGCGCGGGCCACGTATCCCAGTTTGCGAGTTGCCTCGCGTCTGTCCTCGGCTTCCCGGGCGAGGGAGTCGGGCACGAGTACGCTGGTCGTCATGCCGTGACGCTTCCACGCCACGTCACTAGACTGTAGCGATACATCCCAAGCCCACACGTAAAAAGAGCGCGCTTCGCGCGCGTGGAGAGAGGCGTTCACACGCGAGAACCCTTCACACGGGACAGCCACGCACGGATCTCGGTCCTGACGCCACCGTGGCACACGTTCCGGTCCCGATACCCGCCGCTCGCGGGCAGCGAGCACAGGCACGAACGGCGGGACGGCGGAGAAAACTGCGGGGTCGTTACCGCTCGCTCCAGGCGGGCATCGGGAACTGGAGCTGGACGCCGGAGTAGGATTCGCCGTTGGCCCACGCGCGGCGCTGGCCGGCGCCGAACTGGTCGTCCTCCCACCACTGTGCAGGGAGCGCGCCGAACCCTTCGGCGCGGGGGATACCGCTGGTCTCCCGGGAGTAATCGAGCTGGCCGACGATGGTCTGGAAGGTCTGGGACCGGAGTTTGTCGCGTACGTCCTCGGTGTCGAACGGGTCGTTCCCCTGGAAGGCGATCCGGAGTGCCTGCGTGGAACTCCAGGCCGTCCCGGCGGCCGGCGGAATGAGGTCGCCATCCTGTGCGCTGTAGTCGTACTCGCGGCCGTAGTTTTCGAGGAAGCCAATCGTCCCCTTGCGGGTCCCGCCCTGGACCCAGCCGGGCGTCGAGAGGACGTACTGGCCGGTCGTCCCGAGTTCCTCCCACCAGGACGGGCGGTCGGCGCCCCACGAGAGCTGGGTCAGCATCGGCGCGTAGCCGGCCGACTGCATCTCCTGGACCGCCGCGATGGCGCTCGTCTGGGAGGGGTTCGAGAGGACGACTTCGGCCTCGGCGTTCATCGCTTCGGAGACCGGGCCGGACATGTCCTCGGTACCCGGCTGGAAGGACGTTCGCGTCACGACCTCGTACTCGCCGTCGGCCTCGCCGAGGTACTGCTCCCAGGCGTCGGCCATCTCGGTGCCCCAGTCGGAACTGGGTTCCCAGATAGCGACCGTGCTCGGGCGGTCCGATTCAGACATGTTGTCGAGCATCCCTGCGGTCCCGATGGCGATGTTCCGGGAGTTGGGGCCGGTCGCGAACGTCCACTCGTATTCGCCCTCGATTTTGGGTTGTTCGAAGGGGAAGTAGGGGGTGAAACAGAGGACCCCCTGCTCCTCGGCGAACTCGGCGGCCGCCTGTGAGGGGCCGTTGCCGTAGCCTGCCCAGACCATGTTGATCTCCGAGTCGCCGTTGAGCGACTCCAGCTCCGAGGTGACGGTGTCGGCGCTCCCCTCGTCGTCGATGATCTCGAGGTTGAACTCGGCGTCGTCGAAGAACTCGGCGACGGTGGCCTGTGCGGCCTCGCCGGAGGCGCCGAACTCGTAGCCGCGCTGCATCGCCTCGCCCACGTTCGAGTACGGCCCACTCTGGGGAACCAGCGCGGCGACGGTGAACGTCTTGGGGCCCCCGCCGAGTCCGCCACCGCCCAGGCCCAGACAGCCCGACACCCCGCTGATGGAGACTGCACCCGCTGTCCCGATACCACGCACGAAGTCCCGCCTCCTGAGTCCGCTCTGATCGTCTCCCATGTTACCTGTTGTGGTGGTTCACCCGCACATAAATGATGCGAAACCCACCTATTGAGATGGGTGAGTGGGCACTGTGGTCTCGAAACCGGCAATCTCGTGTCCCGTCTCGCGATTCGGAAGCCTTTTATCCCGTTGCGCGACTCGTATCCAATACGAAGCGCGACGGTAGTGTAGTGGTATCACAGGACCCTGCCACGGTCCTAACGCGAGTTCAAATCTCGCCCGTCGCACTTTTGCCGAACCCGACTCCGTGAGTGACCGCTTCGCGTGTCGCTCACCCCGGGTGAGGCTACATGCACTCCGAGATTTGAACCATGGAAGAGCTTGCTCTGACCGCGGTTCAAATCTCGCCCGTCGCATTTTCACGATTCACTGACGCGGAGTTCCGTCCCCAGGTAACACCGTGTTTCGGTGAACGAGATCCCGGACAGTCAGCGGAACAGGACCCCTCGGACGATCTCCCGCACCGCCCTCGACGGCGGTCGAATGACGCATCCATCCGTCAAGCGGTCCGCGCCGGACCGACCGGGAGTTGCCGACAGTTCGCGGCCCGACAGTCATATCCCAGTCCGTCCCAAGGTTAGTGTGATGTCGTTCGAGCGGTTGGCACACCCTGTTCTGTTCGCAGTGCTGGTCGTGCTCGCGGGGTGTGGCAGCCTCGGCGGGTCGAGCCCGACCGCCGCCGACACTGTGACGCCGGTGCCGGTCCCGACCGACGGGGAGACGTATCCGGCGGGTATCTCGGCGGCGGGCGTGTCGCCGGGTATCCTGGTCGAGACACACGAGCGGCGGCTGGCGACGACGAACTACACGTTCGTCAGTCAACAGCGTGTCGTGGGTCCGAACGGGACGATGTGGGTGACCAACCGGACCCGGCGGATCGCCAACGAGGAGGGGAGCTACGCCGGGCGGATCGACCACCGCGTCGTCGAGTTCCCGCTCGGGCGGTTCTCGAAGCCGATCGAGTACTGGGGCAACGAGAGCGTCTACGCCAGCAGACGCATCCTCTCGGACCGGACGGAGTTCTACGGGTGGCAGCGCAACACGGACTCGCCGCGGAACATCACGTCCTTCCCGCTGATGGAGCGGTCGCTCGAAGCGACACGCCTCTCGGTCGTCGATGGCCGGGAGGGGGTCACGCTCGTCGGGTCGGAGCTCCGCTGGCCGGACAGGCTCCCGAACCCCCCGTACCTGACCGACCCGCGGAACGTCTCGGTCACAGTGAGTGTCGGCGACGATGGTGTGGTCACCCGATGGCGGCTCGCCTACGACGCGACGCTCGTCAACGGGTCCGTCCGTGTCACTCGCGAGGCCCGACTCACAGACGTCGGCGAGACGACCGTCCGGCGACCCGGCTGGGTCGACACCGCGCGTGCGGAGTTCGAGGCGAGTCAGGACGACTGATACGGATCGCTCTCCCCGAGGATCACGACGACCTCGTTTCACTCAGCGTCTCGAATTGTCCCGCGGGTAGGTGTTCGTGGTTCGTCGGCAGTGTCGGAAGCGGTCCAGCGCATCGCATACCCCGAAGCATATATTACCCGATATCCACATCATAGACCATGGCAGAACTTTCCCTGAGTGGGACGACGAAAGTATTCGACGACGGCGGTGACTCGATCGTCGCGGTGAACGATATCGATCTGGAGATCGAAGACGGCGAGTTCGTGGTGCTCGTGGGGCCGTCGGGCTGTGGGAAGTCGACGACGCTCAGGATGATCGCGGGGCTCGACACCCCGACGGATGGGACGATCTCGATAGGCGGCGAACCGATCCAGGACAAACGCCCCCAGGAGCGCGACATCGCGATGGTGTTCCAGTCCTACGCGCTCTACCCTCATATGACCGTCAGGGAGAACATGTCGTTCGGGCTCGAGGAGTCGACTGACTACTCGAACGAGGAGATCAGCGATACCGTCACCGACGCGGCTGAGACGCTCGGTATCGCCGAACTTCTGGACCGGAAACCGGGTGCGCTCTCGGGTGGCCAGCAACAGCGCGTGGCGCTCGGTCGCGCGATCGTCCGCAACCCGGAGGTGTTCCTGCTCGACGAACCCCTCAGCAACCTCGACGCCAAACTCAGGGCGGAGATGCGGACGGAACTCCAGCAACTCCAGGAGGAACTCGGCGTGACGACCATCTACGTCACGCACGACCAGACCGAGGCGATGACGATGGGCGACCGGATCGCGATCCTCGACGGCGGTGAGCTCCAGCAACTCGGGACGCCCATGCAGTGTTATCACGAACCCGCCAACATGTTCGTCGCCGGGTTCCTCGGCGAACCCTCGATGAACTTCTTCGACCTCACCCTGCAGGACGGCAGGCTCGTCGGCGAGAACCTGGAGTACGACCTCCCGGCCGACGTCGCGACGACGGCCGAGGGTCACTCCGACGTCGTCCTGGGGATCCGGCCCGAGAGCGTCGAAATCAAAGACGGTGAAGACCTCACCGAGAGCGGCGACTGGATCCAGGCGACCGTGGACGTCGTCGAACCCCACGGGAACGAAAACGCGGTCCACCTCCGTCTGGGTGAGGACGATACTGCCACGCTGACGGTGATGATCGACGGGATGCGCTATCTCACGGCCGGTCAGGAGGTCGGGATTCACTTCCCCGGGGACGCTATCCACCTCTTCGACGGCGAAACCGGCGAGGCGATCCACACCCGCAAGCTGACGAACGTCGAACAGGTCGAGGAAATCGGCACCGCACAGTCGGCCTGATACCGGTCGGACCCGCGTCGAGGGACTGTTTCTTCGCCCTGTTTGTCCACTCCGTCCGGAGGTGGTCTTTCAGTGATGCCACCTGGCGGCCTGTTAGCCGGAAATCCGGGTTCGGCGGTCCATTCGATACCAAATGATTATGTACATCGGGTCGCTACGACTTCCCATGGTGCGAGATGGCAATTCCGGCGAAGAAGACGAGTATCTCACGCGACGACGACTGATCCAGGTGGGTTCGATCGGCGTCGGCGCAATGGTAGCCGGTTGTACCGGTGGCGACGGCGGGGACGGTGGCGACGGCGGGGACGGTGGCGACGGCGGGGACGGTGGCGACGGCGGTGATGGTGGCGGCGACGGCGGTGGAACCCCGACGATGACGGACAACGCCATGGAGGCGTTGCACGGCTGGACCGGTGGTGACGGCGCCGCAGCAGTCGGGAAGCTCGTCGACATGTTCGAGGAGCAACACCCCGACATCGAACACGATATCAAACCGATCGGTGGCGACGCCAACGAGAACCTCAACGCGACCGTCGCACGACGACTCGCCAACCGGAACCCGCCGGACGCCTTCGCTTCCTGGCCGGGTAAGACGATGGAACAATACGGCGGTCGGTTGCGAAGCATCGACGACGTGTGGGAGGAGAACAACTACACGGAGACGATCCACCCCAAAGCGCGGGAGGCGAGCAGGCTCAACGACGCCTACCGCTCGATCCCGCTCGGCTCTCACCGCCTCAACAACCTCTTCTACAACGTATCGGTGCTCGAAGAGGCGGGCGTCGACCCCGAGGGTCTGACCTCCTACGACGCGTACATCGACGCACTCGACGCTGTCGCGGAGAACACTGACGCGATCCCGATGACGATGACGACCCGCGGGTCGTGGGCACCCCTCCAGTACTTCGTCGAGTTCATGCTCAGTACGGAGGGGCAGGAACCCTACGAGGCGTGGCTCAACGGGAACGGCGACCGAGAGGCACTGGTCGGGGCGCTGGAGAAGACGGCGAACGTCATCGAGAACTACACCAACAACGACAAGTCCTCGATCAGTTTCCCGGAGGCCAACGACAAACTCATCAACGGGAACGCTGCGTTCTTCACGATGGGTAACTGGGCGTACGGGATGTACCGGAACACCGATGGATTCGAGTACGAGGAAGACTGGGGCTGGGTCGCCTTCCCCGGGACCGCCGATATGTACGTCTGGCACCTCGACAACTTCCTGTTCCCGCGGGACGGCAACGCGCCCCAGAAGGCCAAAGTCTTCGCCGAGTTCCTCGGGACCAAGGACGTCCAGGTCGAGTTCAACAACCTCAAAGGGTCGATCCCGCTACGGACCGACGTCGACGGGAGCCGCCTCACGGACTTCCTCAACCTCAACGGCGAGGCCCTCAACAACCTG
>ENA-ORCS01001006-ORCS01001006.1-marine-metagenome-genome-assembly--contig:-NODE-1006-length-14112-cov-3.481439_pt1 | contig 14112 bp, 12 predicted proteins | sample MGYA00237781_ERZ508513 | MGnify/ENA primary metagenome ERZ508513 (study PRJEB26184, sample SAMN06268793) | marine metagenome | isolation source: Eden Landing Ponds, San Francisco, CA, USA | place...
ACGGCTACATCAACATCTGCATCCTGAACGAGAAGCTCTGGGGGGAACTGTGCGAGGTGCTCGACCGGCCGGACCTGCCCGAGGACGAGCGGTTCGAGACCAACGCCGACCGCGTCGACCACGTCGACGAACTCGAAGCGGAGATCGAGGCGACACTCGCGGACGGGACCACCGAGGAGTGGATCGAGACCATCGCCGAAGAGGGGGGCGTCCCCGCGGGGCCGGTCCACGCCGTCGAGGAGGCGCTACACAACCCGCAGATCGACGCCCGGGGGACGATCACCGAGATCGAACACCCGGAACTGGGCGAGGTCCCGGTGATCGAGCATCCGCTGCGATTCGAGGGCGCCGAGAGCGGGTTCGAACTGCCGCCGCCGCTCCTCGGCGAACACAACCGCGAGGTGTTCCGGGACCTGGGGTACTCGGAAGACCAGCTCGACGAGATGGAGAAGGCGGGCGTGTTCGGGGGGAGCGAGGCCGAGTGAGCGAAGCGAACGAGGCCCCGGGGAGAGCGGCGACCGCCGGGAGCCGCGAGCAGCGAGAGCCAGGCGAACGAGGCCTCGAAGAGCGAGTGGCGACTGTCGGGAGCCGCGAATAGCGAGAGCGAGGCATCGGAGGTCGGGCAGAAAACCGGTCGCTACTCGTCGAGATAGAGCGAGCCGAGGACGAACTCGTGGATGGCTTCGCGGGCTTTTTCCGGGGCGTCGTCGTGACCCAGCGATATCCGCCGTTCGCGACCGACGTGGATCGTGTCGGTGATGTGCTGGCCCGCGAGCACGGGGTCGACGTCGCGGAAGACCCCCTCTTCGATGCCGCGTTCGACGACCTGGACGATGCTGGCCCTGATGTTGTCGTAGTGTTCGTCCAGGATCTCCTGGTGGCGCTCGTCGTTGGTGGCGTGGGCGAACAGTTCGTGGTAGACCTTCATGCGGTCCCAGTGGGTGAACTGGTCGAACCCCGGCCCGAACAGACACTGGTCGATACGGGCTTCGAGTTCCCGGCGCGGGTCGCCTGGTTCGTCGATCTCGACGCTGCCCTCGTACTGTTCGGTGATGTATTCGAGAAAGGAGGCCATCAGGTCGTACTTCCCGTCGAAGTGGTAGTGGATGACCTGTCGGGTCAGGTCCATCTCCTCGCCGATGTCACGCATCCGCAGGTCGCTGTAGCCGTGCTTGCTCAGCGCCCGGAACGTCGCCTCCATGATCACCTCCCGGGTGTCCTTGGCGGTGACCTTCTCGTCGGTCTCGCTCATACCCTCTCTCTGACAGAGAGGTATATAATTGGATTGCTCCACGCGGATACTTGCCCGGGTGCCTGAACCCCGGCGGCCGCGTCGGTCATTCCCCCGTGACTGGCCGGACGCTGGGCGGCCCGGTTTCGATTGTGTTACCGACGTCTCTGAGACCGTTTTTCTGCTCTGGAATCCGTCCCCTCGTTCACTGGGTTATCACGACGACAGGCTGTCCCAGTTCTCAAAACAGCGGTGCGAACAGCGCGACTGCGACGAGTGCGACGACGGCCACGCTCGCGACGTGGACGATCACCCACCGCGCCCGCGGTGAGACCTCCGTCCCGGTCGCGTCACTGAATCGCTCGATCGCGAGCGAGAGTACGCGTCCCCCGTCGAGCACCGAGACCGGGAGCGCGTTCAGCAGGCCGAAGTTCGCGTTGAGCAGCGCCAGCCAGAACGCGAGGTTCGTCACGACACCGAGGTCGGCGACGGTCGCGGCAGTCGGCGGTGCCTGACCGACTACCGCCCACCCGAAGTACTCGACGAACGCCGCACGCGGCGTCGCCGTTACCGGCGAGCCCAGCACGGCGAAGGCGACGGCCGCGACGAGGAGGTTGTGGAAGACGCCGATGGCGTAGACGCGCAGTCGCGACCGGAGCGGCGCCGCGTCGAGTTCCTCGCCGGGCATCACGTAGCCCGCCAGCGGGACGACACCCAGCAGGAGCGCCACCCCCCACTCGTGGATCGGCACGTTCGCCCCACGGCAGGCCACCGCGTGACCACCCTCGTGGACGACCGTCGCGACCAGTAGCGCGACGACGACGTACGGCGCCGACGCGAGCGGCATGAACGCGTTCAGTCCCGGGATCGCCACGGTGTTGGCCGGGTCGTTCAGCGCCGTCGCCCCGTCTTGCCCGAGCGCCTGAACCGCCGCGAGCGCGACGACCGCCAGACCCCCGACCTGGACCACGAGCAGGACCGCAACGGAGAGGTCGGTCCACCGGCGCCAGGCCGGCCTGGCGGCGAGGCGGTCCAGTCGCTCGCTGGTCCGCGTCGAGTACCAGTACAGCGTCAGGACGCCGACCCGAAGCCCCGGCGGCAGGCGGCGGTTTACTGCCGCCCGGGTCGCTCGCGCCCTGTCGAGGACCCCCTCGAACATCGTCTCCTGGTGGAGCGTGGCCACACATCAGCCTTCGGGTCGGCGGGTCGTCCACCGGGAGCAGACGAATCGACCGTCGTTCCCGGTGCTATCGTCGGTGGTTCGGCCGGTCTTTCCCCCGAATCGTCGAGTCCGAACCCGAAGACGGCCCCGCCGAAGACCGCACCGCCGACGAGCACGACCACGACTGCAACCACCAGCCCCGTCTGGTGAGTTGTGCGCGAGTCCCCCGCATCGTGTGCTTTCGTTCACACCCGACTAGTTACGAATCTGTCCGATACGGGTGTGAACTCACCCCTGCAAACGGCCTCACCGGTCCAGCGTCCAGAGGAGGAGTGTCAGCACCGCTGCGCCGGCCATCGCGACAGCGAGCATGACGAACGCCGGGCCGAAGCCTGCCGTCTCGGAGAGATACCCGACGGTAGCGGGCGAGGCGGCACCGGCGGTCATCAACAGCGTTCGGACGACACCGAGTCCGCCGCCGGCGACCGACTCGGGAACGACGGCCATCAGGTACGCTCCCCTGACTGGGCGGTAGCCGTGCGCACCGAGACCGAGCGCGACGACGGCGCCGCCGAGGACGAACGGGCCACCGCTCGCCGAGAGCGCGAGGATAGCGACGAGACCGCCCGTCGCAACGAAGAGCGTGAGCGCGAGCACCGGGAGCGGGCCGACACGGTCGCTCGCCTCGCCCGTCGCCAACTGCACGAGGCTCACGAGAAAGAGCGCGCTGAAGAGGAGATTGGCGGTCACGGCCGACAGGGCTGTCTCCTCGGCCAGGTACAGCGGGAGAAAGGCGACCGCGCCGTTGTAGGCGAACGAAAACAGGACGGTGACGACGACGAAGGCGGCGAATCGGGGCCGACGGAAGAGTGCGAGATACGCCGAGGCGCCCCCGTCGGCGCTCGTGGTGCCGTCGGCGGTGTCCTCGTCAGCGATGTCGTCGTCGGCGCCCTCGCCGTCAGCGGTGGATATCTGGTCGCCGGGGAGTCGGCGGGGGACGCGGACGGCGAACGCGACGATGACCGCGAGCGTCGCGAGGCCGCCGACGAGGAAGAACGTTCGCCAGGGAGCACCCAGCAGGGCGGGTGCGCCACTGACGAGGACGACCGCGGCGGGCGCGGCGGCACCCGCCATGGCGCCGATGGTGTCGAACACGCCCAGTGCCCGGCCGGTCTGCGCGGGGTAGATACGCGAGAGCAAGTCGACGGCGACGGTCTTGGTCGTCCCGGTGCCGGCACCCATCAGGACCATCGCGGCTACGAGCACGACGAACGGGGAGTCGACGACGAGCACGAGTGCGCCGAGCGCAGTCACCACACCGCCGGCCGCGATCACCCGCACGCCGCCGATCCGGTCGGCGAGCGCGCCCGAGGGGAACTGTAACGCGGCGTAGACGACCATGAACCCGGTGAACGCGGTCCCGAGCGCAGTGCGAGAAACGCCGTAGGTACCTTCGAGCGTCCCGAACAGTGGCGGGAACGCGTAGCGGAGGAACTTGCCGAGAAACCAGACCAGCGCCGTCAACGCGAGGGCGTCGAACCGCGCCAGCCGACGGGCCGTCATCGTCCGAGTTCGGACGGTCGCGCAGAAAATCACGTCGGTTCCGGTCAAACTGTAGGTTCCGCGGCGGACGTGTCTACCGCGAGTGGTGTGACTCGGGTGTAGACTGTTGGCAGTCGCGCCAGACCGGAGTCAGCGCCAGTCAACAGTGTCAAGACGGTCGCGCCAGTAGCGCGGTCGTGGCAGACGACAGCGATTCCGACCCCGACCCTGACCCCGACTCACCCCCGGGCGTGCCGCCGGCCGAGGCCGTCGACGACACGCCGACGATCGCCTGTACGCGGTGTGACAGCGAGTGGGACCTGAGCTACGAACTCGACGAGTTACACACCGGCAACCAGGCCGTCGAACAGTTCGCCCTCGACCACAAGCGCCACACCGGTCACTTCCCCGACGGCGTCGAGACCTGGCGCGCAGCGTGTCGCCACTGTCCCGAACGGTCCGAACACCTGGGCGAACGCGGCGCTTTCCGGTGGGCCGAGACCCACGCCCGGCACACCCGCCACGCGGTCACCGTCCACCACGCGACCGACGACGAGACGACGCTCGTCGAGCACGAGTGACGGGAGACACTCGGTCCAGACGGGGGTACGACCGGTTCTCTCTCCGACGGCGTGATTCGAGTCAGATGTTCAGTCCGTGTGCGCTGATCGGCTGACTTTGTAGAATCTTCTGTCAAAGGGACATCGACCGCAGACAGCACCGCACTCGAGGTTGTGGGTTGAAAGCCCTCGGACCGTTCGCTCACGGCTCCCGGTGGTCGCCGTTCGCATCGAGGCGCGGAGCGTCTCGCACCCCTCGACGGCGCGCGCCACCGCGCTTGCTCACTCTTTCGTCTGCACCTCTCCTTCGAGAGGGGCAGAGACGGATCGAGAAACAGTTCGACGGCAACCCGTCAGAACGCGACCGAGACGTCGCCCATCTGGCGGAACGCCGTCTCGTAGCCCTCGTGACGGGCGACCTGCGGGACAGTCGCCACCGAGAGCGTGAGTTCGTCGGCGGACTCGATACCGTCGACGGCAGCGCCGTAGTGATATCGCAGGTTGGGGTCGAGCGTTCGCCGGAGCGGTCCCTCGAAAACTGTCTCGCCACCGCGAGTGAGCGTCGCGTCGAGCGCCATCGCCGGGAGGAGGTACCCGCTGTACCGGGTCCGGGCCGAGACCGCGAGGTAGGGACCGTCGCCGTCGACGCCGACCGGCGGGGAGTCGAGCGTCGTGACGACGAAGCGCGCGTCGTCTGCCATCGCCTCGCCGCGGACGGTCCCCGGCAGATCCGCCGGTGCTGGCGCGACCGACTGCGGGAAGGAAGCGTCCATCGGTCGGAGCGCCCCCGGTTGGCCACCGCGGTCGAACGGTCGCGTGGCGATCTCCTCGCGCGTCGCCGCCGTGAACACCAGTGGGATCTCGACGGACGCGGGCTCCCCGAACCGGTCCGCGAAGGCGCCAGTCCGGCGGACGGTCGTCCCGCCGACGCTGAGCGTCGCCGTGTAGGTCCCGTCGCCATCGAGCGAGAAGTTCCCTCCGTAGTGAAACCCCATGGGCTGAGAGAGCATCGGATAGATGACTTCCTGGGAGACGAGACTGCCGTCCCGGGTTATCTCGACCGACAGACCGGTATCGGGCAGGACCGTCCGCGTCTCGGGGTCCCAGACCGTCGCCATCAGGTGGAGACTGTCGCCGTCCTCGATGGCAGTCTTCGAGACCTCGCTCCCGGTGACCGTCCAGAACGTGTGCGGGACCGCGAACATGAGCGCGAACGCGTAGTCGCCCGACGCGGCGGTCCCCTGCATCGACATCCGCTCGCGGAACGTCTGGACGTAGATCCCGGACGGTCTGTCGGGCGTCGGCGTTCCGTCGTCCGGTGGTGGTGTCGTCCCGTCGGTAGCGGGCGTCTCGGCTGGCATCGGCGTGGCCGTCCCAGGCGACCCCCGAACACCGTCCGCGTCGGCGCCCGAGTCCGGCGTGTCGGAGCGGTCATCGCCGGCGGGGTCACCACCACAGCCGGCGAATCCGAGGGTGGAGAGGGCACCCGTCGTCGCGAGGAACTGACGGCGGTCCATGCCAGTCGGGTAACGGGCGGCCGAGAAAAGGGGTTCTGGTCCGCCCGTCGAATCCGTCCCGGACCACCGTCCGTCGACCACAGTGGCAGGCACTCACAGCAGGATCTCGCGGTCGCGGTTACTCGTCCGAAGTCGGTCGCGGTGTCGGGAGCGCGCGGTGCCGTCGCGGCGGCACGAGGAAGTTCCCGCGCCGGCGGACGAAGACGTATTCGAGGATGCCGTTGTTGACCCGCTGGCGGACCGCGGGCGTCGCTCGCGTGATGTCGGTGCCGTTCATCGCCCGGCGGACTTCCTCGAAGGCCGTGATATCGCGCTGGAGCGACGGGAAGTGCAGGCTCGCGACCCGCTGGTCCGACCCGATGTCGTCGGTCGACTCGAAGTGCCGGCGCAACAGTCGGACGTTCCCGTCGTCGTCGCGATTGGCCCGCGCGGCCTTCTGGGCGTGGCCGACCCGGCCCGCCTCGCGGGCACGAGCGGGCACGTCGTCGAGGAATCCGTCGATCCCGCTGTCGGACCCGAGGTTGTCGCCGACGCCCTCGACGAGTCCCTGCGCTGCGTGACTCGGGCTGAACATCTCGGCGACGCGCTGCTTGAAACTCTGCTCGTCGTACCAGTCGGCGAGGCGCTGACGCAGATTCGAGATGGTCTTGGTCGTCCCGCCGGCGAAGGGGCCCTCCTCGATGGTGACGTAGTCCTCGGTGGCCTGATTGCCGCGAAAGCCCGCCTCGAACCCCATGAACAGCGGCGACGCCTCGGGGACCGGCCGGGAGTCGGGGATACCGGCGGCGTCCTGGTTGTCGGCGGGGAGGCCGGCCCCGACGAATCCCGTCCGCCGGGAGTCGACCGTCGCGACGTCGGTGAGTTTCGCGTCGACAGACACCCCGTTGGCCGTCTCCCGGTCGCCGACGAGGGCCGCTTCGGCTTCGAGCAGGAGTTCGGGACGGTCACTGGCGAGGTGGACGACGGCGTCCTGCGTGTCGAAGGTGGGGTCCTCGAAATTCGACAGCGGGCGCGGGGCAGGCAGGTCGACGCTGTCGGGTAACCGCGCGTCGAAGCGGTCGAAATAGGCCGGCGAGTAGGCGATACTGTGGAGGAGCGCGTCGTGGCGCCAGGCGTAGGCCCGGTCGAGCGTGTCCAGAGCGGTCGAGACGGTTTCGCGTTCGTCGGCGGTGGGCGGGCCGTCGCCGTCGAGGGTCAGGTAGAGGAGAACCTGGTGGCGAGGGAGCAAACTGTTGCCGTGCTCGTCGTGTCGGACGTACTCGCCCCAGGCGTGCTGTCGGTCGGGGACCGACGCGGGGTCGCCGGTCGGCACGGCCGCCGTCGCTGGGCTGTCAGTCGAGACGCGCCCAGTCGCGGTGTCCCGGTCGCCCTCACTCGTGGTGGTCGACTCGCCCTCGAACCGGTCGAGACAGGCCGCGAGGCCAGTAACACCGCCGAGTGCGACCGCCGCTTTCGCGAACTCCCGGCGCGGGAGGGAGGAGTCGGGCGGGTCCATGCCGGCGATTGTGACTCGACTGGTATGCCGGTTGTGGTGGCACACCCACAGTCGTGACGGAGTCACGGCCGCGGTCCTGGGGTGTCGAACGCTATCACGTACCGCTTCGTCGAGAGGTTTAGGCGTGTCGAGCACGTAACTGAGACACGATGAAAAAAGACGAACTGGTTCACCTCCACAGTCTGCTCACCGTCGTCCGGGCGGAGTACGAGCGGCGCGGGGTCGTCTCGTCCTCGGCCTTTCGAAGCTACGAGGACCTGGGCGTCTCGCCGATGGCGGTGTACGGGTCGAAGAGCGACCACGCACGAGCGGTACAGGCGCTTGCGAGCACGCTCGCCGCGGCGTCGGAGTCGGACTCCGAGGGTTCGGCGCTCTCGGGGTCTGAAGGGGCGGAATCGACGGTTCCGGAGAGTCGGACAGCCTGCGACGAGCACGGCGAGCGGAACGTGACGGTCCAGTCCTAAGGGTTCGCCACGGCTGACAGACGGTGCGCGCGATTTGGTAATCGTTTTACCACGGGGAGACCGACCATCCAGGTATGCAACGACGAGCAGTGGCGATTTATCTGGTGTTTTTCGCCATCCTCGGGGCCGCTGCGTACGGGCTCATACTGACGACGTCGGCACCGAGCGTCTCGGTGGACGGGCCGACCTACGAGGACGGTACCGACGTCACGTTCGGCGACAGAACGTACGACCTCTCGGTCTCGGGTGGGAGCGGCGAGTTGTCCTGGAGAAACGAGTCCGCAGTCTTCCAGAACACCATCGAGAACGGGTCGACGGTGCCGCCGACCGCCGTCGTCTGGGAGGACCAGACCGCCCGCCAGGAGGCGACCTTCGACGCGGGTTCGACCGTCGCGTTCAACGGCAGCCAGTACGAAGTCTCGACCAACGGTTCGGCGGGAACGATGACGCTCACGAACCCCGACAACCCAGCAGACAACACGAGCGTCGAGGTCGGCGGGACGTTCACCTACCAGGGGTACGATGCGACGGTAACCGCCGTCTCCGGTGACAGCGCGACGGTCGTCTGGGGCAACTCCTATCTCCTGCTGATCGAGTCCGAAAACGTTACGAACCCCACGGCGGCGACGCTCGTCGAGCAACGCGATCTCACGCAGGCCGCCACGCTCGACCCCGCGATCTACGACGAGATCAACACCGTCAACGGGACGCAGGTCGTCACCTACCGGGCGAACGAGACGAACGTTCCCATCTCGGAGTATTTCGACCCCGTCGAGCGCTACACGTTCGAGGAAGGGGACACCCTCGACTACCAGGGCAACGAGACGACCGTCGACGCCGTGACCAACGAAACCGTCGTGCTGACGCGACCCGGCACTGCGGTCGAAACTATCGGCCTCTCGGAGGGTGAGAACACGACCATCCAGGGCACCCAGTACTTCGCACACTACCCCGACGATTCCTCCGTCAGGATCCTCCCGACGGACGAGCGCTACAGCGAGTACAAGGAATCCGTCGACAAAGCCGAGGACTACGACGAGCGCGTCATCGGCTTCTGGGGCATCGTCGACCTGAGCGTCGTCGCCGTGATCGTCCTCGTCGCTACCGCTCTGCTTCCCGTCCGCGGGTAGACTGGGACCGTGTCCGGTTGACCCGGCTCTTTGCCGACCGGCGGTCTCTATCTACTGTTTCCGACTCGTCCTCTGTCCGTTCGACCGCCTGAACGGTTTTATGGCTCGACAGTCCCGTCGCTTTGCAGTCCTGTCGGTCCACGGTCTCCGTATCTGTTCCGCGCCCGTGGGTCGTGGTTCGAGAACGTGAGCCGTCGGTTCGGGCCGTCAGTTCGCACCGGTCCGCCGTCGCCGGGTCAACCCTTTCGACTGAGCCAGACGAGGCCGGCGCCGATGGCGGCCGTCCCCAGGGCGCCGACGATCTGGACGGCGGCCGCCGCTATCGTCGCCTTGGTCGTCCAGGGCATGCCGGCCACCGTCGTCAGGCCGACGAGTACGAGAAACACTCCGACACCGACGCCCACCGGTTCGAGGCGGTCGTCGAAACGGTCCGTGACGCTCATACCCGACCTCTCGGGATTGTCCCCCGTAAGTCTCGTGGTTCACGGCGAGACCGGTCGGAGCAGACCGCTCGCGACCCGTGTCGGAGAGTAGCGGCCCGTGCGGGTGACGCTCGGTCGATACAGCGTGTGATGAACGGACTCCCGTGCTCGGTTTTCTTCAGTTCCGCCTGCTCGCGGCTTCGCCGAAAGACTCGCTTCGTTCACGGGTCGCTCCGCTCACGGGTCACGTTGTTCCCCGTTCGCACCTCGCAACGCTCGACTTTTGAGCCCTGGCTCACTTCGTTCGACAGGACGCCAGGACGGTGTTCGTGTCACCGGCTACCGAACGTTCCACGTCGAGACAGCCTGTGACACGAATACCTTCCCAGTCGTCAGTAGGTCGGACTCTCCTCGGGAACACCCTCGCGCTGGTTCACGACGCGGGCGAGTGTAAAGAGCAGGTCCGAAAGCCGGTTCAGGTAGACGATCGCGGTGCGGTTGACGCCGTCGGTTTCGTCGGCGAACGCGACCGCGCGGCGCTCGGCGCGCCGACAGACCGCCCGCGCCTGGTGGAGTCTGGCGCCCGGTGTGGACCCGCCCGGGAGGATGAACGACTCCAGTGGGTCGAGTTCCTCGTCGAAGTCGTCGATGGAGCCTTCCAGACTCTCGACGTGCGAGTCGCGGATCTGCGGGTCGTCTTCGTCGGGGTCGGGGTTGGCGAAGTCTGCCTGGACGACGTGGAGGTGGTTCTGGACCTCACGCAGCAACCCGTCGACGTCGTCGTGACCCGTGGGCCGGACCGAACCCACGAACGCGTTGAGTTCGTCGACGGTCCCGTAGGCCTCGATGCGCGGGCTAGCCTTGGAGACGCGGGACATATCCCGCAGGTCCGTCTCGCCCTCGTCGCCACGGCCGGTGTAGATGTCCATGTCCTGCGGTCGGATCGCCAGTGACGTAAGCCCACTGTCGAACGGCCGGGAACAGCGACCTCGTTAGCGACCGCGTGAAGATTGGCCGGGCAGTGGAAAACCAGCACGTTCAATTGTGGGGGTACACAATCGGCGACTATGAGCCAGGAACTCAGTAAACACTGTCCGGTATGTGACGAGGAGCGGTCGTTCTTCCGGGCGGCGAACACGGAGGTCCACCTCGGGACGAAAGTCAAGTGGCACTGTCCGGAGTGTGACTACGGGTTCGTCCGCATCGACGGGACGGTCGACACGAGCACCGCCTGACTCGTCTCTCATAGTGATTGTTGTAGATCGTTTCCGGATAGCGCCGACCCCGGAGTCGACGCGTACCGATAAATCGCTACACCAATCACTATCAGGCAGAGTTTTCAAGTCAGTTCTCACCCACATAGAGGTATGTCGGAGAGCGTTCAGGTACTCGTGGTCGACGAAGACACCGACGTCTTGGCGATCACGCGGGAGTTTCTGGAACACGAGGACGACACGCTGGAGGTCACGACAGTCGAGAGCGCCGCTGCCGCTATCGACCGGGTGGCGTCCGACTCCGAGGGGGTCGACGTGGTCGTCACAGACCTCTCGATGCCGGAGATGAGCGGAGTCGAACTCGCGTCGACGGTCCACGAACACGCCCCCGAGGTTCCGTGTGTCCTCTACACCGCCCACGACCGCGAGACCGTCGAGGCGGAGTTCGACACCACGCTCTCCGGGCACGTCCGCAAGCGAACCGGGAACGAGCAGTACGCCGAGCTCGCGTCGCTCGTCCGCGACCTGGCCGAGTGACGCCGCCGAGAGCACTCTCTCTCAATCCTCGGCGCTGGTCAGCGACAGGACGATTTCACTCCCGCCGAGGGGACTCTCCGCGAAGCGAAGGCGCCCACCACAGGACTCACACACCCACCGGACGACCCAGAGGCCGAGCCCGCTCCCGTGTTCGAGCTGGGTTATCTCGGTCGCTCCCTCGACGACCGTCCGCTCGTGTTCGGGGATCCCGGGACCGTCGTCGGCGACCCGGAGTCGGACGTCGGTACCGGTCCGTTCGCTCTCGATCCGGACCGTCGCGCCCGAACCCGCGTGGTCGACGACGTTGTCGAGTAACTCCTCGACGGCCAGCGCGAGTCGGCTGTCGCCGACCACCTGGACGTCGGCGACGTCGGTATCGACCGTCAGCGACGGGTACTCGGCGACGTAATCCGCGAGGACGTCGTCGACCAGTCGCGCGAGACTGACGGTACTGTCCCGCGGTGACCCGCGACGCATCGTCCGGTCGAGCGAGCGCGCACGGTCACTGAGCGCCGTCAGTTCGGCGGCTTTCTCCCGGAGGTCGGTCGCTCGCGCCGAGAGTGCCTCGTTCTCGACGCCCTCGGCCAGCATCTCGGCGTAGCCGAGGATGACGTTGACGTCGTTGCGGATGTTGTGTCTGAGGACGCGGTTGAGCACCTCTAGGCGTCGTTCGCGTTCCTTGCGGGCGGTGATGTCCGTGTAGATGCCGAAACTGCGGGTCCCCTCGTCGCCGGTCTCGTAGGGGATACCCCGGAAGAGGAACTCCCTGAAGCCGTCGGCGGTCCGGCGGCGGACCTCGCGACTGGGTCGGTCGCCGGCGGCGGCCTTGTGGTCGAGTTCTCGACCGGTCTCGCGTTCTTCCTCGGGGAGGACGAACTCGTTGAGGGAGCTACCGACGACCTCGTCGGCCTCGTAGCCGAACTGGTCGACGAACGCGTCGTTGACCGTCCGGACGACCGGGGTCTCGTCCTCGTCGAGTGTCGCCTCGACCACCGCGTCCGGGAGGTTGTCGAAGAGATACGAGAACCGGTCGCGTTCGGTCTCGAGTAACTCGCGAGTCCGGACGAGTTCGCTCAGGTCCCTGACGACGCCGACCGTTCCGGCGAACGCCGCTTCGCTGGGGACCAGCGACACCTCCAGTTCGATCGGACGGCGCTGTCCGTCGGCGGTGACCGCTTGCGTCTCGATCCGTTCGCTCGCGTCCGCGTCGCCGCTCGTCAGGAGGTCGCCGATGACCGATTCGACCGCCTCGATGTCTGCTTCCGGCATGACGTCCGCGGGTTTGGCGCCGACGAGTTCCTCGCGGTCGTAGCCGAGCCACTCCGCGAGCGGTTCAGTCACCAGCGAGAATCGCCCTTCGGCGTCGAGAACGTACACCATATCCTGGACGTTCTCGACGACCGTCCGGTAGCGCAGCAGGTCCGCCTCACGGTCGGCCCGCTCCAGCGCGACCGCCGCCGTCGAGGCCAGCACTTCCGCCATCGAGACGGTGGCGTCCTCGAAGCCGTCTGGGTCGGTCGTCCCGAGTGTCACCACACCGTGGTCGCCCAGCGGGACGTAGACGGCTTCTGTCGTGTCGCTCACATCTCCGTCTCCGATTGAGTCCTCCACTTCGGCTGTCTCCTCGGCTTCGGTCGAGTCCCTGACTTCGTCGGCGTCGACGTCTCGCCCGAGTCGGAGCGTCTCACCGCTGGCGAAGGCGCGTCCGGGACCACCCTCGCCGACCGCGTAGGCCGGCCGGTCCGTGACAGCGGGGTCGTCGCTCCCGCGGGCGACCGGCACCAGCGCGTCCCGGTCCGAGTCGTATAGGCGGACGACCGAGCGGTCCTGGCCGAGCACGTCCGCCGTCTCCTCGGCGACGACACGCGCGATTTCCTCCCGGTTGTGGGTTCCGACGAGTGTCCGCGACGTCTCCAGCAATCGCGAGAGGCGCCGCTGGCGGCGCTTGCGGTCTGTCGTGTCCCGGATAACGCCGGCGGTGCCGGTGAACCGCCCGTCCTCGTCGGTCAACATGACCATGTGGTCTTCGGCCGGGAACGCATCGCCGGATTTGTGCTGGATCTCCAGGTCGAAGGTGGTCTCGCTGTCCTCGCCACGCAGGAGTTCGCGCAACGTCTGCTCGGCTTTCCGGACGGTCTCGTCGTCTTTGATGATCGCGGTGTGTTCGCCCAGCAGTTCCTCGCGACTGTAGCCCGTCAGGTCGACCATCGCCTCGTTGACGAACTCGAAACAGCCCTCGTCGTCGAGGGCGTAGACCCCGTCGTCGACCGCCTCCAGCGTGTCGCGGTAGCGTTCGAGCGTCCCCTCGCGCTCCTGGCGTTCGGTGATGTCCCGGAGGACGCCGACCGTGCCGACGAGCTCGTCGTCGTCGGTCAGCGCGACGATGTGGTCCTCGCAGGGGAACGGGTCGCCCTCCTTGGGGTCGACGTCGAACTCGAAGGAGGTCTCTCGCGAGTCCTCCTCGGCGAGGTCGAGGACGACCTGTTCGGCCCGCTCGACGGCGTCGTCCTCGATGATCGTGTCCGCCGATTCGCCCAGTAGCTCCTCGCGGCTGTAGCCGGTCAGGTCCGTGAGGCCGTCGTTGACGAACTCGAAACGGCCCTGGTCGTCCAACGCGTAGACTCCGTCCTCTATCGTCTCCAGGATCTCCCCGTAGCGTTCGAGTTCGTGCTCGCGGCGCTGGCGCTCGGTGACGTCCCGGATAACGCCGGCGGTGCCGGTGAACCGCCCGTCCTCGTCGGTCAGCATCACCATGTGGTCCTCGGCCGGGAACGCATCGCCGGATTTGTGCTGGATCTCCAGGTCGAAGGTGGTCTCGCTGTCCTCGCCACGCAGGAG
>ENA-ORCS01001007-ORCS01001007.1-marine-metagenome-genome-assembly--contig:-NODE-1007-length-14106-cov-4.313707_pt1 | contig 14106 bp, 13 predicted proteins | sample MGYA00237781_ERZ508513 | MGnify/ENA primary metagenome ERZ508513 (study PRJEB26184, sample SAMN06268793) | marine metagenome | isolation source: Eden Landing Ponds, San Francisco, CA, USA | place...
CGGGCCCGGCTTCGGTGCCATCGTCGCGGTCATCGCGCTGCTCGCGGCGGCCCTGCTGGCCACCCGGCGCGACTAACACACCACGACTGACCGCCGGTAGCGGTCACACGATGCGGATTTTTTATTGGCGCTTCGTGGATAGTGGTAACTGTCCGCTACTGGCCTGACGTGTCAAATCCGCTTACTATCCCGGACGTAGTGAACCACGAGTATGGCGTCCAGCGTGGGCACTCTACCATGTTCTCGCCCGACCAGCGACGCTCGAATTCACAGATTGGGTATGTAACGTTCTTCGCTCACGAATACGATAAATGGTTAAAATTGGGTCGTCAGGTTCTAAAACGTAGAGATACAACGTCTGTTTGGATACGGATCATGGATATAGCGATCACCGCCCGTGACGTCTTTCACGTGCTCTCGCCCGTCGGCTGTCTGGTTGAAGCGCTGTCGACTGCCCTGTTGCTCGTCGCGATGGCCGGCTGTGCCGTCGCCGCCCTCCCCTGAACGGCTACTTGGTCCAGACCACTTTCACGTCTCCGCCCGGGAGCGACGACTCCCACCATAGCGTAACATCACGCGCACGCGTCCCCTCGGGGACGGCGTACACTAGGTCGCCCCGATTGACGGTTCGTGCCGCCAACTCGCCACCTTCGTAGGGGTCGTCACTGACTTCTTGATGTTGTGGACGACGTTCCCCGTCGACTTCGAGGACGAACTCCGAGGCGTCAGGTGTGGTCTGTGCCTCGTCGAGAGAGTTGCGGACGTCGATGCGTATGACTATCCACTCGCCACCCGCTTCGGGGGCTGGCGTCCGCGGCGCCGGCGTCGGTTCCCCCGTCGTCGTTTCGTTAGTTCCGTCGTCGGGGGTCGGATACGTCGGTTCGAACGACCCGCCGAGGACATTCATGTACAAGCCCGTCGGTGCGGCGTAGTAGTTGTTAAAATCGAGCTGTCTCGGTGTCGCCTCTATCGACCACGTCTCGTCGAAGGCCGTGAGTCGGAACTCGTAGGTGCCCAGATACTGGAGTGAAAAGCGGGGGCTGTGCCACTCCCCTGTCTCGCCTGCAGCGAGGATCATTTCGATCTCTCCGCCCTGTCGCCACTCCTCGTCGTTCCGTCTTGTCTCTAGAGTTGCGGTGAACGTCTCTTCTGCGGAACCGGTGTTTCGGACACCGAGCCTGAAGGTCGTCGGAACGTTGAGTGTCACCTGTTTGGGTGACTCGACGCCGCGAAATTCGAACTCCGAGGACCCGCGTTTGGTGCGGGTGGTCGTTCCTGACTCGGTCCCTGTTGGCGTCGCGGTGCTCGAACCGTCGCCGTTCGAACAGCCGGCGAGGGCGGCGATTCCGGCCGAAGCGAGGAACGCGCGGCGTCGCATACTTCCATTTCCGCCGCCCCGACATATATGGAATCCGGTCCGTCGCCGCCGTTCTAATCGACAACCGGCCCCTGCGGAAGTCTCGGCGAACCCCGTGTCGGGCGAACAGTTACTACGTTCTCGGACGGGTGGTCTCACGACGGCACGTAGTCGATCGAAATCGAACCCGAGTCCAGACGGGAGCCCGTGAGGTTGACGACGGCGACCGAAACGATAGAGCCGACCGGCAGGCCAACGCTCACCAACGGAGCGGCCCCGGCTTCGGTGCCGCCGTCCGGCCATGCGCTGCTCGCGGCGGCTCTGTTCGTCATCTATTTTGACCGACACCGTGCGCATAGCGTCTCCCCGCCGATCCGTCCGCTCTCGAACGGCGGAGCGAAGGTTGGGCCTCGCTCACACCTAAAAACGCAACCGCGGCCCGAACGACGACGACGATGTCGTGTTCGAACTGGGAGTACCAGTTGGTGGGTGGGGGGAGGTAGGCCGCGGTCACGAGATGTTTGTCAGCCTCCGTTCATAAGTGTATGGGGTGTACTCACCCGACTAGCAGCGGCTACGCTCTCCGCACGTGCGTCCCGCAGCGCTCCGCAATCACTAAACGCGCTTCGTCCCTTCCTCCGATGATGGTAGACTGGACGGAGAAGTACCGACCGTCGACGCTGTCGGCCGTCCGGGGGAACGACAAGGCTCGCGACGCGCTGGCGGAGTGGGCGAAGACGTGGGACGATCACCGGGAGGCGGTCGTCGTTCACGGAAGCCCGGGCGTTGGCAAGACCTCGGCCGCGCACGCGCTGGCGTCGGACAGGGGGTGGGAGACGGTCGAACTCAACGCCTCGGACCAACGGACCGCCGACGTTATCGAGCGGTTCGCCGGTCGAGCGTCGAAGAACACGACTCTCGCGGGCGCGACTGGCGGCGGTGCCGGCCGTCAACTCGTCATCCTCGACGAGGCCGACAACATCCACGGCAACTACGACCGTGGCGGCGCCAGCGCCCTCACCCGCGTCGTGAAGGACGCCGACCAACCGATCGTCCTGATCGCCAACGACTACTACGATATGAGCCGGGGGCTCCGCAACGCCTGTCGCGAAATCGAGTTCCGCGACGTGTCCGCCCGGTCTATCGTACCGGTCCTCCGCGATATCTGCCGACGAGAGGGAATCGAGTTCGAGGCCGACGCGCTTGACCGCATCGCCGAGGTGAACGACGGCGACCTCCGCTCTGCGGTCAACGACCTCCAAGCCGCCGCCGAGGACGGCCGTCGACTGACCGTCGACGACGTGGCGACGGGTGACCGTGACCGGGGGCTCGATGTCTTTCCCTTCCTCGATGCGGTGTTGAAAGAGGAGACGGCCGAGGAGGCGATTCAATCTGCGTACCGCGTCGACGAGACGCCCGACGACTTGACGAAGTGGATCGCCGAAAACGCCCCGAAGGTGTACGAGGGAGCGGAACTCGCCCGAGCGTACGATGCCCTCGCGGACGCCGACCGCTGGCTCGGACGGGTGCGTGCCAGCCAAGAGTACGGCTACTGGCGGTACGCGACCGACGCCCTCGCGGGTGGCGTGGCGGCCGCCCGTGACGGGTCGAAGGGTGGCTGGACGCGATTCTCGCGCCCGCAGTTCTGGCCGTCCTCGGATTCGACGGCCGACGAGGTGGTGCGCAAGATTGCCGAGCGTGGCGGCTTCAGCATGGCGACTGCCCGCCGCGAAGTGTTGCCCTTCCTCGCGGCGATGACCCACCACTGCAAACCCCGCGAGCTGACCGTGGCGATGGCGGCGTACTACGACTTCGACGCCGAGGCGGTATCGTTCGTCACCGGGAGCGGCGAGACGACGAACAAGGTGGCAGCTATCGTCGAGGACGCGGGCGAGCGCCGGGCGTCGACGATGGAGGAACACTCGGAGGCGTTCGGCGGGACCCGAGAGATGGCGACCGACCCCGACGACGGCACGGCCGCGACGGCGGCCACGTCGGCGGCCGACTCCGACAGTGACGACGATTCCGACTCCGACGGCGACCCTGCCGACGACGACGACGGCCAAGCCGGCCTCTCGGATTTCATGTGACGACACTTTTTGTCACACCGTGGCGTGGGGTCGAGCATGCGAGCTGCCGTCCTCCGCGAGCACGGCGAACCGCTGGAGATTACCGACGTCGACCGGCCCGATCCGGCCCCTCACGGTGCCGTCGTCGCCGTCGATGCCTGTGGTGTCTGTCGGAGCGACTGGCACGCGTGGCAGGGACACGGCGAGTGGGTCGGTGACCGCGCGACCGAGGGCCAGATCCTCGGGCACGAACCCGCGGGTCGCGTCGTCGCCGTCGGCGACCACGTCGACCGGGTGCGCGAGGGCGACCGCGTCGCCGTCCCGTTCAACCTCGGCGACGGGTCCTGTCCCCAGTGTCTGAGCGGCCACGGCAACGTCTGTGAGGACGGCCTCGCGCTCGGCTTCCAGCAGGAGGCCCAAGGTGCGTTCGCCGAGGCGGTCCACGTTCCTCGCGCCGACTACAACGCCATGCCACTCCCGGATGGCGTTTCGGCCCGCGACATGGCTGCGCTTGGCTGTCGGTTCATGACCGCCTTCCACGCGCTGACCGCACGCGGGGAGGTCGGTGGTGGTGACTGGGTCGCCGTCCACGGCTGTGGCGGGGTCGGCCTCTCGACGGTCCACATCGCCGACGCGCTGGGCGCGCAAGTGGTCGCGGTCGACATTCGGGACGCGGCGCTCGACCTCGCGGACGACCTCGGCGCCGACGCGGTCGTGAACGCAGCGGGGCGTGACGGCCGTGGGGTCACCGGCGAGGTACGTTCGGTAACCAACGGTGGGGCACACGTCTCCGTCGACGCCCTCGGGGTCGCCGAAACGTGCCGAAACTCGGTGTTCTCGCTGCGCCGCCGTGGCACCCACGTCCAAGTGGGTCTGACGACCGACGAGGAGCGCGGCGAGGTGTCGCTCCCCGTCGAGCGGATGGCGATGATGGAGGCGGACTTTCGGGGGGCCCGGGGGATGCCACCGACCCGGTACGACGAACTTCTTCGCCTGCTCGAATCGGACGCCATCGAGCCGGGACGGCTGGTTCGACGTGAGGTGTCACTGGAGGCAGTGCCCGAGCGACTGGCGGCGATGACCGATTACGAAACGACGGGCGTGGAGGTTGTCACGGAGTTCGCCTGACGGCGCCGGTCAGTCGCTCCGAGTAGAGGTGACTGCTCCGGTCCGGCCGTCCGGCCGGGCCCGCCGGGTCAGTAATGCCGCGACCACGACGGCGGCGCCCGCGAGGGCGAAGCAGGCGACGTTGAGCAGGCGGACGGTCGAGGTGTAAAACACCAAGTCGCGGCCGAGTAGCATTCCTGTGAGGAGGGGAAGGAGGGCAAAGCCCGTCGCGTACCGGAGGTGGGGAACGGTCGTCCCGGCGAGCCAGCGGGTGGCGGCGAGCAGTGCCGCGACGGCGACGAGAGCGGCGCCGTAAAACAGCGCCTGTGCGGCCGGGGTGTACGCGATTGGAGTGAACACGCGGCTGACGACGGCGCCCGCGACGATGGCGGCGAGGGCGACCCCCAGCGTCTTCCGGACGCGGGGGAGCGGTGGGCCGCGCTCGGTCCGAGCGGAGAGGGTCGTCCAGACGAGCAACGAGAAGATGGAGAGGGCGACGACGAGGTGGGCTCCCTGCGTCGGCGCCGAGTAGCCCTGAGGGAGGACCCCGTTGAGGGTGACGGTCACCGCGCCGATGCTGATCTGGAGCGGGAGGAGACACACGGCGAGCGTCGCCGCGAGGCGCGTCCGCCGCCCCGGCCGGCGCCACGCCCAGAGCGCGGTTCCGAGGATGAACCAGCCGGTCACCATCGCGATCAGGCGGTGGAACCACTCGATGAAGCTCGGAATCGTCTGGGGAAGCAGCCCGTTGTCACACAGCGGCCACTGGGCCGAACAGGCGAGCCCCGACCCGGTCGCTGCGGTGTAGACTCCGAGCATGACAAGCGAGAGGGTCATCCCGGTCGTGAACGCCGCAAACCGGGGGAAGCTGATCGCCTCTCGGATACCCCGTATGGAACGGCTCATGCGCGCGTCTCGGGGCCACGCGCACTTAGACCTGTCCGACCTGCCCACGGGTTGGGAACGCTCCAGCGGTCGGGCGGTGACCGGATCGGGCCCCGTCCCGGCGCGGACCGTCTTCCTCGGATAGTTTTTTACCTACACCCTCTGTGGTCGCGGTCATGGGACTTGACGACGACGCCAGGGAGTATCACCGACAGGACCCTCCCGGGAAAATCGAGATTTCGACGACGAAACCGACGAACACACAGCGGGATCTGAGTCTCGCGTACTCCCCCGGCGTGGCGGCGCCGTGTTCCGACATCCACGGTGAGTCCGACCTCGCCTACGAGTACACGTCGAAGGGAAACCTCGTGGGCGTCATCTCGAACGGCTCGGCCGTCCTCGGATTGGGTGACATCGGCGCCCAAGCGTCGAAGCCCGTCATGGAGGGGAAGGGCGTCCTGTTCAAGCGCTTCGCCGACATCGACGTGTTCGACATCGAACTCGACTTCGACGATCCAGAGGACGTCATCCGCTCGACGCGGGCGATGGAGCCGACCTTCGGCGGCATCAACCTCGAGGACATCAAGGCGCCCGACTGCTTCGAAATCGAGGAGCGCCTCCGCGAGGAGATGTCGATCCCGGTCTTCCACGACGACCAGCACGGCACCGCCATCATCATCGGGGCGGGACTGGTCAACGCCGCCGACATCGTCGACAAGGACCTCGGCGACCTAGAGGTGGCGATTTCCGGGGCCGGCGCCAGCGCCATCGCGACCGCCGAGTTCCTCGTCTCGCTCGGTGTCCGCCGAGAGAACGTGACGATGTGTGACTCCTCGGGGATCATCACGTCCGACCGCGCCGAGGCCGGCGAGGTCAACGACTACAAGGCGCGGTTCGCGAGCGACCGCCCTGCCGGTGACCTCGCCGACGCCATGGCCGGCGCCGACGTCTTCGTCGGCCTGTCGGTCGCCGGTATCGTCGACCCCGAGATGGTGCGCTCGATGGCCGACGACCCGGTCATCTTCGCGATGGCCAACCCCGAACCCGAGATCGACTACCACGAGGCCAAGGAGGCTCGCGACGACACCGTCATCGTCGGCACGGGACGCTCCGATTTCCCCAACCAAGTGAACAACGTCCTCGGATTCCCCTTCATCTTCCGGGGTGCCCTCGACGTGCGTGCGACCGAGATCAACGAGGAGATGAAGATCGCAGCCGCGCGCGCCCTTGCGGACCTCGCCCGCAAGGACGTGCCGGACTCGGTGCTGAAAGCCTACGGCGACCAGCCGCTCCAGTTCGGTCCCGAGTATATCCTCCCCAAGCCCGTCGACCCGCGCGTGATGTTCGAGGTGGCTCCCGCGGTGGCACAGGCGGCCATCGAGAGCGGTGCGGCTCGGAAGTCCATCGATCTCAGCACCTACCGCGAGGAACTCGAAGCGCGCCTCGGTAAGTCCCGCGAGATGATGCGGGTCGTCCTCAACAAGGCCAAGACCGATCCCAAGCGGGTCGTCCTCGCCGAGGGGACCGACGAGAAGATGATCCGTGCCGCCTACCAAGTCGCCGAACAGGGGATCGCCCACCCCATCCTCATCGGCGACCGCGAGAGTATCTGGACGTCGATGGACGATCTGGGACTGGATTTCGACCCCGAGATTGTCGACCCCGCCACAGACGAACTCGACGCCTACGCGGATCGGCTGTACGAACTCCGCAAGCGCAAGGGGATCACCCGCCGCGAGGCGAACGAACTCATCCACGACGGCAACTACCTCGGAAGCGTGATGGTCGAGGTGGGTGACGCCGACGCGATGCTGACCGGCCTGATGCACCACTATCCGTCGGCGCTGCGACCGCCGCTCCAAGTGATCGGGACCGCCGCGGACGCCGAGTACGCGGCCGGTGTCTACATGCTCACCTTCCGCAACCAGGTGGTCTTCGTCGCCGACGCGACGGTCAATCAGGACCCCGGCGCCGACGAGTTGGCCGAGATCGGTCGTCACACTGGGGAGTTGGCCCGGCGGTTCAACGTCGAACCGCGGGCGGCGTTCCTCTCGTACTCGAACTTCGGGAGCGTGGACAACGCGGGGACGCGCAAGCCTCGCCGGGCCGCCGAAACCTTACGCGAGGATCCGGCGGTCGACTTCCCGGTCGACGGGGAGATGCAAGCCGACACGGCGGTCGTCGAGGATATCGTCGAGGGGACTTACGACTTCGCCGAGTTGGACGACCCCGCGAACGTGCTGATCTTCCCGAATCTGGAGGCGGGGAACATCGGCTACAAACTCCTCCAGCGTCTCGGTGGCGCCGACGCCATCGGTCCGATGCTGGTCGGCATGGACGAACCGGTCCACGTCCTCCAGCGGGGCGACGAGGTCAAGGACATCGTCAACCTCGCCGGCGTCGCCGTCGTCGACGCACAGGAACGCTAGCGGGCGATCAGTCCGCGTCGTCTCCAATGTTGACCACGAAGACGGGGACCGTCGCGTTCTCGACGACGCGCTCGGTGACGCTCCCGAGGTGGGCGAGTCGGTCCCGGCCGGTGCGGCCGTGGGTCCCCATCGTGATCACGTCCACGGCCACCTCGTCGGCGTACCCGAGGATGGTCTTGTAGGGCACCCCCTCGCGGACGTCGGTCACGGCGTCGACGCCGGCGGCCTCGGCCCGTTCGGCCACCGTCGCGACGGCCGCCTCGCCGCGTTCGGTGAGGCGGGCGATCAGGTCGTCACGGTCCTCGTCGGCCGCGAGTTCGAACCGACGGTCGATGACATAGAGGGCGTGGATCGTCGCGTCGTGGTTGTTCGCCATCTCGAGGGCGTGATCGAGCGTGTGGTCGACACCCTCGCTACCGTCCGTAGGGACGAGTATCGCGTCGTACATACGCGCCCGTTCGATCCCGGGTTACTTGAAACGACGACCCCTGTCCCGACCGCCCCGGTCGGCCGTAACGTACATGTTGGTTCACGTCACTCATGCGAACGTATGCCGAGCTGTCAGAACTGTGGCTCGTTCGTTACCGACGACTACGTCCGGGTATTCGCCCCCTCCGGCATGACCGAACCCCGCGTTTGCCCGAACTGTGAGGACCTCGTCCGCGACGGCGCGGACGTGCGACAGGCGCGCGCGAGACGCACCTGATTTATCCGCCCGCGTCCCACGACCCGTATGCTCACTTTCGTCGGCCTCGGACTCTACGACGAGCGGTCGATCACGGTCGAGGGACGCGACGCCCTCCGTGCGGCCGACCGCGCGTTCGCCGAGTTCTACACCAGTCGCCTCGTCGGCACCAGCGTCGACGCCCTCGAATCCCACCACGGGATCGACATCGAGATCCGTGACCGCGCCGGCGTCGAGCGGAACCCCGACCCCATCCTCGACGCCGCCGAGGCCGGCGACGCCGTCTTCCTGACCGCCGGCGACGCCATGATTTCGACGACCCACGTCGACCTCCGCCTGCGCGCGGTCGACCGCGGCGTCGACACTAGGGTGATCCACGGCGTCACCGCCCAGTCCGCGGCCAGTGGTCTCACCGGCCTCCAGAACTACCGCTTCGGGAAGGCAGTCACGCTCCCGTTTCCTCGCGCCCACGGCGGAGACGGCGTCCCCGACTCCGTCGTCGACTCGGTGGCAGCCAACCGCGAGCGTGGCCTCCACACCCTCGTCTACCTCGACATCAAAGTCGACGACGGACGGGGACCGGACGCCGGCGAGCGGTTCATGACTGCCGACATCGCCGCCGATCTGCTGGCCGCGGAGTGGCCCGACCGCCTCGCCGTGGCCGTCGCGCGGGCCGGCAGTCCCGATCCGCTGGTCGTCGCCGACCGTCTCGCGGCCCTCGCGGACCGTGACTTCGGCGACCCGCTTCACCTGCTGGTGATTCCCGGCGAAATTCATCACGTCGAGGCCGACGCGCTCCGAACGCTCGCAGACGCACCCGCGTCGCTCCTGCCCGAGTACTGACCGAGTCCGCCCGAACCAACGTGTAATGCCGCCAAAATATCAACGAATATGTTGGGTATGGCGATATAACAGCTCAATATTTGAGAAAAATAGACAATTTTAAACAGTTCTGCGCATTTCAACTTCGTAGGGAGTCGGTCGGGGTCGGCAGGCTCTGAGGTCGGGTGACACCCGCCGTCGCGACACGCCATACCGATCAGGGACGCTCAGCCTGTCCACGAAAGCATTGTCGCCGCCTCCCTGCGTTTTCGCTGCCTCTCAGTCCACGCCCGGTCCGACCTCGCCCTGTTCGGGCAGGTCGAGGGCCTCCCGAAGGTCGTACTCCTCGCGGGTGACCACATAGAGGACGTCCTCGATAATCGTCAGCAGTTCGGGCAGTTCGCGGACGACCAAGTAGGTGACGGCAATCAGTGCGAACACCGCGAGCACTTGGCTGATGACGCGATCCGAGAGATAAAAGGAGACCTTGTAGGGGTCGGTCCCGCCGAACAGGAAGAGGACTTCGTCGACGAACCACTGCATATACTGCTTGCCGAACATCAGGCCGATAAACGTCGTCCGTGCGATGTTGAGAACGTAGATGACGGGCACGGCGATGGCGAGCGCACGGAGCTTTCGACCCAACGGTGCCTCCACGGCGGCGATGAGGCCGACGAAGATGGCGATGCTGCCTAGGCCCGTACAGGCGAGGATAATCGAGAACAGGATGACGTGTCCGCCCTCGGTGACGAACTTGAACGTGTTGAGATAGCCCTGATCGCCCTCGACGAGCGTCGGCGTGTATCCGAGCAGTTCCATCGCCCGCTCGGTCTGGGCGGTCGTATGCGAGATGAGGACATAGCGTGGCGAGGGGAGTGCGAGGCCGCCCATCGTGAGCGCCGGAATCGTCTCGAAGGGGAGGTAGACGACTCCCATGACCGCGACTGCCTTCGAGAGGACGAACAGAGAGTCTCGGCCGTCGTAGAGGAGCCATCCGACGTACAGCGACGCGGGGACGGCGGCCAGCGAGAGAAAGCCCTCGACGAAGCTCTTTTGCTCGAACGCGAAGTGCGGGACGAGCGCCGCCCAGAAGGCGGCGAAGACGGCCCACGCGGCGACGGTGACCGTCCGCCCGCCGTCGTACTCCTGCCAGCGGAGGAGCGCACCGACGAGAAACAGCCCGATGACGGCCCAAGCGAGCGCGTCGGTGACGGGGCCTGCCATACCCGCGACAACGGCACCGACGGATAAATCCCTTGTCGTTCAGGGCACCGCGACCGTCACGTCGGGCATCCCGCCCGTGAGCCCGCCGAAGGCCGTCTCGTACCCCTCGTGGCGCGCCGTCTGTGGCTGGACGGTCACCGAGAGGGTGAGTTCGTCCCCCGAGACGACGTCGTCGACGACCGCCCCGTAGTGATAGCCCAAGTCCGGGTCGAGCGTCCGTTCGAACGCCCCGTCGTAGACGGCCTCGCCGTTTCGTTCCAGCCGTCCCGACAGCCCCATCGCGGGGATCACCATCCGGTTGTACCGCGTTCGCGCCGAGACCGCGAGATACGTCCCGTCGCCGCCGACGCCCACTGGCGGCGTATCGAGGGCGGTCACGATCAGGCGAGCGTCGTCGCTCGTCGCCGAACCGAGGACGCGACCCGGCAGTGCCGACTCCGCTGGGGCGACGGCGTCGGGAAGGGTTGCCATAGCCATGGCATCGACCGCCCCGGGGGTGGCGACTTGGTCGTCGAGGGTGCGGAACGCGATGTCTTCCTTGGCCGCCTCGCTGTACTCGAAGGGAATCTCGACGGTCGCTGGGTCAGCAAACCGGCCCTCGAACGCCCCCGTCCGGCGCGTCGACATCGCGCCGACGCTCAGGCGAACCGTGTACTCGCCCTCACCGTCCAGCCCGAAGTTCGCCCCGTAGTGAAACCCCATCGGCTGGGAGAGCATGGGATAGATGGCCTCCTGAGAGACGAGCGATCCCTCCCGGTAGATTTCGGCCGACAGGCCGGTGTCGGGGAGGATCGCCTCGGTGTCGGCGTCCCAGACGCTCGCCATCAGGTGGACGGCGTCGTCGGCGTCGATCTCCGTCAGGGCGACGTTCTCGCCGTTGACGTTCCAGAATCGGTGCGGGTAGCTGTACATGAGCCCGACGGTGTAGTCACCGCTCGACGCTGTGCCGACCATCTCCATGCCCTCGACGTGGCTGGGGTAGTAGACGCCGTCGGGGCGGTTCTCCGGGACAGGAGGGACCCCGGCCGCCCGCGTCTCGATCAGGCTGGAACAGCCAGCGAGCGTCAGCGCCCCAGACAGGGCCGCCCCCGTCCGGAGTAGTTCCCGGCGCTTCATATCCACGCTCGGGGTTCGGGCGGAATACCGGTTCTGGTCCGGCCGTCGAACGCCGGCGCGTCGCTCACTCCGGCCGCGGCGTCGGCAGAACCCGGTGTCGTCGTGGCGGGACGAGGAAGTTCCCTCGCCGGCGCACGAAGATGTACTCGAGGATGCCGTTGTTGACCCGCTGGCGGATCGCGGGTGTCGCCTCGGTCAGATCCGTCCCGTTCATCGCCCGGCGCACGGCCTCGAACGCCGAGATCCGCCGCTGAAGCGACGGAAAGTGGAGGCTAGCGACCCGCTGGTCCGATCCGATGTCGTCGGTCGACTCGAAGTGTCGGCGCAGCAGGCGGACGTTCCCGTCCGCGTCGCGGTTCGCCCGCGCGGCCTTCTGAGCGTGGCCGACCCGTCCGTGCTCGCGCGCGTCGTCGGCGATGCCGTCGACGAACCGGTCGATCCCGCTTGACGACCCGAGGTTGTCGCCGACGCCCTTGACGAGGCCGTTGTCGGCGTGCCCCGGGCTGAACATCTCCGTTACCCGCTCCTCGTGGGACTGCTCGTCGTACCAGTCGGCGAGACGCTGGCGCAAGTTGGCGATCACCTTGGTCGTCCCCCCGGCGAAGGGGCCCGTGTCGACGGTGACGTAGTCCTCGGTCGCTTGGTTGCCGCGAAATCCCGCTTCGAACCCCATGAACAGCGGCGACGCCTCCGGTACGGGCTTCGAGTCGGGAATCCCCGCCGCGTCCTGATTGGCCGCGGGGAGGCCGGCGCCGACGAAGCCCGTCCGCCGGGAGTCCACCGTCGCCACCTCGGTGAGCGACGGCACCGACACGCCGTTTGCCGCCTCGCGCTCTCCGCGGAGTGCGCGGTCGGCTTCCAACACGGCGTCGGCCCGGTCGCTCGCGAGGTGGAGGACGGCGTCCTGCCGGTCGAACGTCGGCGACTCGAACGGCGACAGAGCCGTTGGGTCCGGGAGGTCGATCCCCTCCGGAAGCGGGGTGTCGAACCGGTCGAAGTAGGCCGGCGAGTAGGCAATCGAGTGGAGGAGGCCCTCGTGACGCCACGCGTAGGCGCGGTCGAGGGCCGCGAGCGAGGCCGCCAGCGCATCTCGGTCCGCGTCGGTCGGCGGACCCGCGACGTCGAAATCGAGATACAGGAGGATCTGGTGGGCGGGGAGGCGGCTGTTCCCGTGGTCGTCGTGGCGGACGTACTCCCGCCAAGCGTGTTGTCGCGGCGGCTTGGCGTCGGGATCACCCGTCGGTACCGGGTCGTCGTCGGTGCGGTCCAGACAGGCGCTCAGCGCGCTCGCGCCGCCGAGTGCGACGGCCGCCTTCAGGACGGCCCGCCGCGAGCGGTCGCCGTCGGTGGACATCGGTTAACAGGAGCTTCGGTCGCCGGCGGGAAGCGGGTTGTGGTGTGGCTCTCGAAGGCTACTCGTCGGCGACCAGTCCGTCGACGAGTCGAGTGAACCGGTCGACGAGTCGCTCGGGGAGCGAGGGTTCGATCTCCCGAAGCGCGCTGGCGGTCGCCGCTGGCCGCGACAGGGCGAGTGTCACACGGTCGCGGTCGTCGCGTCGCTTCTCGACGAGACCCTGCTCGATCAGGTGATCCAGATGCCACTCCAACGTACTCCGGGCGATCCCGAGATCGTCGGCGACCGCGTCCGGTGGACTCGGCCCCCGGTCGATCAGGGCGAGCAACGCGTCCCGCGCCGTCTCCCGACGCAACACGGCGATGGCGCCACGCTCTGTCGCATCGTACTCCGGCGTGTAGTAATGCGTGCGGCCGTACAGCGGCTCCGCAACCAAGTCGTCGTCGCGACGGAGCTTCTTGAGGTGGTATTGGACCTGCCCCGTCGCCAAGTCGAGTTCGCGAGCGAGTTCGTTGAAGTGGACACCGGGGTTGGCGTCGACGTGTCGGCGGATGCGGTCGCGCTGGGTCGTCACGAGGTAGACACCTCCCGGTCGACGCTCCGGGCGTAGTACACCGCCGCGACGACCAGCGCCACCAACACCACGTCGAGGCTGTGTTCGAGGAGGTGGTGAGTGGCGGGCGAGAAGCCGCCGAGCAGGCTCACCCCGACGACGGCGGAGCGACCGAGTAGCGCCGCGAAGGCAGCCACGAGCAGGAGGTAGGGACGAGAGCGACGTCGTACGAAGGCCGCGAAGGCTAGGCCGAGAAGCACGGCCGCCCCGAGGGTCGCGGCGAGGACGACGACGAGCAATCCGGGCGTGACACCGGCGTTCGCGACGCCGTGTAGCGGGACCGGCGGGTTCATACGCGTCCGTTCGCCCCGTGCGTACCTGAACGCTTCGTCCGGTCGTGGCTGACGCTCGTGGTCGTGTGTTCGCAGAGCCGTGGTGAATCGCCAGACGTAGCTTGATTTCATGGTTTCAGAGACTGCTTGATGTTGTGAACCGCACACATCAG
>ENA-ORCS01001013-ORCS01001013.1-marine-metagenome-genome-assembly--contig:-NODE-1013-length-14034-cov-3.265530_pt1 | contig 14034 bp, 18 predicted proteins | sample MGYA00237781_ERZ508513 | MGnify/ENA primary metagenome ERZ508513 (study PRJEB26184, sample SAMN06268793) | marine metagenome | isolation source: Eden Landing Ponds, San Francisco, CA, USA | place...
CTGATGTGTGTGGTCTACAACATCAAGCGGGCCGTGAAACAGTGAAATCCAACGCCTTACAGCGATTCAACACGGCCCTGCGAGGAGACCGCCAACGATCAGGGTCGGAACGCCGATGGTGAGCAGCAACCGGCCAAGCGTGGACGGAAGGCCACCCATCGTCCACGACCCCAGTAGCCGAATCCCATTCGAGAGAGCCAGCAAGACGATCCCGAAGAGCACCATTCCACCGCTGATCCGGAGCAGCGTCCGCCCTGGCGGCGCGTGACCGTCCCTTCTCGTCGATGCTACGACCAGGAGGAGGCCAGCAACGTTGAGGATGAAACCCAAAGGCAGGAAGGCCGTCCCGATTTTGGCCAGGATCCCCAGAATGACCATCCAAGTTCTCCTCGAATACTCGACCGGAACGTACCAAAGAAATGCCAAATAGAGGTGGACAACGAGGACACCGATGGCCAGCATACTCGCACCGCCGGCGAGGAGCTTTCGCTCCGTACTGGAGGGCGAGAGGAATCGTTCGACGGCAAGCAATGCAACCGCACACCCCACGGCGACGACGCCGGACGCGATACCGACCATTGCGAACCATATCCGTAACCCGGCGGCAAATCCCGATCCTTCGGCCCACGGCGTCGAAAGCGCGTATATCCAGCCTGCCACGGTCGCGACGCCGATCAGGAGGGCACCGATGCCGATCGCGAGGGAAGGGCGACGTATCGATCGCATGTGATACAGGATTGAAACAACATGATGTAAAATTTTCCGGTATTTGGTTTCAGGACAAAGGTTAGGCGAACGTGAACAGGACGACGGGACGGGCTGTAGTCGAGCGTGATGAAACGGCAGAAGTGCCGACCGGGAAACTCCCAGCGGAATCACGGCGACTAACCGACAGCGTCCCAGTCGGTCACGTCCGTGACGGTCCCGCTCGCCAGATCGACCTTGACCCAGTATCGGGAGCGGTCGCGGGCGGAAGTTCCGATCCGGACGACCGCCTCATCCTCGACAGAGGACGGTTCGCGATCGATCTTCACGGAGCCGTCCGATTTCTCGACGCTGACGTTCCCGATCAGGACGCCCTCCCCGGACGCGATCGTGTCGTTCGTCCCGTTCACGTCGAACTCGACCGTGGTGCTCTCGGACGCTTCCAGGCTCAACTTCTCGATCGGTTCGACACTGATATCGGGGGTTTCGATCGTTTCGAGGTACGACTCGACGGTACCGTTTGTCCGGGCTATCTCGACGGCTCGCTCGCGCACGGACCGTGTGAAGGGGCTGTCGTCGCGTTCCGCGACCGTGATCCCGCCCCCGTCCTCCGTAATCTCGATGTCGCTGACGTCCGAGAGGTTCTCCATCAGTACGACGTCGCCGTCGCTGCTGGAGACGGTCACGTTGGTCCCGGTGACGCTGACTTCCCCCGTCCGGTCGCCAGCCGCGAGGCGATCTCCGACTCCGAGCGCGACACCTGCGCCCGCGAGACTGACACCGATCGCCGTCAGCCCGACCAGCAGGAAGAGTCGGACTCGGGCGTCGTCGTTCATGTGTCCCCGTTGGGTGAAAACCCTCATCAGCACTGGGGTGAAACGAGTTCGAAACGCGTTTCACGGGCGTTTCAACCCCGTTTCACGCCGATTTCCGCTCGACAAATCGACGCACATTAGAGGGTCGAATCCGGAACGTCGACTCATGGATCTGCGGGCCCTCCACGGCAAGCAACTCCTCGCCGCGGTCGCCTTCGTCGCCGCCACGCTCGTACTTGCGGTCCAGCTCATCACGCCCTCGCCCGTCGTGGTCTCCGTCGGCGAGAACGGAGCCGATGTCGCGGAACTGGGCGGGTACTTCCGGTACCGCGACGTGGCGATCATCGCCGGATCGGCAACGCTTCTCGGTGTGAGCGGGACATACCTGTTGACGAGCAGCCACCCGACCGCCGCCGGTCGAGCGGGCGAACGGACTGCCGCCAGTCGGTCGATCGAACGGACCGCTGCCGACGCTTCAGCCGCGACAGTTCGAGCTGACGGGTCGGACAGCGCCTTCGAACCGAGCGACGATCTACTCGAATCGCGCCGTGCCGAGTGGGAAGAGACGGCAGATCGGCTGGCGAACAACGAGCGGGTAATCTACGAGATCGTGCTGGAGGCGGACGGTGTCATGGCCCAGAGCGATATCGTCGAGACGACCGACCTCTCGAAGGCGACAGTCAGTCGGACGCTGGATAGCCTGGAGACGAAGAACCTGCTGGAACGCAAGCGCCGCGGCATGGGGAATATGGTGTTACTGCTGTGAACCGCCTCGGAGTCAAGTGGTTCGAGACGCCGAAGGCGTCTCGTCATCTGCTCACGGCGCTTGCGCCGTTCGCAGGTTCGTGGGCTACGTCCCACGCCCATCACGGAAATCTCCGATTTCCGGACGACCCCGAGTCACTCGGCCTGCTCAGCCTGTAGAAACGCGTTCCGAAATCCGTTTCGAACGCCCTCTCAACGGATCTCTAAGGGGCTTTTCTCACAAGGGTCGATCGGAGCGATCCGGGGGCGGCCCGACGCTCCGGAGAGACTATGCGAAGCAAGCTACTCGCGCTCGCACTCGCGGCGACCCTGGCGATCGGTGCCGGCGGCGTCGTCGCCGCGGATGCGGGCTCCGGCGAGCGCTCAGCGGTACAGCTTCCCGACGAGTTCGGGGTCGACGTGACTGATTCCGAAGACGTGTTGAACGACGCGGACGTCGATCGCGCGATCGCGATCGCGTGGGACGACGAGGCGTTCCGCAGTTACTTCGAGACGGGTGAATACGTCCACTTCGACGTGTGGGCGCCGGGACCGGACGAGCATGTCCACGTCTCGGCCGGCCCCTCGTCCGACACGGGTGACGACCGAGTCTACGCTACGGTCGATCTGGATGCCGGCGTCGTGACGGAGGTCGACGAACCGATGACGGTCAACGCTTCCGAGATGACAACTATCGAACTCGACGACGACGAGATCGAAGTCGTCGACACGACGGACGAAGGCGACGACGGAACGGTCGAGTTCGAGGTCACGGAAAACCAGACCGATGCCGACATCGAGTACGACGAGAAACTCACCGCAGAGGAGTCGTTCACCGTCGGTCTGGAACTGGTCGACGACACCTTCGGCCCGGACGGGGTCGCTCTCTACGAGATGATCGGGGTCGACGAATGACGTGATCGGGTGAGTTCTTCCCATCACGTCTTTGTGTTCCCCGCCTCGCTGTTTTCCAGATCCGTCCCGCAGTCGATACGAACCCCTTAAATGGCGAGAACGCCGAACTCCGCTAACAACTTCTCAGGGTGAGACGGGATGGCCGAAGATACACCAACTGATACGAACGAGTCGTCGTCGCTCCGGACCCCCATCGTCGCGGTCCTGGGCCACGTCGATCACGGGAAGACGACGCTACTGGACAAGATCCGCGGCTCGGCCGTCAGCGAGGGCGAGGCCGGCGCGATCACCCAGCACATCGGTTCGACCGCGGTTCCGCTTTCCGTGATCGGCGAGATGGCCGGCGACCTGGTCGATCCGGAGGACTTCGACCTTCCCGGCCTGCTGTTCATCGATACGCCGGGCCATCACTCCTTCTCGACGCTGCGCTCCCGTGGCGGGGCCTTGGCGGACATCGCGATCGTCGTCGTCGACGTGACCGACGGGTTTCAGCCACAGACCGAGGAAGCGTTAAATATCCTCAAGCGTACCCAGACGCCGTTCGTCGTCGCCGCGAACAAGGTCGATACGATCCCGGGCTGGAACCCCAACGACGACCAGCCGATCCAGGTGACCAAGGAGCGCCAGCCCGATCGTGTGCAGTCCGATCTCGATGACCGGCTCTACGAACTCATCGGCCAGTTGAGCGACGAAGGGTTCTCGGCGGACTTCTACTGGCGCGTCCAGGACTTCCAGAACAACATCGGCGTCGTCCCGCTGTCGGCGCTGACCGGCGAGGGCGTCCCCGACTTGCTGACTGTGCTGATGGGCCTCTCTCAGCGCTATCTCAAAGAGGAGATGGCGATCGACGTCGGCGGGGCCGGTGCCGGGACCGTCCTCGAAGTGAGCGACGAACGCGGATTCGGTGCGACAATCGACGCCGTAGTCTACGACGGCACGATCCAGGCCGACGATCAGATCGTCGTCGGCGGCCTCGAGGGACCGATCGTCACGGAGGTCCGAGCGCTGTTACAGCCTCGCCCGCTGGCGGAGATCCGGACCGAAAAGGAGTTCGAACAGGTCGAGTCAGTGGCGGCCGCGGCCGGCGTGAAGATCGCCGCCCCCGATCTGGACGACGCGATGGCGGGCGCGCCGGTCCGCGTTGTCCGCGACCAGCCGATCGAGGAGGTTCTGGCCGAGGTCGAAGCCGAGCTCGCCGAGATCGAAGTCGACACCGAGGAGGAAGGCATCGTGGTCAAGGCTGACACGCTCGGGAGTCTGGAGGCCCTCTCAAGTACGCTCGCCGACGAGGAGATCCCGATCATGCGGGCGGAGGTGGGCGACGTGGCTCCGCGGGACGTCCGTGTCGCCGAGACGGCCGGCGAACCGATCCACCGGGCGATCCTGGCGTTCGGCGTCGACATCCTGGACGACGCCGTCAGGCTAGCCGAACAGGAAGACGTCCGGATCTTCGAGCACGACGTGATCTACCAGCTCGTCGAGGACTACGACGAGCACGTCACCGCGATCGAGGAGTCCCAGCAGGAGCAGATCCTCGAAAACATCACCCGCCCCGCCCGCTTCCGGATCCTCGAGGACCACACGTTCCGCCAGTCCGACCCTGCCGTCGTCGGCGTCGAGGTCCTCTCGGGGACGATCAAACGCAATAGTAACGTGATCCGCTTCGAGGGGGCCGAGCCGGAACGGGTCGGCCAACTCAAGGGAATCCAGGACGAGGGCGAAGACGTCGACACGGCACAGACTGGCGAGCGCGTCGCCGTCTCGATCGACGGTCCGACCGTCGGCCGCGGCATCGAAGAGGGTGACGAGCTCTGGATCGAAGTGCCCGAAAAGCACGCCAAAATCTTAGAGCAGGAGCTGGCCGAGGAGATCACCCTTGACGAACGCGAAGCGTTGTCGATGTACCTGGACAAACACCGGAATCGGGATCCCTTCTGGGGCAAATAGGCGCTTCGACCGACGTATACAGACGCCAAGAGCACTCAGCTGCTCGAACTGTCGTACATCGCGTCGAACTCCCTTTCGCCGCGGATAAACGCCTCAACCCCGTCGGTGAGCGTCACCTCGCCGAAGACGGTCGCCCGATAGTACGTGTACAGTCCGTCCTGGCCCCGCTCGGTCCGCTGTCGTTTCTCGACGAGACCGACGTCGAGCAGTTCGTTGAGGTGGTAATGGAACGTGCTATCATCGACATCGAGCGCTGCTTCGAGTTCTTTCGGGCTCATCTCGCCGCCGTGGACAAGCCGATAGAGGATCTCGTAGCGGGTTCGGTGGCCGACGGAGGCGTGCATGTCGAGGTACTCCTCGAGCGTGAGGACGCTGTCCTCGGGCAGCAAGTCCCCTGGATCGGCCGGGACATCACTGCCGGCCGTCCGCGTCTGATCCGTTGCCATCGTAGCAGTGACTACGACGGGGAGACGTTTAGTCGTTGTCGAGCCAGGATTTCTCGAATATACTGTTCTTTAAATAGTTGTCCGCGGCCATGGGTATCCATGACTGCAACGATCACGCGCGACCTGCTTACCGATCGGCTCGAGGATGTGACGTACGATCGGTTTCTTTCTATCTGATGGGGCCGTACAAGTCGTTCAACCTCAACTACGTACTCAGCGAGGAAGAACGGCGTGAGATCGACATCGATGACCTCCCTGGTCTGTTGCGCCGTCTCTTTCACAACAAGGACGACATCGACGAAGCACAGGCACTTCTCCGACGCGTTCAGGGGAGCTCCGGGCGGATCCAGGCGTGAATGCGTTTCTCGCGATCGACGCGGACATTGATACCGAGGACGTGGATGCAGTGACCCAAAGCATCGAATACACCCGGCATAGCAATGCGACGGCGTTCGTGGTTCCGTTCCTCGGCCACAATTTCGGTGTCGGCGAAGAAGCCGGCAGTGTCCTCGAGAACGTCTCCGAAACACACGGCGAGCGAGTGATCTTCGTTCACGAGGACGACGTGACGAGTGCGATGATCCGCTCGGCGTCGGTGCGGTGGGATCTCCGGGTCGTGGCCTACGAGAGCGAGGATGAACTCGTGGCCAGACTTCGGCGGTTCGCGGGCGAGATCATGCACCGTGAGCGGCGCGGAGATCTACCTCGGCTGGAGTAGGGGGGTGTCGAGGTCTTCGTTGGCGTCGATGTCGGGCTCGTCGTCGGGAATCCCGAAGGCACGGGTCCCGTCGCCGATGGCGTGGCGTTCGGTGCGTCCCGCAACGTAGTGTGCCCCGATTTTATTCATTCAGTAGCTCAATTAGTAGCTGATGGGCGGCGACAGGCTGTCGTCCCCCTTCTCGACGGCGACAGCCACGAGAACAGCCGCGAAACCTACGAATCGTGGTACTCTTCGACGTCGACGACCTGCTTCGTTTCCGGATGGGTGAGATCGCTGTCGTCGGAGACCACCGGCGCATTCAGTTCTCGACCGACGGCGGCTATCAACCCGTCCATTCCAGCGAGGAACGGGCCTTCGGGACCGACCTCGTCCGCGATCTCCCCGGCGAGTGCCGCCGTGTCTTCCCCGGTCTCGTAGACTTCGCCCCAGGAGAGTTCGGCCTTCACCTCGGCAACGTCGCCGTCCGGGTCGTTCCCCTCTCCGACGAGGGCTTCAGCGTAGGCTGGTGCCGGGAATATGAACCGCTCGTCCTCGTGGGCGAGCAGATACTCAGCGGTGGCATCAATGCCGTTCAGGTAGTCGATGAGGAACGTCGCGTCGAGTACTTTCATCCGTCGTTCGCCAGCTGACGCATCCGCTCTTTGGACTTCCCCTTGGACTTCTCGCGGACCTCTCGAACGCGCTCAGCCCGTTCATCCGACCACCGGCCAAACCCGGCGAGAAGGTCACGCTCGTCGTCGAGGAGGCGCTCGAGGACGTCATTGTAGCTCTCGCCCTCTCGCCGTCGCCGGTCGAGTTCCCGTTTCACCGTGTCGTTGACGCGGATCTGCTCGTCGGCGGTCGCCATCGTTACGTTGACGTTGGCGTTGACACGGCTTAGGCGTTGGGGTCAAGGCCCTAACGGTCGATCGTGTCCGGTTCTGAAGTGATACGGATTACTCTAACTGTTTACCGCTGCGACCGCCCGAAAGAGGACGGTCGATGCGGAAATGACTTAGAGTAATCCGTATGAGTCCCTGACAGACTCGTCACGATCGGTCGGGAACTCGGCGTGATCGGGGTCGGTCGGTGGTACATACGGAGGTTTGTGTCGGCCACGGCGAGGTAGCCAGAGGCATGCATCTCGACGAACCAGTCGGGGACGGCAAACAGGTGGGACTTTCCCAGGACGAGGTCGACCAGTTACCCCAGGCGACCGACGACGCGAGCGTCGACACGAGTGCAACTTCTCCGCGGCGGGAGTTTCATCTCACGCGTCGATTGCGTCCTGAAACGACTGCTCGATTCCAGGATCGGTACGAACGAATCACTGCGCCGCCGGGGAGTCGTTGTCGCCCATCGCCTGCTTGACCTGGAGAGCGGCGCTGGCGGCCAGCCCCTGTGCGAGTTCGGTACACTCACCCTCGTCGATGCGGAGTTCGGCCGTCGAATCGGGCGTGTAGCCGGCACTGACGGGCGAGCCGATCGGGGGCTGGACGGCGATCATCGCCTGCGGGCCGTCGTTGCCGGTCGTGAGTTCCGAGCCGACCACGAAGTCCGCGGGGAGCAGTTCCCGCGTCCGTGCCGCGACGCGGGTGAGGTCGCTCCGGAGCGCTCGACGCTCGTCCGGCGAGAGGTCTACTTCGTTACCCGGCTGTCCGGCGAACGACGTGTTTCCGTACATTTGGATGTCTCCGTGAGTATGCGATAGTCCCTAATAAAGGCGCCGGCCGTGCCATGACTGTGTTTGACACTCTCGAACGGGAAGATTCCGTTCACCGAAGCTTACCACACTCACCAGAACCTACCACGCTCATCGAAGCTTACCACACTCACCGAAGCCTACCATGCGGGCGAGACCAGACGGTCGTGAACGCAAACGCACTCATACGGATTACTCTAACTGTTTACCGCTGCGACCGCCCGAAAGAGGACGGTCGATGCGGAAATGACTTAGAGTAATTCGTATGACTCAGATCGTCGTCTGACGAGTCCTGTCGTTTGAAAATCGGAGATTTTCGAGATGACCAAAGACGCAGGCCTCTCGAAGCACCTCGCAAGGCTCGACAGGATGCCGCTTCTGTACGAATGGCGGATATCACCGCCCTTGAACGACCACAAACATCTATGTAGAATGTGACCGAACACCACAGTTTGTGGATGTCATCCGAGACGTGTGCCGTCTGTGGCGGTCAGTTCCCGTTCGATAGCACAGTGCATTTGCTCGTGCATACGAACAGCGAGGACGGCGCCTTTGACTACTACGTCTGTCGGCAGTGCTACGAGGAGAGGGTCGCGCCGCTAGTCGACTGAATCGCGCGAACTGTTCACTTGACGGTCGTGGTACCACCACTCTCGGAAGGGTTATCCGGGTCACGATTGTACGTTTGTTTGCAATGGCAAACGGAACGGTGGATTTCTTCCACGACACTGGCGGTTACGGTTTCATCGAGACTGAGGACGAGGACGAGGACGTTTTCTTCCACATGGAGGACGTTGGTGGTTCGGACCTCGAAGAGGGACAGGACATCGAATTCGACATCGAACAGGCCCCCAAAGGCCCGCGCGCGACGAACGTCGTTCGCGCATAGATCATCTGATCACTGCCCTCCGGCAGTGCTCTGAACGCAATTCCGATTCTTTCGAACGCTACGCTTGCAGCCGTTGGTTTGTGGACACTGATACCACTGACTGAAATGACGTCCCGTGGTAATTAAGTTGTATACACAACTATCTGGTAGTATGTCCAAGCGCGAGTCCGTCGCCTGGCACGTCTCGCTGGCGGGTCGTGTACTCAGTCGAACGATCGAAGCGGAACTGACCGAACATGACCTCGGACGCGGCGAGTATCGCGTTCTGTTCGCGCTCGCCGAACGCGAGGGGCTCACTCAGACCGACCTCGTCGAGCAACACCATTTAGAGAAGAGTTCGATCGCCCGCGTCGTGGCCCAACTCGAATCGAAGGGGTACGTCGAGCGGCGACCGGACCCCGATGATGGCCGGCGGAAGCGATTGCACCTGACGGACGCGGGACGAGAACTCCGTGAGGATATCGCCGCCGTGAAAGACCGTGTCGAGTCCCAACTAACCGAGGGGCTGTCAGTCGAGGAGCGATCGGCACTGGTTGAGCACTTGCGGACGGCCTGTCGGAACCTGGACGTGGATCTGCAGGAGGACGAAACGTGACCTCGTCGTCGATCCGAAGTCGCCTTCGGAATCAGGTCCCGCTGTCACCGTCCGCGGGGGCCGCACTCTGGGTGATCGTCGCTTCGGGGACGCTGACGGTGATGGCGGGTGCGATTCTCGGGCCGGTCGTCAACCAGATCGGGGCCGGACTTGACGTCAGGCAGTCCTTGGCAGGACTCGTCATCACGACTCACGGTCTGTTTATCGTCCTCGCGAGTCCGATCGCCGGGGTCCTTATCGACCGACACGGGCCACGGAGACTCTATATCCTCGGGCTGGTGGTGTACGCACTCGCCGGTGGTGCCGGACTGGTCGTTACCTCTTTTCCCGTCTTGCTCGTGACGCGGGCAGTTCTGGGCGTCGCCGTCGCATTCGTCTATACGGGCGTGACAGTCCTCATCTATAACCTCTATTCGGGACGACGGAAGGACCGCGCGATGGGGTTGCGAGCCGGCGCCAACAGCGTCGGGGCGTCGGTCTGGCCACTCGTCGGCGGGATCCTCGGGACCGTCTCCTGGCAGGTCCCCTTCGGCGTCTACCTCGTTGGCCTCCCGCTCGGCGTGGCCGCACTGCTGTTCGTCCCTGAGCCGGCGATGGAGTCGGACCCTTCGGAGAGCGACGGGGCGGGTGGTAGTCTCCGGGTGCTGGTGGACGTGATCACGGAGGCGCCGTTGCTCCTCGCCGTCTACCTGCTTTACTTCCTGGCGAACGTCCTGCTGTACTCGATCGTCGTCTACTATCCGGGGATCTTAGAGACCTACGGACTGGAGTCGTCGTTTCAGATCAGTCTCTACCTCTCGGTGATGGGGATCGCCGGCGGTGTCAGCGCCGCGCTGTACGATCGGATCCACCGGCTGTTCTCCTACGGCCAGTTGGCCCGGATCGCGTTGTTGCTCTGGACGATTGGCTTCGCCGTCGTGCCGGTCGCGAATTCCCCGGTCGTGGCGATCGCTCCGGTCGTGTTGTTCGGGCTCGGACAGGGGCTGGTCTTCCCGACGGCGATGCTCTGGGTCGAGGAGCTGGTTCCGGCGAGTCGAAAGGGACAGTTCAGCTCGTACATCGCCATGTTCGGGTACGTGGGACAGTTCCTCTCGCCAGTGGTGTTCGGTCCGGTCGCGGCCGGGTTCGGCGTCGTCGCGGTCTTCGGCGTGGCTGCGGGCGTCGTCGCCGCGCTTCTCGTGGGCACGACGATCCGGTATCTGGTCTAGGAGCTGTGCCCGTTCGCGTCGGCGGTCTGGCCTGCCGAGTCGTCACCGAGGACCACCCGATCGGGAATGCTCGGATCAGGTTCCCGGCCGACCGTCAGCAACCGTTCGGTGAACGTCAGATCCGCTTTTGCGGGGTCGGGTTTGTCCATCGTCTCGTACTCGACAGCCACGCCGTCGTCCTCCGCGGCGATCCGGACGATGCTCAGCCGGAACGTCGGATGAAAGACCGGGGGGAGCAACCCCGCGATCACGGGCCGGCGATGGAAGCGTTTCAGCCACGTCCCTGTGTTCACGATCGCCCGTCCGTCGACCTCCTCGACCGCCGGTCGGTGGGTGTGTCCGTAACAGAAGACGGCCGTCTCCGGATGGGCCTCGAAGACGTCCCTCGCTGCAGCGACGTATGGTTCGTTCGGATCGACAGTGAACTCCGTTTCGACGAGGCCGAACCGGTCGATGGTACGTTTGAAATCCTGGACGATGAACCGCAGCGGGATCCAGACCAGAACTAGTATCCCGACGATAGCCACGTTGATCGCCAGTACCGAGAACGCAAACGTCCCGGCGGATCCGAGTCGACCGAACGCCCCTTCGATGGCGTCGGTCGGCATCGACCAGACGCCGATCAGGTCGAGGCCGGCGCCGATCGCGACGAGCGCGCTCAGATTGAACAGCAACAGGAAGGGCACTGCGGCGTACCGCAGCAGGGGATGCATCTCGTTGTAGAAGTACTTCGAGAGGAACCATACCGGGACCCGCTCGGTGGGCGTGACCGCCTGGATGTCCTTCAGCCAGTTGCGTCGCCCCCGGTCGGACACCTGGCCGGCTCGACTCGTCACGAGCGTGTTGTAGTGATAGCCAAGCGGCTTCTCGTAGGGGTTGCCGAAGTCCGCAAAGCGGTTGTTCGGGTCGCGCTGGTTGCCGTGCTCGAAGTGAATTACCTGCTCGCCGACAGGACGGGTGATCGCCTGTTCCTGGACGAGATTCACGTTGTACGCCGCGAACCGCTCGACGTACTCGTCGTAGGCGGCGAGTTCGTGGTCGTGGTTCCCGGGCAGCAGTGTGATGCGGACGTTCTCGCCGGTCGCGCGGAGTTGTTCGAACAGCTCGGGGTATCGTTCGACCAGCGCGTCGAACTTCTCGATCCCCTCGATCCCGGTGAACTCCCAGAGACCGAACGCGTCGCCGTTGATGAGTAGTTCCGCGTTCTCGTCAATCTCTTCTAAGCGTTCGAGAAACGCAAGCAGTTCGTCGATGAACTCGACGTGTTCCAGTTGCTCGTCGCCGCCGATGTGGAGGTCGCTGATCGCGTAGTAGACCGTATCGGCGTCACCCATTCGTCTTCGAGTGCGCGCGCTGTCTCAAAACACCTTCGCCCGAGGCCGACCCGGTTCCCGAGAAATGAACCGTCCATCGGACGGGGCCACGTGAGTCCCAACATGGTCGCGATCCCGACCGTCGTCACGACCGAAAGCAGCAACTGCAACGGGCCGCCGAATTTTAGGAAGTCCGAGAACCGATAGCCGCCGGGCCAGTAAACTACCAGGTAGTGCAAAGCTCCAATCCCCGCCCGATCCGCAACTACTTTGCTGGCGGCCCGCCCCTCCCCGCACATGAAGCTCGCCGGAATGGCCTCCAATCGGGGGCGCAACCTGATGAACGTCGCCGACCGCGCGCCAGGTGGGGCGGAGTTCGCCGTCGTCCTGACAAACGACGCCGACGCACCGGTGCTGGAGAAAGCCGCCGACCGGGACATCCCGACCGAAGTCGTCGAACGCGAGGAAGGGGAGGACCGCAAAGCACACGAGGAGCGCGTTCTCGACGCCCTCGGGGACTACGAGTTCGACCTCGTGGCGCTGGACGGCTACATGCGGATTCTCACCGAGACGTTCCTCGACGCCGCGCCGACGACGTTGAACGTCCACCCGGCGCTCCTGCCGGCGTTCAAAGGTATGAACCCCCACGAGGACGTCCTCGAAGCGGGCGTGAAGACGACGGGCTGTACCGTCCACGTCGTCGACGAGACGGTCGACGACGGACCGATCGTCACCCAGGAACCCGTCCCCGTCCGGGAGGGTGACACCGTCGAAGATCTCAAAGAGCGGGTGCTCTACGAGGGTGAATTCAAGGCGTATCCCCGTGCAATCGAGTGGTTCGCCGAAGATCGCGTCGAGATCGATCGGGAATCCGGAACGGTTTCCGTCGAGGGCGACGACGGCGGGTCCTATCCCGCCCGTCGGATCGACAGCGACGACCGCGTCCGCCAGCTCCGCTACGGTGAGAACCCCCACCAGGACGCCGCCCTCTATGCCGATCGGACCTGCGAGGAGGCCAGCGTCGTCCACGCCCCGCAACTCAACGAGGGCGCGAAGGGGATGGGCTACAACAACTACAACGACGCCGACGCGGCGCTGAACATCGTCAAGGAGTTCGACGAGCCAGCGTGTGCAGTCATCAAGCACACCAACCCGGCAGGCTGTGCGGTCGCCGAATCGATCAGCGAGGCCTACGCCGACGCCCTCTCGACTGATCCCAAAAGTGCTTTCGGGGGGATCGTCGCCCTCAATCGGACGTGTGACGCCGCGACGGCCGAGCAGATCGTCGAGTCCTTCAAAGAGGTCGTCGTCGCGCCGGGGTATACCGACGATGCCCTCGCGGTGCTCTTCGAGAAGGACAACCTCCGCGTTCTCGACGTGAGCGAGCAGTTCGATCCCACCGAGACGGTGACCGAGAAGCCGATCGTCGGCGGCCGACTCGTTCAGGATCGCGACCTCCAGACGGTCACACGCGAGGATCTCGAAGTCGTCACCGAGCGCGAGCCGACCGACGAACAGATCGAGTCGATGCTGTTCGCCTGGCAGACCATCAAGCACGTCAAATCCAACGCGATCCTCTTCGCGAAAGGGACCGAGACGGTGGGCGTGGGCGCGGGCCAGGTCTCTCGGGTCGACGCCGTCGAGATCGCGAAGATGAAAGCCGAGGCCGACGCCGAGGGCAAGGACGCCGACGGCGCGGTGATGGCAAGCGACGCGTTCTTCCCGTTCCCGGACGGCATCGACGCGGCCGCCGAGGCCGGCATCGAGGCGGTCATCCAACCCGGCGGGAGCGTCAACGACGAGGACGTGATCGATCGGGCCGACGAACTCGACATGGCAATGGTCTTTACCGGGACGCGGGCGTTCCGACACGATTGAGTCGCGCTCCTCACGCCGTCATACGTTCTTGTCGTGATTGACCGGCATCCGCCAACCTGGAGTCGGCGTCATCCGAAATAATCGACGATTGACATCCTCTTCCGCCTGAAGGCGGAGGAATCCCGAGTCAAGCGAATCGAAGATTCGCGTACATCGCAAATCTCCGATTTGCTCAGC
>ENA-ORCS01001015-ORCS01001015.1-marine-metagenome-genome-assembly--contig:-NODE-1015-length-13996-cov-3.137007_pt1 | contig 13996 bp, 13 predicted proteins | sample MGYA00237781_ERZ508513 | MGnify/ENA primary metagenome ERZ508513 (study PRJEB26184, sample SAMN06268793) | marine metagenome | isolation source: Eden Landing Ponds, San Francisco, CA, USA | place...
CCCGGCGGCCGCGGACTACCCGGTCTTGAATCTCGGCCAAGCCGCGACGATCGTCCTCTATGAGATGCGCTCGCTGACCCTCGAATCGACACAGCTTCCGGACCCGGATCACGAGCGAGCCACCGAGCGGGAGATCGAGGGGCTTCACGACCAGTTCGGATCGTTCCTCGAAGCGATCGATCACCCCGAGGAGAAGCGCGCCAAGGCCGGTCGGCTCTTCCGTCGACTGGTCGGCCGCGCCCACCCGACTGACCGGGAGGCGGTCTCGCTCAGGGGGATCTTCCGGCGCGGGGCGCAACGTGTTCGCGAGACGGACGATGGATAAGGTTTGCCCATAGGCGTCGAAACGTCATTGTTCAAGATGGTCGTCGAGTGCCGTGATGACTGCGTCCTCGTCGACGAGATCACGTCTGGAAAATCGAACGTCGGGTTGTAGTGTTCCCCGGTGGAGCAAAACCTTGGTGTCGGTCACAGTGACCCCATCGAACGCCGACCACGGTGTGAACAGGCGCGTCCCGTGTGGCTTCTGCAGACGACGTTCGAGGCCCGCAGGCGTCACTCGATACGTCCGTCTTGAACTCATTGTGTTCGCGACTAACGTCAATACGGTGAATAAAAAGAAGAGCTGTATGATCGCCATCGGTTCGAAGAGAATCTCGAGCCACCCAAAATACAGCAGTATGCCGACAAAAAATATCGCCCCAAGTATAATTCCCCCAGCAACTGCCTTGATTCGATCAGCTCGTGTCCAACCCGCAGTCCACTTGACGACAACATCTTTCTCGTTGACTGCCGCGTCAGCGAGTCGGTTGCGTGCCATATGGACGAGAATATCGCCCAAAAACGATGCCACTAATCCCAGAATGAACCCAGTAAATCCGACGAGCGCCGTCGCAGTCTCCGTTTCGATACCGGTAGCGACGTGGCCGACAAACTCGATCATATGGAAAAAGTAGCCGACGACCGGCACGAGTCCAACGAATGGAACTAGCCATCTCAGATGACCATCACCAAGCCACACGATCACCTCTCCTCTACGAGCGACTCGCCGTGCCACGACAGCAGTAGTAGCGATTGTGGCCAGTCCAAGCAACGCAACTACGAGTTGTTTGTCTCGTAACTGGAGCCGATTCACAGCGACGAAGACGACTGTAGGGACAACCAGTGCTGCAAGGTAACTTCCGGCTACGAGCGAAAAGCGCATATCAACCTGCCCTGCTATCAGGGAACCGTTCCTATCTTGTCCTGGTCTTTTATTCATACTTAATGAATTCTATGGTGTATTTCCCGTCCGACATTTAAAAATATGAATGCCCACACTTATCCCGACGATTTGGGCCGGTAGATTGGCTATATTTTTCAACCGTTCCTGAGAAGGGGCGGCTATGACATCCTACGATGAAGTCCAGCAGATGGTCGTCGACTCGGAGTTCACCGACTGGATCCGGTTCCAGAACCTCGGTGTCTGGACGTTTCAGGACGACGTGGCGCTGCGGATCGCCCAACAGGAGCAACTCGGGCAGTCCCAGCAGCCGTGGACGACCCAGTTCCAGGCCCAGAGCGTTCGATACGGCTACGTGATCTATTACAACAATTCGCCGGTGGAGTACCACGTGATCGTCGGCGTCGATAACAACCGCGCGTTCGTCCCGGAACCCCGCCAGCCACAGTCGCCGGAGGGATCGTTCACGATCACGCCGTATCAGCGATCACTCGGTGATATTGTCACCGGCGATCCCGGAACGCTCGACTCCTATCTGAGTCGGGCCGGGATCGTCGTCGAAGAACAGTGACGACCGCCGTCTCATAGTAATTACTGTAAGTCTGTTCCGGGTCGACCGCACGACTGCGTACGGTCGCACCGGTAAATCGTTACAGTAATCACTATCAGTCGTCACTGTCGATGATCTCATAGTGATTACTGTAAGTCTGCTCCGGGTCGACCGCATGACTGCGTACGGTCGCACCGGTAAACCGGTACAGTAATCACTATCAATCAACATCCAGTGAGACGCCCCAGCGTTCGTCGTCATAACTTCGCTGGCGTTCGCTATCGAATCGCTGCTCGATCGCACGTCGTAACATCTCTTTTCCCTCCCGGTCGATCCTGGCAAGTTCGTCGGCCTTCGCCACCGGGAGTGGCGGCCCGCGCTCGGCAGCGATTTCCCCAAGTATGTGTCGCGTCAGGTCCTCACGAACGCTCTCGTCTGCTGTAATCGCATAGGGTGCCTCAATCCGGTAGGTGATATCCGTGCGTGGGTCGTATACGACGAAAAACGTCACTTCGTAGGCTTCGGGCTCAAGCGATCGATTCAGCCCAAGATCGTTCCCCTGTATTGACAGCAGTCGGTCGGTTCCGAGTCGGGACCGAAACCAGTTCGTGCACGTGAGAGAGTCAGTGTCGAGCGCACCCCCGTCGCGACGTTCGAGGATGTGTGCGAACAGGGCGGCGTCGTTGACCCACGGTGCGTTAGTCTGCAAACGTAGCGCTCGCGTGATCGCGTTGCTCGCGCTATTTTTTACGAACCCGATCAACGGGACATCGCGTTCGACAAACGTCTCGACGAGATCGACGTAGTTCTGTATCACACTTCGGGGACGTTCGTGGTCATGCAGGAGATCGGCCAGTTCCGGGTGACGGTCCGTCCATTTCAGTAGTCCTGTCGGATAGATCGGTCCGTCCAGAATCAGCAAGTCCGAGACCACATCAGCCTGCAACTGCGCGTGGTGGCTCTCAGCCAGGTACAGTGCGAGCGCGTGGACGACCGTCTGGGCATACCTGTCGACTCGAGGAACCTGGATGATTCGCTGGCGGGTGTATCCTTCGTCGTATGCCCGCCACTCGTCCTCTTCAACATCGATGGTTGCGTCGTTGGTGTGAGTGCTGACAACGACTGTGCGGCCGCGATGGAGATCAAGGTCGGAGGGGACCGCACTCATCGCAGCCTGGGCGACGTCAAGTACGAGGCCGTTTTTGAACGTCGTGGGATTAATCGTGCCTGAATCCAGACCGTGCTGGGTCGGAAACGCTGACTCCTGAAGGGCAGCGTCTGAGACATCGACGGTGCGACGGCGCTGCTCGCCGAGTGGTTCAAGCACGGGCTCGCCGTCTGCATACAGCGGGTCGAGCAACTCAGCCCAGACCGTCTCGGCGAGATCCTGGTGGTCAGTGTCGGGGATACCGTCGCTGAGGCGGCCAGCAAGCCGAGCGATGCCGTCGACGTGCACCGGATCGAGCGTCATAGCAGGTGTTCGAGAGTGACGGTCAAAACAACCGCGGTCGTGTCCCTCGCCGGACTTCATGGTTGTCCCGGGTAGCAGCATCCGCTGGGAACGGACGGGCCAGCGGTGACGGCAGACTGCAACCAAGCTTGCGGCCGCCGTATCCAGTACTCGCCGTTGCAACGGCGAAAGAGCAGTCTGACCAACTGACACCCGTGGGACCTCAATGGATTTATATACCCGGAACATGACGATCTATTTTGACGATGGCTGACAATAGTATTCGCCGTCGGAGGCTGCTAGCCTCTGGTGGTTGTGGGGTAGTGGGTCTGATCGCCGGCTGTTCGTTTGTAAACGGGTCAGACGAATCAGACGAAACGCCAGCCGGAACTGAGACCGAGACACAGACTGCAACCGAGACACAGACTGAAACCGAGACACAGACTGAAACCGAGATACAGACTGAGACCGAGACACAGTCAGAGAGAGGAACCGAAACAGAACCGTCGGGGGAACCGGCAGTTCTTCGAGCGGGCTTCGAATCAAACGAACTCGGGACGCATTTCGAGGACACAGGTGAACGCGGCGTACAGCCGAAGCTGACGACCGAACATAGTGACACCGGTCAGGCACTGCTATTGCCGTCAGAGCCTGGTAGTGACACAGGAAACCGCGTCACAACCGTCTCAGAGTTCGAACCACCCGTTCGAATCGAAGCCAAGGTGAAACCGCTACGTGAGGTCACGGACAAGACAAAGATAACTCTCGCTTTTGATGTCCCAGATTCGCCATATAAGTCGACAGTTCACCTCTCTAAGTACTTTGAGGAGCCAGTTACGATGGTCGCGAACACAGCAAATGGGGAGAAGGTCTTCCGTGGCCTCTCGACAGAGCTTCCACCGGTTGGAGAGTGGACAGACTTCTCTCTGGTCGTTCGTTCCGGCGAAGTAACGGCCTCCGTTGGCAGTGTCGAACAGACATGGTCTATTGACGAATTCGATCCAGCGGCGGGCCACGTCTTTCTTCGGACGAACGCCTGGTCAAACGCATCGAAGGACGTGAGTGCGGCCTTCGATACTGTTCGAATTCACAGGTGAGCCGGGCGAGTGTCTTGGGGTCGTCTAGGAATTGGAGTCCACGGGCGATACGAAGCGGATGCCACGAGGTCGTCCCGAAATCGAAGATGTCCGTGATGAGCATTGGACAATGTCCAAGGTGCCTGCGGGCGGGCTGAACCCGCGAGCAGATCACGAGAATCCTCGGACCACTTGACACCAAGGCGGTTGACATCCGAGACCCTCACTTCCGTCGCGTCTCGCACGGGTTCAGTCGCTGGCTCTCAACGTCTTCCTCAGGGACTCAGACGTTGACGATCTCGCGGGAAGATCACGGCCTCACGGATGTTGTCGAGCCCGAGCATCGTCATCACGAGCCGTTCCCCGCCAAGGCCCCAGCCGGCGTGAGGCGGCATGCCGTACTTGAACATCTTAGTGTAGTACTCGAAGGCCTCCGGGTCGAGCCCTTGCTGTTCGAACCCGTCGACGAGGTGGTCATAGCGGTGCTCACGCTGACCGCCCGAGACCAGTTCCATCGACGGATGCATCATATCGAAGCCCGTCGAGAGTTCTTCGTCGTTGTCGTGATCCTTGATGTAGAAGGGCTTGATCTCGCTGGGCCAGTCGGTAATGAAGTAGTGCTCGCCGACTTCTTGACCGAGGACGTGCTCGGCCTCCGTCGAGAGGTCGTCGCCCCAGACGAGCGGCTCGTCGAGTTCGCCCGTCGCGTTGATCCGCTCGATGGCTTCCTGGTAGGTCAATCGGGGGAACTCACCGTCCGGCACCTCGAATTCCTCCGCGAGGTCAAGCGCCTCCAGTTCGCGCTGGCAGTTCTCGGCGACGCCCTCGTAGGCGGACTTGACGACGTGTTCGCAAACGTCCATCGCGTCCTGATGGTCGAAGAAGGCCGACTCGAAGTCGATGGAGGTGGCCTCGTTGAGGTGTCGCGGCGTGTTGTGTTCCTCGGCGCGGAAGATCGGGCCGATCTCGAAGACCCGCTCCAGTCCGGAGCCGACCATCAGCTGTTTGAACAGCTGCGGGCTTTGATTCATGAACGCCTCGCTGCCGAAGTAGGTTATCGGGAACAGTTCAGTCCCGCCCTCGGTTCCAGTAGCGACGATTTTGGGCGTGTTGATCTCAGTCGCGTCGACCGATCGGAAGGCCTCTCGGGTACTCCGAAGGACCTCTGCGCGGATCTCGAACACAGCCTTGACTGCGGGCTTGCGCAGATCTAGCGTCCGGTTGTCCAGCCGTGTCGACAACTCGGCGTCGACCTTCTCCGAAGGGTCGAGAGGAAGTTCCGGATCGGCCTCGGCGATGATATCGACTGACTCAGGGACTATTTCGACGCCCGTCGGAGCGCGTTCCTCTTCCTCGACTGCACCCGTGACCGCGACGACGCTTTCGCGGTGGACGTCCAGTCCGGTCGCAACCAGGTCATCGTCCATCTCGTCTTTCTCGAATTTGACCTGGATCTTGCCAGTCGTGTCTCGTACGATGATGAAAGCGATACCACCAAGGTCGCGAATCTCGTGCACCCAGCCCTTGACCGTCACGTCATCACCGGGCTTGGCCTCTGCAGTGTATGTTCGGTCGTCCATGCTCAGGGGTATTGGTCGACCTGACTTAAACACCGTTTATTCGGTCCGGCGAGTGACTGTGTGGCACAGCTATCGACATACCTGTTCGACCGCGAGAGCGGGACGTTCACAACGAGAGAACAGACGGTGTCGTAGACCAGCAAATATCCTACCTGCAGGACGGGAAGCCTCGCCGTTCACGGCGAGGAGGATGTCATTCTCGAATACTATAATGAATTTCCGGGACAGAAACCTTCATTCGTGTGCCAGGACAGAACACACGTATGGATATTGAAGAGATTACCACAGTTACAGTTCTGGGTGCAGGAAACATGGGACACGGTATTGCCGAGGTCGCGGCGATTGCGGGCTATGACGTGCGGTTGCGTGATATCGAAGACGACCTCGTTCAGGAAGGGTACGAGACCATCGAATGGTCACTGGACAAACTCGCTGAGAAGGATCGTCTCGATGCGGACCCCGAGACGATTCTGGACCGGGTCTCGCCGCTGGTCGATCTCTCGGCGGCCCTCGAAGACGCAGATGTCGTCATTGAGGCCGTGCCGGAGGTCATGGAGATCAAGACCGACGTGTATGAGGCGGTGGCAGAACATGCCCCTGATCGGGCAATCTACGCGACGAATACGTCCAGTCTTTCTATCACCGACCTCTCGGAGGTGACGGACCGCCCAGAGCAGTTCTGTGGGATGCACTTTTTCAACCCGCCCGTGCGGATGCAACTGGTCGAAGTGATCACCGGCGCACACACGAGCGACGACACCATCGAGACGATCGAAGCCCTGGCCGAGGCGTTCGGGAAGACGCCCGTCAGGGTGCACAAGGACAGCCCAGGGTTCATCGTCAATAGAGTGCTCACACCGCTGTTGAACGAGGCGTGCTGGGCCGTCCACGAGGGCGACGCCGACATCGCGACCGTCGACAGCACGAGCAAGTACGACATCGGCCTGCCGATGGGAGCGTTCGAACTCGCCGACCAGGTCGGTAACGACGTCGCCCACCACGTGCTAGAGTACGTCAACGCAGAACTCGGACAAGCCTACGAACCGTGTCCGCTGCTGACTGAAAAAGTCGAGGCCGAGCAGTTCGGCGAGAAGACCGGTGAGGGGTGGTATGACCACGACGAAGGAGTCGCGATCCCCACCGACGCGGGCGATCGGGCGATCAAACGCCGCCTGCTCGCGGTGCTGGCAAACGAGACGGCCAAACTGATCGATAACGATGTCGCCCCGATCGAGGCCATCGACGAGGCGATGATGCTCGGCGCTGGGTTCCCCGAGGGCCCCGGCAAACTGGCCGACGAGGCGGGGGTCACGACGCTCGTCGAGACCCTGGAAGAGCGCCACGCCGAGACTGGCCATCCGCGCTATGCGGCCAGTGACGCGCTGGAAGGGATCGCGGACAATGGTGGGTTCTACCCCGACGGGGACGAAACGGACAATCGGGCATACGAACAGATCACCGTCACGGTCGAGGATCGCGTGGGTCACATCGAGATCGACCGCCCACACCGGATGAACTCGATCACCGTCCAGATGCTCGAGGAGATTGATCAGGCCGTCGAACGCCTACAGGACGACGACGTCCGGGCGCTGCTCGTGTCAGGTGCCGGCGACCGGGCGTTCTCCGCCGGATTCGACGCTGCTTCGGCCGCCCCGGGCAGCGGGCTCGAAGCGACCGAACTCTCGCGGTACGGACAGCAGGTCTTCGGCGCGCTCGAGGAGTGTCCCAAACCGGTCGTCGCGGCGGTCGACGGCTACTGTCTCGGCGGCGGGATGGAACTGGCCACGGCTGCGGACATGCGGATCGCCAGTGAGGGCGCACAGTTCGGGCAGCCGGAGCACGATCTCGGATTGCTGCCGGGTTGGGGCGGGACACAGCGGCTCAGCGCCATCGTCGGCGAGGGTCGGGCAAAGGAGATAATCTTCACGGCCCGCAGCGACTACGACGCCGAGACGATGGCCGATTACGGATTTGTCAACGAGGTCGTCGATAGCGGGGCCTTCGAAGAGCGAGCCTGGGAACTGACACGGGAGTTGGCCGCTGGCCCACCGATCGCCCAGAAGTTTACGAAGCGCGCGATGCTCGCGGGCCGCGACGACACCGACGCCGGGCTGGAGGTCGAAGCGTCCGCATTCGGCCACCTCTTTACGACTGACGATGTCTGGGAGGGGCTGGCCGCTTTCCAGCAGGACCGCGATCCGGAGTTCGAAGGGAGGTGAATCTCGCGACCTGAATCTGTCGTCGGTCCAAAGAATTACCACCGTTCCTGCCGGCCCTTGCGTATGGATCGTCAGACGCCACTCTACCGACGCCACGATGATCGGGGGGCCAGCTTCACCGACTTCGGCGGCTGGGAGATGCCGGTCGAGTTCGACTCGATCCGGGAAGAACACCAGCGCGTCCGCGAGGCAGTCGGCAAGTTCGACGTCTCCCATATGGGTCAGATCGAAGTGACCGGCCCCGACGCGGCGGCGCTGTTGCAGCGACTCACGACCAACGACGTGGCCGCGCTCGATCCCAGCGAGGCTCAGTACGCGGCGATCACTGACGAGGAGGGAGTTATGCTCGAGGACACGGTCGTCTACCGGCTACCGGACGGCAAGACGTACCTGTTCGTTCCCAACGCCGGCAACGACGTGGCGATGGCCGACCGCTGTCGGTGGATTCGCTCGACGTTTGATCTCGACGCTGAAATCGACAATACCACGACTGACTGGGCGATGATTGCGATCCAGGGCCCGGACGCCCCTGCTCGGTTCGAGACAGTGACCGACAGCCGGTATACGATCGATCGGTTCGAAATCGAGGGGACGGCGATCGCCGGTGTGGACTGTCTGGTAGCGGCAACGGGCTACACCGGCGAAGACGGCTTCGAGATACTAACACCGTGGGCGGAGGCAACAACCGTTTGGGACGCCTTTGACGTGCAACCGTGCGGGCTCGGCGCCAGGGACACCTTGCGCCTGGAGATGGGGCTGTTGCTCTCCGGGCAGGATTTCGATCCCGACGAACAGCCCCGGACCCCCTACGAGGCGGGGATCGGCTTCGTCGTCGATCTCGACACCGCCTTCGTCGGTCGAGACGCGCTTGAGGTTGCCCGGGAAGCAGGGGTCGAAGAGACTCTGTGCGGCGTCGAGCTGCTCGATCGCGGCGTACTGCGCCACGGCCACACTGTCACGACGCCGGACGGCGAGGGGATCGGCCACGTCACCAGCGGGACGATGAGTCCGACGCTCAGTGTCTCGATCGGGCTGGCATACGTTGATAGCGAATACGCAGAGTCCGACGAGACCGTTCGAGTGGTTGTCAGGGACGAACCGAAGAAAGCACGTATCAGGGCCACACCATTTCTCGATAGATGAGCTTTGACATCCCCGAAGGGCTACGCTACCTCGACTCCCACGAATGGATCGACGTGACCGACGGCACCGCACGCGTCGGCATCTCGGACGTTGCACAGGACGAACTCGGTGACGTGGTCTTCGTCGAACTCCCGGCGGACGGCGACCACTTTGACGCGGGCGCGGAGTTCGCCGTCGTCGAGAGTATCAAGGCCGTCTCGGACGTGTACATGCCGGTCTCCGGCGAAGTAGCCGCGGTCAACGAGGCACTGCTCGACCGGCCCGAACTGATCAACGAGGAGCCATACGGCGACGGCTGGCTCGTCGAACTGGAACTGCAAGACACCGACGAACTCGACGAGCTGCGCTCCGCCGAGGCATACGCCGAACGGATCGAAGACTGATACAGACCGATAGCGCATACCTCCGTCTTCAGGCGGAGGTCAAGCGGTAGGCATAGTGCGTCAATCCACAAGTCCCGCCATTACTGGATTTCCCACGCTTCACCGAAGGTATTAACACGCCGACGAACCATAGTGTGAACACGGATGAAGACCACACGGCACGCGACCTACAACCTCAACTACCACATAGTGTGGTTGCCGAAGTCTCGCAGAACAGATGGTTCTGCGGACATCGCGGAACAGGGTTCCGCTCAGTACCGTCAGTCGGTACTCGTCAACGAGGTCGCCGACCGTGTGCGAGACATCCTCCACGAGATCGCCGACGACAAGGGCTTGGAGATAATCGACCTGACCGTTCAACCCGACCACATCCACCTGTTCGTCAGTAGTCCACCGAAGCACGCGCCGTCACTTCTCGCCAACTGGTTCAAGGGTATTTCCTCGCGGAAATACAACCACCGCTACGCCGACAACGACGGCGAGAAGATTCGATGGGCACGGGGCTACTACGCAGGAACGGCGGGGCACGTTTCCAGCGAGACGGTGCAGGACTACATTCAGCGTCAACAGAACTCATGAGTTCTGTTTGGCACACGAGAAACGCCGCGTTTCTCGGGACGTCACAAGGAGGATGACCAATGACGGAACTCACCAAGACGCTGGAACTGAAACTGGTAGACCCGAACGCGCACAAACGGCGGAAACTCCGCGAGACGCGGGACGCCTACCAGCAGGCCCTTCAAGATGCGTTCGACGCTGGTTGCACCACGCAGACCGAAGCGAACGATGTGGTGGTCAACTACGACCTGTCGGGATACGCGAAGAACGCCCTCAAGAAGTACGTCCCGCAGTTGACGACGACGTACAACGCGGGCGACCTTCACGACGACCACCCTGTTCGGTTCACCAACGAGGGGGTACGCCTCGACCACCAGCCCAAGAACGCTATCGAGTGGTACGTCAAAATCCCGCACCACGAGGATTACCACCTCTGGATGCCAGCACAGCCGAATCCCGACCAACGGGACTGGCTGGAAGCGTTGAACGCTGGTGACGCAGAGATGGGTGAGAGTCGGCTGTTCCAGCGGGATGGGACGTGGTATCTCCACGTCACCGCCACCCGCGATGTGGAGGATTGTTCCAAGGTGTCCGCCGATGAACGGACGCCGATCGGAGTGGACATTGGGGAAGCGTCACTCGTCACGGTGTGTCACCGCGACGGCCACGGTTCTCCGACCCGCCCTGAACTATGGGCTGACGAAGGCAAAACCGTTCGTCGGCTTCGCAAGACCTACTTCACCGCCACGCGACGGCTTCAAGAACGCGGAAGCGAGCGTCTCGCCGAGTCATTCGGTGACGACCTGTGGAACCAGATAGACGACGTGCTCCATCGTGTCACCCGCGAAGTCGTGGAGTACGCCGAATCCGTCGAGAATCCCGTGCTGGTTCTGGAAGACCTGACGTACATACGGGAGTCGATGGACTACGGCGAATATATGAACCGCCGTCTCCACGGATGGGGATTCGCCAAACTCCATGCGCAGATACGGTACAAGGCCGTTGAGAAGGGGATTCCTGTCGAGACGGTGAATCCTCGAAATACCTCGAAGGAGTGCCATGCGTGCGGTGAAGTTGGGTATCGCCCGAGGCAGGCGACGTTCAAGTGTACGAACGACGACTGCTGGATGGGCGAGTACCAAGCCGATGTGAACGGGGCGATAAACATCGCAGACCGCTACCTCAGCGGAGAGAGTCGTTTCAGAGAACACGAGAACGACGATGACTCGGCTGAGGATGGGGCGTGTTTGACCGCGCCACAAGACAGCCAAGCCGATGCTGAAGTCCAGCAGGAGACGCTTGGAACGTATGCGTCTTGAAACCAGAGGGTCGTTGCACTCGGCCTGAAATCCCGTGGCGGGATTCCCGCGTCTTCAGGCGCGGGAGGAGGTCAATCTGCCGGCTGCTCCGCCGGGCTGTCGGGAACACGACCGCAGGGGCGACAGCTGGGCGAAGAGACGGCAGACATCGACGACGGTCAGACGTCTGATCGAGGCGGCCGTGGCTGTTCCGTATCGAGAAGTTCTGCGAGCAGGTTGTGCTGGGCAGCCGCGAGGTGTTCGGTGAACGTCGGCGTCGCGATATCCAGTGCGCCCGCGACCTCGCTCGCAGTGGCCCCTTTCGGGTGATCGAAATACCCCATCTCGTAGGCCGTATCGAGCACCTCACGCTGGCGCGCAGTCAGTACGTTCAGATCGACGATAGTGCTGTCGTCGTCTTGGTCGTCGTCCGATCGCGTCAGCCGGCGTATTCGAACGCCCTCATGTGCGTCCCGCAAATCTGCGATTACGTCTCGAACCGTCGTGAGATCCGTCGTCAGAAAGGTCAAAACGACTGATCCAGTGACAATCTGCATGTCTCGGACTGTACAGCCAGTCTGTTCAACGAGTTCGCAGACACAGCCCTGGTCGGCCGCACGCGAGAACCGATAGACCGTTCGATCGTCGTAGGAGAAGATCGGTTCGGCGTCGAATTCCTCGATCCACTGTTCGTTGTGGCCGACTGTGAACTCTTCGGTGACAGTACCCCTGTCGTCCGCTCGTGTCCCCCGAGAGACCGACGAAACTGTGCCTGACGCATCTGCCAACTGGCATACCGATGGCCCGTCGACACAGACCTCAACACAAATCCCGGTCATAGCTTGGGATTGTGTCTCCCCTCTCATTGCAGTGTGTGCGAACACGTTCGGTTTTGTTTGGGGCCCCCACCCGTCGAATTAGCCCAGACATATAATTCTATCTCCGAATATATACATTATATCCATTACATAAAGGGCCTTAGACATTAGGGTTTGGGTATACTGTCGAGTGGTGAAAATCGAGTAGACGGGCCCACACTGTGGCGACATAACAGACCCTGTCCCGCAGTGTGGCTATCGAACTATGAATCGGAAGACACTCGTCATACTCGCGGTGGTAGTCGCGGTCTTGCTCCCGATGTGGTTCGTCTCGCTGCACGGCGAACCGCCGTCGGAAGAAGTCGCGATCGACGGGAGTGTCTCGGAGATGCAGCCCCTAGAGAGCATCGTCGACACGCCGAACAAGCTCTCACCCAGCCAGGTCGGCGTGATTATCTGGGTTGCTCTCTTCGGTCTCTTCGGGACGCTTGCAGCCGCCCACCGCTTTATGAATCGCGCAGTGAGACCTCCCGACACGGCAGCTGACGGTGGCCAGCCGGGGTGGTCATGGATCGACACCGACCACCGTTGGGTGGTCGCGTACCACGAGGCGACCGAATCCATTGAGGGACTGGCCGCGATGGGCGCGCTGGCGGGACTGGCTATCGTCTTTGCAGCGCTGTTCACCGGCGAGTACCTGACGGTGGCACGCACCCAGTACTTCGGGCTGTACGCGACCGGGATGTTCCTCTCGCTGGCCGGGCTGACGGTAGCGTACTACGCCTGGTTCATGCCACACGTCGAGGTCGCCGAACACAGGGGGCACGACTGATGGACAGACACGACCACACCGACGACTGTGAGACGTGTGACGGCGGCGAACCGGCACGGCCGAGCATCTACACCGACGCCAGAGCCAAGATGCAGCGCCGCGATTACGCCAAGGCGCTGGCAACTGTCGGAGGCCTCACCGCCGTCGCGAGTCTGGCCGCGCCGCTGGCCGGGTTGCAGCGGGTCTTCGAACGAGAGTACACCGGCCCGATATATGGCGACGAGATCCCGCTCGTCGACGGCAACGGCGATCGAATTATGGAGTCACGTCTCAGCGAGGGCGAACAGCTCACCGTGTTTCCCAAGCCGCGACCCGGACTAGGGGATGCGCCGACCCTGCTCGTTCGCTTCCCGGAGTCGGCGTACGGTGGCGAGACTGATTTGGCCTTCACCGCCGGCGGGTACGCCGCGTACTCGAAAGTGTGCACGCACGCGGGTTGTATGGTCGACGACCGGGAGAACTCGACGTGGGTCTGTCCCTGTCACTACGCGAAGTTCAATCCGAAGGGCGGAGCTTCGGTCGTCGGCGGACCTGCACCACGCCCGCTGCCGCAGCTGCCGATCACGATTTCGAGCGGCGGCTATCTGATCGCAACAGGCGACTTCGAGGGGCCGATCGGCCCCGGAGGTGAGTGATGTCGCTGGCTCAGATGCTGTATCAGTGGGCCGACGACCGGTTTGATCTGGACGACGCCGAGGAGTTCGGCGGCAAGGCCTTCCCCGCCGAGGACTCGTTCCTGCTGGGAGAGATCGCGTTGTTCTGCTTCGTCATGCTCGCGCTGACCGGAATTTTCCTCGGCTTCTTCTTCGAGCCGTCGACCTCGGCGACGACCTACGAGGGCAGCGTCGCGAAGTTCCAGGGCGAGGA
>ENA-ORCS01001016-ORCS01001016.1-marine-metagenome-genome-assembly--contig:-NODE-1016-length-13987-cov-3.811215_pt1 | contig 13987 bp, 10 predicted proteins | sample MGYA00237781_ERZ508513 | MGnify/ENA primary metagenome ERZ508513 (study PRJEB26184, sample SAMN06268793) | marine metagenome | isolation source: Eden Landing Ponds, San Francisco, CA, USA | place...
AGGAGTCCCGCGCGGACGAGACGTTCTTCTCGCCGCGTCACGACCCCGACATCTACCCGCCCCACGACCGCATCCAGTCGATCCTCCAGTTCGACGAGGCGGCGGTCTGGGACACCTTCTGGAACTTCGTCGTCCCCGACACCGTCGAGGGTTACCCCGAGGAAGGCTACGTCCCGCAGGGCGCCGACGACCTCCCCGAGGGCATCGAGTGGGACGACATCCCCATCTCGCCGAAGTACGTCCAGGGCTTCCGCTCGCTGGGCAGCGAGGTCTCGACGGAGAAGTCCGCCGAGGAACCCGCCTGGCTGCAGGACCTGGAAGGCACGACCGAGCGCGCGGGCCGCGCCCAGGACAAAGAGGACCTGATGGAGCGCCTGCGCGACCTCGGTTACATGTAAGACGAGCTTTTTTCCCTCAGGGTCGCTCGCTTCGCTCGCGACCCCTCGGCAAAAAAGCTCGGCCAAAAAACCCGGACGTCTCGCTCACTGCGTTCGCTCGCGTCCGGCGAACCGCGCTCGCTTCGCTCGCGCGGACGCCACAACCGATCAGATTTCACCTTCGACACCTTGTTTTAACACCGCTGTCCCCCTCGAGACGAGTCTGACTGCAGCCGACGGCGGCGAGCAGTCCGTCACCCTCCACGAGAGCATCACCTGCGCCGGGCGCGACGCTAGCGAGGTGCACCGCAACAGTACGACCCGCGGGGGCGACGGATGAGTGAGGGCACCACGGAGGTGGAACTCGCTCGCGCTCGCATCGAACCCGGGAAAGATCAGCGCCCACGCCGTGAACCCGGCGGCGCCCATGATGCGTTCGTACAGTTCGAGTTCACCGACTCGCAGCCCCGCCGACAGCCCGATACCGACGGCCGTCACGACGCAGAGGACGAGCACGGTGACGAACGGGAGGGAGACGATACCGCCGACGACCTTCAGGTCGTGACTCCGCGTCGACAGGCCCCGCCTGCGCGCGACGGTGACGGCCACGACGGTCGTGACGAACGGCACCAGGACGAGTACGACCGCGTGATACAGCGACGAGAACGACACGAAGTCAATCGCGCCGTTCACGAGTGCGTCGCCGAGACTCGTCTCGTCGCCCGTCAGGATCGGTACCAGAAAGTACGCGACGACCCCCGCGAGCGACGTGACACTCCCCCCGAGGAGGCCCAGGACCAGTGCGCGATCCCCCCCGAGCGCGTCCGACCAGACTGCGGAGTCCCATACGAGTCACTACATCGACAGGTGATATCGGTCTGTCTCCGGAAGCGATGCCGGTCGGCACCGGGACTTATCTTCCCGACGGACGTACGGCGGACGATGCGACTGGACCGCCGGACGTTCGTGGCGGCGCTGCTGGCCGGTGCTGTGGGTGGGGTCACGCTCACGGAGGTGCGGAGTTACCTCGACCGGTTCGCGCCGCTGTCGGGCGGCGTCTACGAGGCGGCGACGCGCTCGCTGCCCGATAGCGTCGCGACGCCGTACGGTTCGGCGACGGTGCGATACGACGACACTGGCGCTCCGACGGTCCAGGCCGAGAGCGAGCGAGCGCTGTACTTCGCGGTGGGGTACGTCCACGCCGCCGACCGGCTCTTCCAGATGGACCTCTTTCGCCGGCGGATGGGGGGGACACTCGCCGCGGCCGTCGGTGAGCAGGGCGTCGAATCAGACCTGTTTCACACGCGGATGGACTTCCGCGGCGGCGCCGAGGCCAACTGGGAGGCCGTCCGTGACACGCCCGCCGGCGACGCCATGGAGGCCTACGTCGCCGGCGTCGAGGCGTACCGGACGAACGAGGCACTCCCCATCGAGTTCGGTCTGCTCGATTACGAGCCCGAGCCGTGGACGCCCGTGTCGTCGATGCTCGTCGAGAAACAGCTCGCGTGGGGCCTCACCGGGAGTTTCCGTTCGCTCCGGAAGGCGGTCGTCTCCGACGACCTCGGCGTGGACGTCGCCGAGTCGCTGTTCCCCGAACGCATGGACCACGACGTGCCGATCATCCGGACCGAGAGTGACACTGCCGGGGACGGGAGCGACAATAGTGATTCGGGAGATGGCGTGGACGGTTCCGGTTCTGACGGCGGGTCCGCCGACCTCGGGACGCTCCGCGGAGACGGGACGGCTTCGCTCGCGTCCACCCTCTCCGGATTCGAGTCACCCCGGGGTATCGGGTCGAACAGCTGGCTCGTCTCGGGCGAGGCGACGGCGAGCGGGCAGCCACTGGTCGCAAACGATCCCCACCTGACGCTCATCGCGCCGCCGGTCTGGTACGAGATGTCCCACCGCGGGCCCGAAATGGCCGTCGACGGCGTCACATTCCCGGGCGTTCCGTTCGTCGTCATCGGGCAGAACCGCTCGGGCGCGTGGGGCTTTACCAACACGGGCGCGGACGTCCTCGACGTCTACACCTACGAGATCGACGGCGACCAGTACCGGTACGGCGAAGGGTGGCGCGAGTTCGACACCGAGGAGCGCACGGTCGAGGTCTCGGGCGGCGGGGACCGGACGGTGACGGTCCGCACGTCGGTTCACGGGCCCGTCCTTCGCCGGGAAGGGACCACCGTCGGCGTCGCCTGGACGGGCTTTCAGGCCTCCCGGACCGCACAGGCCGTCTACGAACTCGACCGGAGTGGGAATCGCGAGGAAGCGGTCGCCGCGCTCGAGAAGTTCGACAGCCCCACGCAGAACGTCGTCTACGCGGACCGCGAGGGGGCGACGTTCTACGGCGTGACCGGGCTGATACCGGTCCGACAGACCGACGGCGACGTGGTTCGCGGCGACCGGGTGTTCGACGGGTCGGCCCGCGAGGCCGAGTGGCCCGGCTACACGCCCTACGGCCAGCCCGACCGCGACTCGGGGTGGATCCCCTTCGCTGAGAAACCACAGGTCCGGGACCCCGACTACCTCGCGACGGCGAACCAGCGTGTCGTCGACGACCCCGACTACTACCTCTCGGAGGGGTACTCGGCACCGTTCCGTGCCCGGCGGATATACGACCTGCTCGACGAGCGGGCGACGAGCGACGACCCCTTCGACTTCGAGTACATGCGCGAGGTGCAACTCGACACGCGCGACGAGCGCGCCGCGCTGTTCGCCGACGCGATCCTCGACGCTCGCGACCGGATGACCGAGCGGGCTCGACGGGCGGCCGACCGTCTCGAGGGGTGGGACTACCGGATGGACCGGGACTCGGACGGGGCGCTGGTCTTCGCGCGCTTCGTCGAGCACTACCGCCGTGCGGTCTTCGAGGAGACGCTCGACTCGGCGGGTCTCGACGGCGCGTACTACCCGAACGACTGGGTCCTTCTCGATCTCGACCCCGAGGGGTTCTGGTTCCGGGACCCACCAGCGGGCGACCCTCGCGAGCGCGCCGAGGCGGTCGCGACCGCGATGGACGAGACGGCGGCCGAACTCGACGAGCAGGGCTGGGAGACCTACGGCGACTACAACCGGACGAGGATCGACCACCCGTTCGACCTGGGCTTTCTGAACTACCCGCGCCTGCCGACCGACGGGTCGCCCGCGACGGTCCGGAACTTCCGGGTGGAGTCGGGCGCGGGCACGAGTTTCCGCCTGCTCGCTCGCTTCGACGGCGACCCCTCGCTGGGGGTGATCCCCGGCGGCAACGACGGCGACTACTTCTCCGACCACTACCACGACCAGCTGGCGGCGTGGGCCGACGGCGAGTACTTCGAGTTGACGCCGACGACCGACGGGTCCATCGACGTCCGGTTCCGGGGTGAGAACGATGGCTGACACGGACCAGCGACCGGCGGGAACGATGACTGACGCGGACGGGCGGTCGGCGGATTCGAGCCTGTTTAACCGCCTCTACGCGTCACAGCGGGACCCGCGCCGGCGACGGGGACTGGCGGCCGCTGCCGTGCTGGTCGGTCTGGTCCTCGCGACGGTCCACTGGGTGGGACTGTTCGTCGGTGGGGCGCTCGTGGGACTGTCCCAGCCGACGCTCCGGCGGGCGGTCCTCGCGGGACTTGGGTTCGGCGCCGCCGCCCTCGTCGTGGCGGCGGTTGGCGTCGTCACCGCCGGAACCCTCGGAGGGGTACTCGGGACGTGGCCGCTGGTCGCCATCGGGGTCGCGGTCCCGCTTCTCGCCGGTCCGCTCGGCGCGACGGTACGTGGCCTGTTCGCCGACGCACCCCGACGTGAGGGGGCCTGACGTGCCGGCGGTCGCCGCGTTCGATGTCGGCAGGGCCGACGGGGGTGTCCCGTCGTCGGCGTATCGGACGCCGGTTCGACGCGCTCGCGTGAACGCCGCTACGACGGGTCGGACGCCGTCTCCGGTCGGCGGCAGTGTTCGCCGACGCGAGAGACTGGGATTAAGTATCGGGGGGTGGTATCGGAAGGCGATGCAAATGCTAGACGAGGAATCCTACACGCGCCAGACGGCCATCATCACGTTCCTGTGGCTCGTGGCGATGTTCGTCGGTGGAATTCTGTTGCTCACGTTCAGCGGCGTCTTCCAGAACGTCTTCTGAGGAGTTTCGGGACGTGCGACCGGAGTCGAGTTACGGAGAATCAAGGAGAGAGCCCCGCCGTTCAGGACGTGGATGAATCCGACAAACCATCCACAATCAACCGACGATAGCAGGGCCGAGTCTCCCACGCCAACGCATATTTTCACAAACTATCACTTCGAATAGTGCGCTGATGAAGCGAGCCAACCAGTTCAACGTTCGCCCTCGCTCCGAGAAAGAGCGAGAGGTGTTCGGTCGCTGGTTGGGCGCTTCCGCGAGTCTCTGGAACGAGACAAACTACGCTCGCCGCCAGGCCTTCTTCGAAGACAACGAAGGCGTCTGGGACGCCGACACTGGCCGTCTCGAAGGGGAGTACAGGGGCGTCCTCAGCAGCTCTGTCGCCCAGCAAATCATCCGAAAAACAGCGAAGCGTGGCGGTCGTTCCTCTCGCTCAACGAGAAGTACCACGCCGGGAAACTCGATGAGAGGCCGTCACCACCGGGGTACTGGGGCGACGAAGACAACGGGCGAGTGCTACGCACCTACGTTCGCAACGACCAGTACACCATCGAGTACGGCGAACGTTCCCGACTCGAAGTCCCGATTGGTTCCGACCTGAAAGACGAGTACGGGTTCGGATACAGGGAACGTCTCCGTCTCGAAGTCGCTGGCGACCCGAAGTGGAGCGGCGAGCAAGCCCGACTTGAACTCGTGTACGACGAAACCGCCGAATCGTTCAGGGCCTTCCAACCAGTCACCATCCCTGCTTCTCGACTGGACTCACCACTGGCTTCGCACGAAGCCGCTCCGGACGTGGGCGCGAACAACCTCGTCGCCTGCACGACGACGACCGGCCAGCAACTCCGGTACGAAGGACGCGACCTCTTCGAGCAGTTCCGCGAAACCGCGGAACGAATCGCACACTACCAGTCACTCCTTGAAGACCAGCGCAAAACCAGCAAGCGTATCGACCGCTTGCGCCGCAAGCGGACGAACCGCCGCAACCACGCTCAAGACGCGCTCGTGCGCGACCTCGTGGAACGCCTACACGCCGACGGCGTCTCGACGCTGTACGTTGGCGACATTGAGGGCGTTCTCTCGACACACTGGTCGCCGGTTGTGAACGAGAAGACGCACAACTTCTGGGCGTACCGCCGATTCATCAACCGGCTCGAAAGCGTCTGCGAGGAGTACGGTATCGCGGTTGCGGATGAGTCCGAGGCGTGGACGAGTCAGGAGTGTCCCGGGTGTGGCAAACGAGAGGAGACGATTCGCCACGAGGATTCGCTGACGTGTCCGTGTGGATTCGAGGGACACGCCGACCTCGTAGCCTCGGAATCGTTCCTGAGACGGCAGACGAATGCGGTTGGGTCGATGGCACGGCCCGTGTACCTCAAGTGGAACAATCACAGTTGGCGGGGAGACCATAGCCCGCCCTCCATCGCGGTGGAGACAACGGCCAACGAGGAGTACACAAACGAGTACCGCATCGAGCGGGAATATCGCTCACGGGGACTCGGACGACTGAGACTCCCACCTGAGGAAGCCTCGCCCTTCAGGGCGGGGCGGATGTCAACGCCGCGGTGACGGAACCGTCGGTCGCGACCGTCGGTCGGGGAACAAGTTACATAGTGGTCGAGAGCATCGGGTGGGGTAATGGCGCGACTCGACACGGGGCGGCCCACCGGGGGGCCGGGGACCGCCCGCCGCGCCGTCACCCGAGTGGGGTCGGGTGGTCGGACAGTCCGCGCGCCCGTTCGTCGGTCGACGCGACCGGCGGAGAGCCACTGCCCGCGCAGTCGACTGGACACCGTCCCTCGGGGGTTGCACCGATGACCCAGCAGCCCTCGACGGGCGACCTGGTACTCGGGCGGTACGAGCTCGCCGAGAACGTCGGCGAGGGCGGGTTCGCGGACGTCTACCGCGCGGTCGACACCACCACCGGCGGCGAGGTGGCGGTCAAGTACCCCAACTACGAGGGGAGTCGCAACGACCGCGACGTCATCGACCAGTACTTCGAGAAGGAAGCCGAGACGCTCCGGCGCATCGACGAGGCCGGCGGCCACGACAGTCTGATGTCGCTGGTCGAGTACGACGACCACGACGGCGTCGCCGTGCTCGTCGTCGAGTACGTCGACGGCTACGAACTCGACAGCGCGATCCACCGGACGGGGCCGCTGGACGACGTCGAGGAGGTCCGCGAGATCGGGATCGCGCTCTGTGACGCGATGAGTTTCCTCCACGAGAACGAGATCGTCTACCGCGACCTGAAACCGGACAACGTCATGGTCACCAACCGGGGTGGGTCGGTGACGCCGGTCCTCATCGACTTCAACACCGCCAAGGGGTTCGACCCGACCGAGGACACCGACAAGGCGACGACTATCGTCGGCCCGTACAAGCCCCGTGAGGTCGCCGAGGCCGACCAGACCGACGTCCGCCAGGGACCGTGGTCGGACGTCTACTCTGTCGGGAAGATCCTGCTCTACCTGCTCAAGGGGACGGTCCCCCGCAAGGACGGCGTCGACCCGCGCGACTTCGGTGCGGAGTGTGAACCCTACCTCGCCGAGATCGTCGAGAAAGCCACGCGCACCGACTACGAGCAGCGCTACCGGAACGCGACCGCGATGGGGCACGTCCTCGAATCGCGAGATTCGAGTTCGCCGCCGACGGCGACGCTCCGCCACGTCGAGGCCGACACCGAGTACACCATCTACCCCGGCGACACCGTCGGTCGGCGCTTCCCCGAGGGGCCGCCGTCGTCGATCACCGTCGAGGACGAGGAGGGGTACGTCTCGACCGTCCAGGTGCAGTTCGACATCGACGACGAGGGCGAGTGGTTTCTCCGGGATCGCAGCCTCAACGGCACCTTCGTGCGCGTCGGGTCGGAGTGGCAACGCGTCCTGTGTGCCGCCGGTCGCGAGCGACTGCGAGAGTGTGGGGAGGACCCCACAGACAGGAACGACCGCGAACCACCCGAACAGTACGGACTCATGGACGGCGATCGTATCGCGCTCGTCCACCCGGGATACGGCGTCACGTTCGACTTCGGACTCGACTGATGGAGTACGCGACTACCTACGACGTCGGCGACCGGAAGCGCGACGGCGGTATCAACGAGGACAGCGTCGCAGTCACCGTCTTCGAACAGGGCCACCGCGAGGGGTACCACGCCCGCGACCGGCCGGCACCGCTCGAACGCGACGATGACGACGAGTCCCCGCCCCGTGCCGGGGACTCCGGCCCACGGGGGATCGGTCCGGGGTCGACCCCTCGGAACCGGAGCACTGCCGTCTTCGCGCTCGCGGACGGGGCAGGCGGCCACGAGGCGGGCGACGCGGCCTCCTACCTGGCTGCGACGGCAGTCTGCGAACAGCTCGCGGACGTCGCCGTCCGCGCCGCCCGGTCCGACCCGGAACCGTTCGGGTTGCGTATCGACCGACCGCTCGGTCGGCCGCTCCGCACCGGCGACCTGGAGGCGGCCGTCGCCGAGGCGATCGTCACCGCCCACCGAGAGGTGCTGGCGTACGCCCGCGAGAGCGGCCAGCGCGCCCACACGACGGTCGTCGCCGGACTGGCCGTCGGGGGGCGCCTCCACTACGGGTGGGTCGGCGACAGTCGCGCGTACGTCATCAACGAGCGCCGCGCCGACATCACCCAGTTGACGAGGGACCACGCGGTCGTGGCCGACCTCGCCGACGCCGGCGAGGTCGACGACGTCGAGGCCCGAGTCCACCCGCGGGGCAACGAGGTCACCCGCGCGCTCGGCGGGCGCGGCGCGGAGGACCCCGAGACGGCGACCGTCGACGTGGACACGGACACGGTCGACCTGTTCGCGGCTGACGTCGTGCTCGCGACGAGCGACGGCCTGCTGGACGCCCAGACCGACGCCCCCTCCCTGTACGAACGCTACGTCGACGCCGGTCGCGACGACGACGCGGCCGAGCGTGTGCGAGAGGGGGTCGTCACCGACGAGGAGATCCGCGACCTCGTCCTCGCAGCGGGGTCGCTGGAGGGCGCGGCGACCGACCTCCTCGGACTGGCCAACGAACGCGGCGGCAAGGACAACGTCTCGACGCTCCTTCTCCGCGACCGGTCGCTGCCCTCGACGCCGGCGACACTGCCGGACCGCTCGCCCGCGAGTCCGTCGGTCGAGGAGCGCGAGACGGTCCTCGGCGAAGACGACTGACAGTGCCTGTCGCAGGTCGTCTCCTGACGGCGCCGACACCCCCAGAGTGAGGGCAATAGTTTTGACGGACGGTGTTCATATCCCGACACCGATGTCACACGGTACCGACGCGACGGTCGAGTGCCCGCACTGTGGGCGGGCGTTCGATCCGTCGGTTTCGGGGGGCTGGTGTACCGATACGGAGTGTGGAGCCTCGGACGTCGCCGGGAGGGCGTCCCGACGTCGACTCGTCACCGACGGCGGAACGACCGAGGACGCACGAACCGGCGACGGAGCGACCGAGGACGCACCCGAACGGGGGGACGAAGAACAACCCGACGTCGCCGAGGTCTGGCCCGACGACGAAGCGTCTGACGGCGAGGTCGAGGCGGACGGGTCGGACACCGGGGACGACGAGACGGACCCGCGGGCCGACGACGGGGACGAGGGGACGGTCGCCTGTCCGGCCTGTGAGACGACGATCGCGGTCGCCGACAACTTCTGTCGGGCCTGCGGCGCGGACGTCTCGGGGATCGACGACACGGGCGAACTGGCGAGCTGTCCGGCCTGCGAGACGGACGTCGAACCCGAGGACCGCTTCTGCCGGGAGTGTGGCGAACACCTGGATGCCCACCGTCCGGGGACGGAGGAGACGCCCGGGACTGGTGGCGCTCCCGGTGGCCCGGTGCAGGGGGAACCATCCGGCCGGTCAGCCGGGCGACCGACGGGAACGGACACCGGCGGAGCGACCGCCGGCCGGTCCGGGGCAGTAAACGCCGAGACGGTCAGACACGGCGGGAGCGCCGCGGAGACGGCGTCCACCGGGGCGACGGCCGCCGGATCCGGGGACAGCGGACCCCGTCTGTCGCTGGTCGCGCGCAACCGCGAGATGACGGTCGAGGACGGCGACGTCGTCGGCAAGGAGATCCGGAGTATCATCATGGACACGGGCGGCGACGAGGAAGACGCCGTCCGCGTCCACCGCGAGCACGTCCGCTTCGAGCACGAGGACGACGGGTTCTACCTGGTCGACCTCGGACAGAACGCGACGGTGGTCAACGGGGAGGAACTCGAACAGGGTGACAGGGTGCCGGTCGAACCGGGCGACCGGATCGACCTCTCGGGAGTTGCCAGGATCGGCGTCAGGCAGGGCTGACGGGACGAGCATGGCATCAGGAGGGACGCGCCGGGAACTGGCCGACTCCGTCCGGCTCCTCGTCCGCGAGGAGCTGTGGCTGTTCGCCGGCCTGCTCGGCGGCTCGGTGGGCTACGTCATCTGGGTCGCGGGCACGGGCGCCGCCGTCGAGGAGTTCGTCCGCGTGCTCGCCGACGAGCTCCCGCTGGACCGGGGTTCCACCGAGCTGTGGGTGTTCGCACTGCTCTGGGTGGTCGTGCCGTCTGCCGTCGCGGTCCGATACGTCGTCGACCACCTGACGAACCTCCGCGGGAACGTCGAGCAGTGCTACCGCGTGGACCAGCCGCTGGTCCTGCTCGGCCCACCGGCCGCCCTCGTCCTCGCGGCTGCCGTCTACGGGGCCGTTCTCGGCAGGCTCGACGCGACAGTCCTCGTAGCGGTCGGCGCTGCGAATGTCGTCTTGCTCGTGCGGACGGTCGCGTACGGCTACCGGGTCTACTCGCTGTCGGTCCCGAGACTCCTCCAGGGCCTGTTGCTGGTCGCGGCCGGTGCAGTGAGCGTCGGGCTGGTGGGTCGCATCGCTCCGATGGCCGGGAAGTCGGCACTCGTCGACGGCGTCGTCGCCCAGTACGGCCTCGACGGCACGGTCTCGTTCGGCACGAGTTCGGTCCCGGTGCTGGCGTTCGTCGGCGCGACGGCGCCGGGCGTCGTCGCCGTCTCGTACCTCTGGGTCCAGATCTTCGCGAGCCTGATCGTCCGGATCCGCAGGCCGGACGTCCCGCGCTCGGCGATCCGTGCCGGCCAGCGCTATCCACAGGTCGTCCAGCCGGGCACCGACCGACGGCTGGCGATGGGGACCGCACCCGAGGCCGACGACGAGGACGAGGCCCAGGGTGAGACGGCAGACGACGCAGGGGACGTCCAACCGGCAGGCGCGAGCGCCGCCGGAACCGACGGCGGTCCCGAGGGCGGCGAGGGCCACGGTCACCGCTTCGGCCAGACCCGCGTCTACACCCCGCCCGAGGAAGACGAGAACGTCAAGAGCGAGCTCTGTCCGATCTGCGGGGAGACCTACGCCGCCGACGCCGGCCACACCAACTGTCCGAACTGCAACGCTGTCATCGACACGGAGTGAGTCGCGTCCCGACTCGCAGGGGTCGATAGCCTACCGGGCGTCCTCGAACTCGTCCAGCACACCGGGATTCTCGATGCTGGACATGTCGCCCAGGTTCTCACCGGTGTAGGCGCCCTGGATGGCCCGGCGGATGATCTTCCCGCTCTGGGTCTTGGGGAACTCGTCGACGAACAGCACCTCGCGCGGGCGGAAGGGTCTGCCCAGCTCCGTCCCGACACGTTCGCGCACCGCCTCGCGCAGATCGTCGCTCTCTTCGGCACCGTCCTCGACGACGACGTACAGGACCACGGCGGTCCCAGTCGTGTCGTCGGGGACGCCGACCGCCGCGGCCTGGTTGACGTCGGGGTGGTCGATGGCGGCGCCTTCCACCTCGGCGGGGCCGACCTTCCGGCCGGCGACGTTGAGCGCGTCGTCGGCCCGTCCGTGGAGGAACCAGAACCCGTCGTCGTCCTTCTGGGCCCAGTCGCCGTGGTCCCACAGGTTCTCCCAGGTCGACCAGTACTCCCGGAGGTAGCGATCGTCGCCGCTCCACAGCGACTTCGTCATGCTGGGACAGGAGTCCCGCGCGACGAGATATCCCCGCTCGCCCGTCTCGCGGACGCTCTCGCCCTCGCTGTCGACGATGTCGATGTCCATACCCGGTCCCGGCCCGCCGAGCGTGCAGGGTTTGAGCTCCTGGATGGGCATGGGCATCAGGAAACAGCCACAGATCTCGGTCCCGCCCGAGATGTTGATGATCGGGGTGTCTCCGCCGCCCACGTGCTCGTAGAACCACAGCCACGACTCCGGGTCCCACGGTTCGCCCGTCGACCCGAGCAGACGCAACGAGGAGAGGTCGTGGCCTTCGACCCACTCGTCGCCACGCTTGCGCAGGGCGCGGATGGCCGTCGGCGAGATGCCGAACTGCGTGATCCCGTGGCGGTCGATCATCTCCCAGTAGCGGTCGGGTTGGGGGTAGTCGGGCGCGCCCTCGTACATGAAGACGGTGTTGCCGAAGTGGTGGTTGCCGATCAGCGTCCACGGCCCCATCATCCAGCCGATGTCCGACACCCAGAAGAAGCGGTCCGCGGGTTTCAGGTCGAAGCCGAAGTACAGTTCCTTGGCGCACTGGACGTTCACCCCGGCGTGGGTGTGGACGATTCCCTTCGGCTGGCCGGTGGTCCCCGACGAGTACAGCAGCATCGACTCCTGGCTCGCCTCGAGTGCTCTCGTCTCGAAGGAGTCGTCGCACGTCTCGACCGCGTCCGCCCACCAGCGGTCCCGTCCCTCCCACCAGGGCAAGTCGTGGTCCCCGTCCGGAGACCGGGACCCCAGGCGGTCGTAGACGACGACCTCCTCGACGTGGCCGGCCTCGGCGATGGCCTCGTCGGCCGTCCGCTTCAACCGCACTTCCTCGCCCCGGCGGTAGAAGCCGTCCCCGGTGAACAGGACCGAACACTCGGCGTCGTCGATCCTCGTGGCGGTGGCGTCGACGCCGAAGCCCGAGAAGATGGGGACGGCGATCGCGCCGACCTTGAAACAGCCGTAGAGGATGGAGACGACCTCGGGGACCATCGGCATGTACAGCCCCACGGTATCGCCGACGCCGACGCCCCTCGATTCGAGGTAGCTGGCGACTTTGTTGGTCTGGCGGTGGAGTTCGTGGAAGGTGACCTCCCTGATCTCGGTGGCCTCGCCCGTCTCGCTTACGGGTTCGCCCTCCCAGATGCAGGCGACTTTGTTGCGCCGTTCGGCGTCACGGGCGGCGTGTCGGTCCACCACGTTGTGAGCGACGTTGGTCGTCCCACCGGGGTACCACTCGGTGAACTGCGGGCCGTCACTGTCGTCTCGCACCCTGTCGTACGGGTCGAAGAAGTCCACGTCGAGATAGTCGACGACCGTGTCCCAGAACCAGTCGACGCCCGAGGCCGAGTTCGCGGGGTCGGCGGTCGTCGTTCGCTCTATCAGTTCGTCGTAGTCGTCGATCCCGAACTCCTGCATGAACGTCCAGACGTTCGTGGATTCGACGAACTCACTGGAGGGCGTGTGGACCACCTCGTCGATGTCGTCGAGACTCGCCATACCTGCCATTCGACGGGCGCCGAGGTAATAATTGCTCAGGCCCGGCGGTCGACGACGACTCGCTCCCCGGGCGTGTGGTGTCGCTGTCGACTCGCCCGCCGACTCTCAACAATCGCCGTCGACCGGTCGGCGCGAGGAGTCGTGTGTCGTGGTATCGCCCGGCGAGTCTGACAAACCCTTTTGCCGGGGCGTCGCCAAGGGCGAGACATGTACGTTCGGGACGCGAAAAACCGGGACGAGGCCTGGTTACTGGACCACATCGAGGGGATGGGGCTGGACGAGACTGCGTTCCGCTCGCGCGACTACGTCATCGCCATCGACGAGCAGGAGAACCGGAAGGCCGGCTTCGGGCGCATCCGAGTCCACAAGACCGACGACGGGGAGGTGTGTGAACTCACGAGCATCGGCGTCCTCGAGGACTGGCGCGGACAGGGCGTGGGTGCACACGTCGTCGAACGACTCGTGCGAACGGCCGCCGACCAGGGCTTCGAGGTCGTCTACGCGCTCACCGGCGAGCCCCGGTACCTCGAACAGTTCGGTTTCGAGCGAATCGACGTCACCCAGCTCCCGGAGCGACTGCGCGACCGACTGGCCGACAAACAGGAGGGCGTCGCCCCCGACGCCATCCCCGTACACGTCGACCCCGACGAGTTCCGGATGCCCGGTCGCCTGCGCGAGGCGTTCAAGGGCGCGACGGTCGACGACGAACCCGACGAACCACAGGAAGGTCCCGAGGACTTCGGGATCGACCCCGACGAGGCCACCTACAAGTACGACACCGGCTGAGTCCGCGAGCCCGCACGTCCGTGCCGGGAGTGGTGCTCCGATCCCTCCACCGCGAGTCGCCGCTCCGGCCCGCCCTCACGAGTCGCCGCTCCGATCCGTCCGCCGGCCGACAGACGCACGCGGACAACGGAAGTTTAAAGGCCGCGACAGGGCCAGTTTCGGAACAAGAATGCTCGTTCCACTGCAGGTCATCGACGGGTTCCTGCTGAACGTGAACCTCGGTGACGC